>Ga0256841_1000339_pt1:0-15000 | contig 50015 bp, 44 predicted proteins | sample 356308metaG_FD_185971 | JGI IMG/M metagenome (GOLD analysis project Ga0256841, IMG submission 185971) | Hydrothermal vent microbial communities from Mid Atlantic Ridge, Atlantic Ocean - 356-308 | ecosystem: Environmental > Aquatic > Marine > Hydrothermal vents | place: Atlantic Ocean...
GCCCCGGGGTTGGCCGGATCGTACTGGCCGCTCTCGATGGCCTGGATGGCGGCGCTCTGGAGGATGTAGTTCTTGCCGGTGTAGTCCCCTTGGTAGCGGTCGTAGCGCACGAAGAGGTCGTAGTCCAGGCTGTCGTGGATGAGCCCCTTGATTCCCACCAGGGTGTCGCTCTGGATGTTGACCAGGGTGTCGTTGCGCGGCCCGAAGGCGTGGAAGCGCAGCGCCAGCCAGGTATCCGGCCCATAGGTGGGATCGTTGGCGTAAAAGCCGCCGGCCGCCGCGGCGAAACGGCCAAAGGAGCGCAACCTGGAGTAGAGCCCCTGGAAATAGAGGGTGGTCTCTTCGTCGAGGCGACGGTCCAGGTAGAGAAAGCCGCTTGCTTTCTCCAGCCGGTTGGTCTCTCCGGCCACGTCGGCGTAGGCGTAGGCGCACACTTGGCCGCCGTCGGGATGGTTGAAGAGGCCGGCGAAGACCGCCGGATCGCACTTGCCTTTGTAGGGAATGTAGCCCGCCGCGGCGGCTGGCCAGGCGGTGTTGCCGTTGATGCTCAGGCCGCGGGTGGTCTCGAAATTGACGCCGTCGCCGAGAAACTTGCGGCTCCACCAGCGATCGCGGGACCAGATGATGTCGCGGTCGTGGTACTCCAGGGAGAAGAGATAACGGCCGTCGCCGTAGTCGCCGCCGCGCACCAGGCTCGCCCCCTCGGCGTCGGCCCCCGGCTGGGTGGGACGCTCCATCAGACCGCTCAGTTCGGTGCCGTCGAAATCCTTGCGCAGAATGATGTTGACGACGCCGCCGATGGCCTCGGAGCCGTAGACCGCCGAGGCCCCCTCCTTGAGGATCTCGATGCGCTCCACCGCCGCCAGCGGCAGGATGTTGAGATCCACCGCCTCGCCGTCCACCACCGGCGACGGAGGCAGGCGCCGCCCGTCCAGAAGCACGAGGGTGCGCTCCGCGCCCAGGCCGCGGAGGGAGAGCTGCGCCTGAGACTGGCCGGTGTTGCCCGACACCTCGCGGAAGGAGCCGAAGGTGTTCCAGGGGCCGCGGCGCAGCAGGTCCGCCACGGTGGAAAGCCCCGAGCGCTCGATCTGCCGCCGATCGATGACGGTGATGGGGGTGGCTCCCGCCAGGTCGATGCGGCGGATGTGAGAGCCGGTGACCACCTCCTTTTGCAGCCGCACCGTCTCCTCCGCGGGAGAAGCGGTGGCGAGAATCGTCAGCACCGTGGCCGCGAGCCGCAGCCCGGTCGCCTTACTGGGTTTCATGGTTTCACCTCGAAGCAGCGGCGCAAGCAGAATAACCTCCGGCCGGCCGTCACGCTTTGAGCCGGATCAACCGGCCACCGCCGCCTGCAAAGGGGCGAGCGTGGAGATCACCCAGCGCGGGGGAGGCGGCTCCCGCCAGGGCCAGGCCGCCTCGGGACGGCGCCGCACCCAGACCGCCCGCAACCCCGCCCGCCGCGCCGCGAGCACGTCCCGCTCCGGATCGTCGCCCACGTGGAGCATCTGCGCCGGCTCCACTCCCGCCCAGTCGGCGGCGGCGCGGAACAGGGCCGGGTCGGGCTTGGCCGCTCCCACCTCCGCCGAAGTGAGATCGAGATGGAAGAGGCCGGCCAGCGGCGTCTCCTCCACCTGGGCATTGCCGTTGGTCACCGACACCAGCAGGAAGCGTCGCCGCAGCGCCCGAAGCGCCGGCGCCACGTCGGCGTAGGGTTCCACCCGGTTGCGCTCCCGGCGGAAGAGCGCCGTCGCCTCCTCCGCCAGGGCCTGCGGATAGCCGAAGCGTTCCATCACCTCCTGCAAAGTGCGCAGGCGCACCAGGGTGAGATCGTGCACCAGTTCGGGATGGGCCGCCATGAAGCGCTCGCGGTGTTCCCACATCGCCTCCAGGCTCATCGCCTCGGTGACCCGGGGCGCATGATGCTCAAGCCACCGGTAGAGCCGCCGCTCGGCGCGGCGGATCACCGGGCGGCAGGGCCAGAGGCAGTCGTCCAGATCGAAACTGATGAGACGGATCCCCTCCAGCATCAGAGCGCGGAGAGCACCTTCTCTTCCACGAAGGTGGCCAGGGGGTCGAGTTCGGGATAGCCGTGTCCCACCTCCACCACGTATCCGAGGGTGCGCGGAATGTCGGCCAGGTAGCCCGGCTTGTTGTCGCGGTGATAGAGGCGGGCGAAGATCCCCGACGCCTTGAGGTGGCGCTGCACACCCATCAGGTCGAACCAGCGCAGAAAGCGCTCCTCCTGCTCTTCGCGCATCACCCCCGATTGCACTGCGAGCCGGAAGTAGCCCCAGGCCCACTCCTCCACCCGCTCCCGCGGCCAGCGCACGTAGCAGTCGCGCAGCAGCGAAACCAGGTCGTAGGTGACCGGCCCCTCCACCGCATCCTGAAAATCGAGCACGCCGGGCTCGGGCGAGACCCCGGCCATCAGGTTGCGGGAGTGGTAATCCCGGTGCACGAACACTTGCGGCTGCTCCAGGGCGTTCTCCGCCAGCACCGCGAAGGTGTCTTCGAGCATCGCCTCCTCGGCGCCGGTGAGCGCCATGCTCAGGTGAGTCTCCAGCAGCCAGCGGGGGAATAGCCCCATCTCTTCGTCGAGCAGCGCCCGGTCGTAGGGCGGCAGGCCGGCGGGGTCCACGCACGCCTGCATGCTCACCAACGCGCCCAGGGCGTTGCCGTAGAGCGACTCCACGGTGCTCTCGTCCAGGACATCCAGATAGGAGCTGGAGCCCAGGTCCTCCAGCAGGAGGAACCCCTTTTCCAGCTCCTGACGATGCACCGAGGGCGCGTGCACGCCCACCTTCTGCAACCGTGCGGCCACGTCGACGAAGGAGGCGCAGCTCTCGCGCTCGGGAGGCGCATCCATGGCGATGCGGGTGGTGCCGTCGGGCAGTCTCACCCGGTAGTAGCGGCGGAAGCTGGCGTCTTCCGAGGCCGGCTCCACCTCGAACGCCTGCAGGCCGCATTCTCCCCTGAGCCAGCTGTTGAGCTCATCCAATCGTTGGGACATTTCCAATCCGCGTTTGCTCGCGCCTAATTTGAACCTGGCGCCATTCTATGCGATTTTACGCGCTTCCAGGGAACAATGGCTCAAGCGATGAATCCGCACCCCCCTTCGGCGAGGTTCGACCGCGTCGCGGAAACAACCGCTCCCGATGCTCCGAAAGCCACGCAATTCGCGCCAACGCTCCGGTACCCCCGCGGCCGGGCCGCTCTGAAGGCCATTTCGAACTCCTGCCCCTTATTATTTTCCCGGTGAAGAAGGGAGGCGCCAGCACGTTTGCCGCGCAGGCCGGTCTTCTCGCCCTGCTGCTGCAATTTCCAGCCGCACGCGCAGGCGGCTGGGAGTGCCTCCCCTCGCCCGATGGCAGCAGCTGGCAGTGCCACGCCGCCACGCCATCCACGGCTCCGCTTCCGACCGCGGCCGCCTCCCGGCCGAGGACGGCGCAACCTCCAATCCCGCCGCCGCAGAAGCCCATGCCGGCGCGCCCCCCCAAAGTCCAACCGCGCCCCGAAGCCGCCACGGCGGCGGCTCCTCCCGCATCGACGCCAGAGGAAAAACCGCCGGCGCGCGGCCGGCTTCCCGACCTCGACCAAGGGATGGAGTGGCGCAACTGCCGCCTCTCGGCCCTGCCTCCGGTCACCATCGAGACTCCGGGAGGCGTGCTCCTGGGGGAGGCCGACGCGGCGGAGATCGACCGCGCCACCGGCGTCTCCACCTTTCGCGGCCATGTGCGGCTGCAGCGTCCTGGCAGCCGGGTCCTGGCCGACGAGCTGGAATACCGTCGCCATGCCGACCGCGTGTTCTCGCCGGGCCCGCTCTTCATCCAGCAGCCACTGCTCAAGCTCGAGGCGAAAGGGGGGGAATACCAGCCGCGGGCGGAGCGGGGCATCCTGGAAGAGGTGGATTACCGGCTGCTCGAACCCCGCGCCAGGGGACAGGCCGAACGGGCCCGGCTGCAGGACCGCCGCCACAGCCGCTTCGACCGGATCACCTTCACCACCTGCCCCCCGGGCAACGACGGCTTCCGTGTGCGCGCCGCCGAGATGGAGGTCGACCGCCAGCAGCAGGTCGCTTCGTTCCGCAACGCCTGGGTCGATCTGCTCGGACTGCCCGTCTTCTACACCCCCTGGCTCTCCATTCCCCTCACGAACGAACGGCGCAGCGGCCTGCTGACTCCCACGCTGGCCCTCTCCAGCATCAACGGCTTCGACCTCACCGTTCCCTACTATCTCAACCTGGCGCCCAACTACGACGCCACCCTCTATCCCCGCTATCTGAGCGAGCGGGGGCTGTTGCTCGGCGGCGAGTTCCGCTTTCTCTATCCGCCTCACAACGGCTCCCTCCGGGCCGAGATTCTCCCCAGCGACCGCAAATGGAACGGCAGCGGGGCGCGCGGAGCCGTCCACGCCCAGAGCTACAGCACGCTGGCAACCAACCTGGGCGCCAGTCTGGACGTCAACTGGGTGTCGGACGACGACTATCTGCGCGATCTGGGCCAGAGCCTCGCCGTGACCAGCACGGTCTTTCTTCCCAACCGCCTGGCGCTCGACTACCACCGCCGCGACTGGGATCTGTTGGCGGAGGTGCGCCACTACCGCACTCTCGACCAGGCCACCCCAGCCCAGTACCGCCCCTACAGCCTTCTGCCCCGCCTCGAGGCCGAGTGGCACTCGGAAGAGAGCCTCATGGGGCTGACCTACGACTTCACCGGCGAGTTCGTCCATTTCCAGCGGAAAGAGAGTGTCACCGGCCAGCGCATCGATCTGCTGCCGCGCGCCAGCCTGCCGCTGCTGCGCCCCTGGGGCCACCTGGAACCTTCCGTGGCGCTGCGTTACACCCGCTACAATCTCAGCGGCCAGGAGGCCGGCCGCAGCGCCACCCCCGACCGTTTCACCTATACCCTCGGTCTCGACGGCGGCCTCTATTTCGAGCGGCCAACGCGCCTCCTGGGCACCGACGCCACCCTCACCCTGGAACCGCGCGCCCACTACGCCTACATCCCCTACCGCAACCAGGACGACATTCCGCGTTTCGACACCGGCCTGCTCGACTTCACCTTCGACAATCTGTTCCGGGGCGACCGCTTCAACGGCCCCGACCGGGTGGGAGACGCCAACCAACTGGCGCTGGCGCTCACCAGCCGCCTGCTGGGAAAAGAAGACGGGCGGGAACTGCTGCGCGCCGACGTGGGTCAGATCTTTTATTTCCAGGACCGCGAAGTGCGGCTCGATCCGGCCAGCCCGCCAGTGACGCCGACCACCTCCTCCGTCATCGCGGAGGTGACCGCGACCCTCTTTCCCGGCTGGCTGTTGCGCGCCGGCGTCCAGGTGGACCCCCACGCCGAGGGGAAGAAGCTGCGCCAGGGGCTGGCGCAAGCCACCTGGCGGGGCGACGACGGCCGCCGTTTCCATGTGGCCTGGCGCCTGCGCGAGCCGGTGCTGGAGCAGGCCGACGTGGCGGCCGTCTGGCCCGTCTCGGAAAAATGGGGAGTCATCGGCCGCTGGTACTACTCGGTCCAGGAGAACCGCACCGTGGAAGCGGTGGGAGGGCTCGAATACAGCGACTGCTGCTGGCGTTTCCGGACCGTGCTGCGCCGTTTCCTGAACGGCGCGGGCGGCACGTATAATAACGCCATCTTGCTCGAACTCGAGCTCAAAGGGCTGGGCAAGCTCGGCCACAACATCAACCAGTTTCTCGACCGGACCATCTATGGCTATTGATCTGCGGCGCATCTCGCCCCTTCTGCTCCTGCTGGCGTGCACCTTCGCCGGCGCACTCCCCGCCCAAGAGCGCCAGCTCCTCGACCGCATCGTCGCCGTGGTCAACGACGACGTGGTGCTGCAGAGCGAGTTCGAAAAGGAGCTCGCCGAGATCCGCGCCAAACTGAAGAAGCTCGGCGCCGCCGGCATTCCGGACGAAGAAGTGCGCAAGCAGGCGCTGGAGCGCCTCATTCTGCGCAAGCTGCAGCTCCAGGAGGCGCGCAAGCTCGGCATCACCGCCGACGACCAGACCCTGCAGCAGGCGCTGCAGGTCATCGCCCAGCGCAACGGCCTCACTATCCAGGAGATGGAAGAGGAGATGAAGCGCGAGGGGATCTCTCCCGAAAGCTTCCGGGCGCAGCTGCGCGAGGAGATCATTCTGCAACGGCTTCGCAACCACGAGGTGATCAGCCGCATCCAGGTGACCAAGGCGGAGGTCGACAGCTATCTCGCCAACCAATCCCAGAACGGCGACCAAAACGCTCAGTACCACCTCCGCCACATTCTCATCTCCACTCCGGAAGGCGCGACCACCGACGAGATCGCCCGCGCACGCAAAAAGGCCGAGGAGATCCTCGCCCGACTGCAAAAAGGAGAAGATTTCGCCACCCTGGCCAGCCGCTATTCGGACAGCCGGCAGTCCCTGGAGGGCGGGGATCTCGGCTGGTTGCCGGCGGGCCAGGTGCCCACGGTGTTCGCCCAGGTGGTGCCCGCCATGCAACCGGGGGAGGTTCGCGGCCCCTTTCAGACCTCCAGCGGCTTTCACATCATCAAGCTGGAAGGAGTGAAGGGAGGCGGCAAGAAGATCGTGCGCCAGACCCACGCACGCCACATTCTCATCCGCACCGACGAGACCACCTCCGACCGGGAGGCCCGCATCCGGGCGGAGCAGCTCTACCAGAGGATCAAGGGGGGCGAGGACTTCGCCATGCTGGCGCGGGCCAATTCCGACGACAAGGCGTCGGCCATCCGCGGCGGCGACCTGGGCTGGGTCAGCCCGGGCGATCTGGTGCCCAAATTCGAAGAGGTGATGAACCGCCTCCAGCCCGGCCAACTGAGCGAACCCTTCCGCACCCCGTTCGGCTGGCACATCGTCCAGGTGCTCGGCCGCCGCCAGAAGGACGTCACCGCCGCGGCCAAGCGCGACGCCGCCAAGCTGGCGATCCGCAAGCGCAAGGCGGAGGAGGCGGTGCAGCTCTATCTGCGCAAACTGCGCGACCAGGCCTACGTGGAAACCCGTCTGGAAGGACTCGATTGATTCTGGTCCACACCCCCGGCGAACCGGCGGGCATCGGCCCCGATCTCATTCTGCAACTGGCGGCGCGCGACTCGGCCACGCCCCTGGTGGTGGCCGACCCCGAACTGCTGCGGCGACGTGCCCGCCGGCTGGGGCTGTCGGTGCGACTGGAGCTCCTCGACTCCATCGACCGCTACCGGCCCCAAGGGGCGGCGCTCCAGGTGTTGCCGGTGCCCCTGCCCAGGCAGGTGGAGCCCGGCCGGCCGCATGCCGACAACGCCGAATACGTTCTGGAGACACTGCGCCTGGCCACGAAGCTCTGCCTGGAGACGCCACGCGCGGCTCTGGTCACCGGCCCCGTGCACAAAGGGGTGATCAACGAGGCCGGCATCCCCTTCACCGGCCACACCGAGTTTCTCGCCGGGCTCAGCGGCGGCCACCCGGTGATGATGCTCGCCTGCCCCGGCCTGCGGGTGGCCCTGGCGACCACCCACCTGCCGCTGCGTCAGGTGGCCGAAGCCATCACCGCCGAGCGGCTGGAACGGGTGCTGCGCATCCTCCACCGGGAGCTGCGCGAACGGTTCCGCATCGCCGATCCCCGCATCCTGGTGTGCGGCCTCAATCCCCACGCCGGCGAAGGGGGGCACCTGGGAACCGAAGAGCGGGAGCTGATCGCGCCGCTACTGGAGCGGCTGCGCCGCGAAGGGATGCAGCTCGTCGGCCCGCTGCCGGCGGACACTCTTTTCACTCCCCGCCACCTGGAGGGCGCCGACGCCGTGCTGGCCATGTATCACGACCAGGGGCTGCCAGTGCTCAAGCACCTGGGTTTCGGTCGGGCGGTGAACATCACTTTGGGGCTGCCCCTGGTGCGCACCTCGGTGGACCATGGCACCGCGCTCGATCTGGCCGGCACGGGAGCGGCCGACAGCGGCAGCCTCAAGGCGGCCTTGGAGACGGCCGCCGACCTGCTCGGCGACTGAACGCCGGTGGGCTGTCGGCGCTGGCGGTTCAGACGTTGAAGCGGAAGTGGACGATGTCGCCGTCCTGGACGACGTACTCCTTTCCCTCCAACCGCAGCCGCCCCGCCTCCTTGGCGCCCTGCTCGCCGCCGTGGGCGATGAAATCTTCGTAGGAGATCACCTCGGCGCGGATGAAGCCGCGCTCGAAATCGGTATGGATGACGCCGGCGGCCTGGGGCGCGGTGGCTCCCACCGGAATGGTCCAGGCGCGCGCCTCTTTTTCGCCGGCGGTGAAATAGGTGTGCAGGCCGAGCAGGCGGTAACCGGCCCGCACCACCCGGTCGAGGCCGGGCTCTTCCAGCCCCATCTCCCGCAGAAATTCGGCCTGCTCCTCCTCTTCCAGGGCCGCCAGCTCCATCTCCATGGCGGCGCAGACCGGCACCACTTCGGCCCCTTCGGACGCCGCCAACCCGCGCACCGCCTCGAGATGGGGATTGTTCTCGAAACCCTCCTCGCTCACGTTGGCGATGTAGAGCACCTTCTTGATGGTGAGCAGGTGCAGCTCCCTCAACTGGGCCCGCTCCTCCTCTTCGAGCCCGAGAGCGCGAACGGGCCGCCCCTGGTCGAGCCCCTCGCGCACCCGCTCCAACAGCGCCTTGCGCGCCAGCACCTTCTTGTCTCCCGTCTTGGCCTGGCGCGCCGTCTTCTCCAGCGCTCTCTCCACCGTCTCCAGATCGGCCAGCGCCAGCTCGGTGTTGATCACCTCGATGTCGGCGAGAGGGTCCACCTTGCCGGCCACATGCACCACGTCGTCGTTCTCGAAGCAGCGCACCACCTGCACGATGGCGTCGGTTTCGCGGATGTTGGCCAGAAACTGGTTGCCCAGCCCCTCCCCTTTGGAGGCGCCCGCCACCAGGCCGGCGATGTCCACGAACTGCATGGTGGTGGGCACCACCCGCTCGGGCTGCACGATCTCGGCGATCCGCTCCAGCCGCGGATCGGCCACCGGCACGATGCCCACGTTGGGGTCGATGGTGCAGAAAGGATAGTTCTCCGCCGCGATGGTCGCCCGGGTGAGAGCGTTGAAGAGAGTGGACTTGCCCACGTTGGGCAGCCCCACGATACCGCACTTGAACCCCATTCGGGCAACCTCCGCTAGTTCACTGGACCGGAAACGGCTTCAAAAAAGCCCGCCAGGAGAGGCGGGCCGGGAAGCTGGAGCCGGTGATAGGAGTCGAACCCACGACATCCTCATTACAAGTGAGGCGCTCTACCAACTGAGCTACACCGGCGTGGCGCAAATTCTACCGCCAGTCAGGGGGCCGCGAAAGCCTCGCCGCACACTTTTTCGCGCAGCGCCACCCCTTGCGGAAGGCGCTCGCCGAGACGCTCCAGCTGCTGCCGCGAAACGCCGGAGAACTCGATCCAGTACCGCTCCTTCTTCTTCCGCCGGGGGCGCACCTCCACCTCGAAGCCCTTCTTTCGGAGCAGCTCGGCACGGGCTTCGGCGGCTTCGCGGTGGCTGTAGAGCCCGAGGGAGATGCCATTGCGAAACTCCCCATCCGGCATCAGCCATAGATCGACGACGCCCGCCTTCTTCAGGCGGGCCACCTCCTGGCGCGCCAGCCCCCGATCCGGCAGGGGGGGGCGCAAGACCCAGTAGGCGACGTCCACCGGGGTGGGACGGCGCCCGATGCGCTTGGCGGCTTGGTTGCCCATCTCTTCGGCCAGCCGACGGGCCTGGATGCGGCTGCGAAAGGGGCCGATCTCGCCGCAAGCCGGAGGCTCGGCGGGCGCGGGCGCCGCCTGCTCCACCGGGGCTGGCACCTCGGCCGTCTCGGCGGGCGCCGCTCCGGCGGCCGGCGGCGCCGGCGACGGCAGCGGTTCGGAAGCCGGTGCTTCGGAAGCCGTCGTTTTCGGCTCGGCGGCCGCCGCCGGGGGTTCATCGGCCACGACCGGCTCGGTCTGGCCCCCCTCTTCCCGCGGCTCTTCGGCCGGCACCGCCGGCGACGACGCCGCCTCCCCCGGCGCCAGGATCCGGGCGGAGACCAAGCGGATGCTTCCCACATCCGACAACCGCCGGGGACCGGAGCGGTCCGGGGCGGGCCGGTCCAGGCCGAAGCGGCCGTAGAGAAACACCAACAGGTTCAACACCATCAACAGCCCAAGCCAGAGTCGCGTCATTCGGGGGTTCTCCAAGCGCAGAGTCGCACACCTTCCAACACCAGGTCGGGGTGCCGCCGGTAGTCTACCTGGATCAAAGGCTCGATTGAACCAGCCGCGCCTCCGGTGAGCACCAGCACAGGGTCGCAGCCCCCCGCCGCCTGCAGTCGCTCCAACGAAGCCTCCACCAGGGCGACTATCGCGCCCGCCGTTCCCCGCCCCAAGCAGGAGGCGGTGTCCCTCCCCCATTCCCAGGTGGAGACTTCGCCGCCGGACAGCGGCTCCAGGGCGGTGTTCGCCAATACCGACCGCCTCATCTCCTCGAGACCGGGCAGGATGTAGCCCCCCAGATGGCGGCCCCGGGCGATGGCGTCCAAGGTCACGGCGGTACCGCAATCGACCACCAGACTCCCCTCGCCATAGCGTTCGTGCGCCGCCACCAGGGCGGCCCAGCGGTCGGCGCCGAGCTGGGCCGGCGCTTCGTAGCCGCACTGAAGGCCCGGCCAGCCGGCCGCGGCTCCAATGAATCGGATCGGCCGTTGCCAGCGGCTCTCCACCCAATTCTCCAGGGCGCGGCGCGTCTCGGCCGGCGCCACGCTGGCCGCCGCCACCCGCCGCGGCGGCGCGATCTTTCCCCAGGCCGCGTCGAGCAGCTCTTCCAAAAGACGGCCGCGCCAAGCCAGGGGTTTCCCCGCCACCGGCTCGTTCTCCACCAGCGCCCACTTCAGCCGGCTGTTGCCCAGATCGATCAGGAGGTCGGCCACTTCACCCCTCTCGCAAGCTCACTTCGCCCGCATGGAAGCGTCGCACCACGCCGTCACGCTCCAGGCGGAGGGCGCCCGACTCGTCCACGCCCCGGCAGATGCCCACCAGGCGCTCCTCGCCGGTGCGCACCTCCACTTTTCTTCCCTCGAACCCGTCACGCGCCCGCCAGTCCTCCAGAAAAGGCGTCAACCCTTCCCTCTGGTAGCGCAGGCAGGCCCGCACCAGCTCGTCGATCAGCCGCCCCGCCAGCCGGTTTCTGCCGGGCGGCTCAGGGAGGTGGGCGTGAAGATCGCACCAGGGCTGGTCGATGGCCGCGGCCGGCTCCGCTGCCAGAGAGAGGTTGAGGCCCACGCCGACCACCGCGACGCAAGGGCCGGAGGCCTCGCCGCTCGCCTCCACCAGGATGCCGGCCAACTTGCGCCCTTCCACCATAAGGTCGTTGGGCCATTTGAGCCGGTGTGACTCCAATCCGAACTCCTCCAACACCCGGGCCAGGGCCACGCCCGCCGCCAGGCTCACTCCGGCCAGCGCGGCCATGGGCAGATCGAAGCGCCACGCCAGAGAGAGCCAGAGCCCGCCGGCGAAGGTGGTGACCCACTGCCGTCCGCGACGCCCCCTTCCCGCCGTCTGATGCTCGGCAAGCACCACGCTCCCCTGATGCAGCGCCGGCGGCAACAGGCGACGCACCTCGTCGTTGGTGGAGCCGGTCTGTAGACAGAGCCGCAGTCGGTGGAGATGGCGCACGGTCTCCGCCCCAAGATGGGAACGAATGCGCTGCTCCTGAAGCAGTTCGAGGGGAGGATTCAGGCGGTAACCGCGGCCGGCGGCCCGCTCGATCTCGATGCCGGGCAACTCCGCCAACCGCTGCAGCCGCTTCCACACCGCGGCGCGGCTCACCCCGAAGCGCCGGGCCAGGGTCTCGCCGGAACACCACCCGCCGTGGGCCAGGGCCGCCAGCAGCTCGGCGTCGTCGAAGCCCTTCACCGCCCCAACCAGCGCCGGCGCCGCGCCAGCCGCGCCCCGTCCAGCTCCTCTTCGGGCAGCAGCCGCAGTTCGCAGGTATCCGCGGGCGCCGTCTCCGGCCGCAACTGGAAAGAGTGCAGCAGGTCGCCGCGAAAAGCGGCCACCTCCACCGTCCCTCGCTCAGGCGGAGATCGCAGCAGCCGCTCCAGGTTGGCGGAGGTCGCTTGAATGCCCTCCACCGCCACCAAGCGGTCGCCTGCGGCGAGTCCCGCCTTTTGGGCCGGACCGCCTTCGAACACGCGCGACAGCTCGACGAAGTCCCCTTTTTGCGCCCAGTCGGCGCCGAGCCAGAAGCGGCGGCCGGCGGTGTCGTCCGATCCCTCGCCTTGGACGGCGCCTCCGAGATCCTCGGCGTTACGCGCCGCCCTGGTGCGCAGCTCCACCCCCAGCTCGGCGAGCCACCGCTCCAGCGGCAACTCCGCGGTGCCCGTCACCGCCAGATCGAAGAAGTCGGCCAGGCCGGCGCCCAGGAGCGCTTCGGCCTCTTCCTGCAAGGCCCCCTCTGCAAGGGGGCGTTCTCCCCTGCCATACCGCCGCCACAAACGGCGCATCAGATCGTCGAGGGAGATGCGGTCGTCCGAGCGCAGGCGCAGCTCCACGTCCAGACCCAGGGCCACGAGAGCCCCCTTGGTGTAGTAGCTGACGATGGCGTTGGGGGCGTTCTCGTCCTGCTTGTAGAACTTGGTCCAGGCGTAGAAGCTGGACTCCGCCACGCTCTGCAACCGGCGTCCCGGCGTCCGCAACAGGCGGGTGATGGTCTGCGCCAGCAGTTGCAGGTACTCGTTCTCACCGATGGCGCCGCTGCGCACCAGCATCAGATCGTCGTAATAGCTGGTGATCCCTTCGAACGCCCACAGCAGGCGGGTGTGGGCCTCCCGCTCCAGCAGGGATTCGGCCAGCCGCCGGGGGCGGATGCGCTTGACGTTCCACAGGTGGAAATATTCGTGGCTGCACAGGCCGAGGAAGCGACGGTACCCTTCCGTCGGCCGCTCCATGCCCGGTGGCGGCAGATCGCCTCTGGAACAGAGCAGGGCGCAGGAGTCCCGGTGCTCCAGGCCGCCATACCCCTCTTCCGCCACCGACACGAGAAAGTGGTAGCGGCTCAGCGGAAGCTCGCCGAAAAGGTCCGCCTGGGCGGCGCAGATGCGTTGCAGGTCGCGCTCGAGGCGCTCGCCGTCGAAGCGGCAACGACCCCGAAAGACGAGCCGGTGGGGCACGCCCCGCACCTCGAAAGCCACCTCCGGGTGGTCGCCCATCTCCACGGGAGCGTCGATCAGGTGCCAATAATCCTCCGCCCGATAGCGTCCGAATCCCCTTTCGTCCACTTCCAGGGGCGGCAGGCTGGTGGCCACCCGCCACCGCCCCCAAACCGCTTCGGCGGGAGGCGACAACTCCAGTTCACAGGGCTCCTGTTCGCGTCCTTCCGCCCGCAGGAAGAGGCTGGTGCCGTTGAAGAAGGCGTGGCTCTGATCCAGATGGGCAGCCCGCACTGAATCCTCCCAGGCGTAGACCCTGTACTCCAAAAGGAGCTCATCCTCGGCGCCGGTCACGCACCAGCTCTGCTTGTCCAGGGGAACCGCCTCCAGCGGCCGGCCACGGCAAGAAGCGTTGAGAGCGAGGACATTGCGGGCGAAGTCCCGGATCATGTAGCTGCCTGGAATCCACGCGGGGAGGACGAAACGCACTCCAGCGAAATCGGGATTGGAGAGCCGCATCCGCACGGTGAAATGGTGAGCCGCGGGCCGGCTGGGGATCACTTGGTATCGGATCGCTGCAGTCACGAGCCTATGTTAACAGCCTAGCAAACTTGGCGCTCTCCACCCGTAAATTCGGAGGCGGAAAAGGCGCAGGCAAACGTGCCGTCCTCTTTTCGACGCCCTAACCCGGACATTGCGCCAGACCGCTCCAATCTTTGTTCGTTTTCTCGATGACTGATTGCCATTCATCGGCGGTCACACTTTGTACTGGGCACGCTATCCGGCTTTTTTGTGCGCAAGCCTCGAAGGGATGGGGCGCAGGGATGCGCCGAACAACATCTCCTCGGGAAAATTCCGGACGCCGGCGAAATATTCGGGCTAAAAAGAAAAACCCCCGGCCGGCTGGCGGTCGGGGGTCGGAATAAAAGCCTGGCGGTGACCTACTTTCGCATGGGGAGACCCCACACTATCATCGGCGATGCGCTGTTTCACTTCTGAGTTCGGGATGGGATCAGGTGGTTCCAACGCTCTATGGCCACCAGGCGAACTGGTATGAACAGCAGGGCCGAGGCCCCTGCTCCTCAAATTCGGTTTCGATCCGGTCGTACAGGGCCGGCGATCGGCCAGCTTCACGATCCAAAGTTCTTGGGTGTTATATGGTCAAGCCTCACGGGCAATTAGTACTGGTTAGCTTCACGCGTTGCCGCGCTTCCACACCCAGCCTATCAACCTGGTAGTCTTCCAGGGCCCTTCAGGGACCTCGAGGGTCCAGCGAGACCTAATCTTGGGAGGGGCTTCCCGCTTAGATGCTTTCAGCGGTTATCCTGTCCGAACATAGCTACCCGGCAATGCCACTGGCGTGACAACCGGAACACCAGAGGTTCGTCCACTCCGGTCCTCTCGTACTAGGAGCAGCTTCCCTCAAGTCTCGAACGCCCACGGCAGATAGGGACCGAACTGTCTCACGACGTTCTAAACCCAGCTCGCGTACCACTTTAAATGGCGAACAGCCATACCCTTGGGACCGACTTCAGCCCCAGGATGTGATGAGCCGACATCGAGGTGCCAAACACCGCCGTCGATATGAACTCTTGGGCGGTATCAGCCTGTTATCCCCGGAGTACCTTTTATCCGTTGAGCGATGGCCCTTCCACTCAGAGCCACCGGATCACTAAGGCCTACTTTCGTACCTGCTCGACGTGTCCGTCTCGCAGTCAAGCACGCTTATGCCTTTGCACTAACCACACGATGTCCGACCGTGTTTAGCGTACCTTTGCGCTCCTCCGTTACTCTTTGGGAGGAGACCGCCCCAGTCAAACTACCCACCACACACTGTCCCCGGCGCTGTAACGCCTGGGTTAGAACTTCAAACATACCAGGGTGGTATTTCAAG
>Ga0256841_1000339_pt1:20000-50015 | contig 50015 bp, 44 predicted proteins | sample 356308metaG_FD_185971 | JGI IMG/M metagenome (GOLD analysis project Ga0256841, IMG submission 185971) | Hydrothermal vent microbial communities from Mid Atlantic Ridge, Atlantic Ocean - 356-308 | ecosystem: Environmental > Aquatic > Marine > Hydrothermal vents | place: Atlantic...
AAACCCTTCGATCTCGCCCATGGGGCGGAAGCTCAGCAGCTCGAACCAGCGCCACATGAGCTCGTCGGAGATGGACATCACCTTGCCGAACATCTCGTCGGGAGGTTCGGTGATGCCGATGTAGTTGCCCAGCGACTTGGACATCTTCTGCACGCCGTCGAGGCCCTCCAGGATGGGAAGGGTGATCACCACCTGGGGCTCCTGACCGTAGGACTCCTGCAGCTGCCTGCCCACCAGCAGGTTGAACTTCTGATCGGTGCCGCCCAGTTCCACGTCGGCCTTCATGGCCACCGAGTCGTAACCCTGAATGAGGGGATAGAGGAACTCGTGGATGGCGATCGCCTGACCGCTCTTGTAGCGCTTGCTGAAGTCGTCGCGCTCGAGCATGCGCGCCACCGTGTGCTTGGCCGCCAGCTGGATGAGGTCGGCGGCGCTCATCTGCCCCATCCAACTGGAGTTGAACAACACCAGGGTGCGTTCAGGATCGAGAATCTTGTAGATCTGCTCCTCGTAACTCTTGGCGTTCTCCAGCACCTGATCGCGGGTGAGCGGTGGCCGGGTGGCGCTCTTGCCGGTGGGATCGCCGATCATGCCGGTGAAGTCGCCGATGAGGAACATCACCTCGTGCCCCAGCTCCTGGAACTGGCGCAGCTTGTTGATGAGCACCGTGTGGCCCAGATGCAGATCGGGCGCGGTGGGATCGAAACCCGCCTTGACCCGCAGCGGCACCCCCCGCCGCAACTTTTTCACCAGCTCCTCTTCGACCAGGATCTCTTCGGCGCCGCGGGCGATGAGGTCGAGCGATTCTTCGATGGAAGCCATGGACTCTCTCGATAAATTGGGAAGATGGCGGGAACAGGCGGTGAAATGTATCAAAAGAACGACGACGGGGAAAAACGGAAAGTTCTTTTCGTGTCATAATCGCATCACGCGAGCCAACAAAGTTCCGGCATGCAAGACTACATCTTCAACTCCCGCCGACAGGCTCATCGACGCCGCCGGCGGATGTATCTGCGGCTGCTCCTGCTGCTTCTGGCGATCGCCGCCCTCACCGTGCTGGTCACCAAATTCGGCCTGCGCACCTCGCCCCCCGACGAGGAGACGGAGAAGAGCCTCATCTCCCTGCCGCCGGTGGAGAAGACCCGTCCTCTGGGCATGCAGCCGCGGGCGGCCCTCCGACCCGTCGCCGCTTCTTCTGCCGCTCCAGCCTCGCCTTCCACCGTGTCTTCCCAAGCCCCTGCCGAGAGCGGCGGGAGCACCGCCACGGGAGCCGCCACCTCCTCCGAACCCTCCTCCCCGTCCGAAAAAGAAGCCGCCGCGCCCGCGCCTGAAACGGCCGCGGAGAAAACACCGCGGCCCACCCTGCGATGGAAACGCCATGAGGTGGCGCCGGGCGAGACCCTCGCCTCCATCTTCAAGCAGCTGGGGCTGGCGCCCTCTCTGCTCCACGCCATCGTCACCAGCAGCCCGGCCGCCGGCGGCCTGGCCCGCCTGCAACCGGGCCAGCAGCTCCGCTTCGGCTTCGACCGAAAAGAGGTGCTGCAGAAGCTGGTGCTGCAACGAAACCTCATCAGCAGCCTGAAGGTCGAGCGCACCAAGAAGGGGTTCGAAGCACGCGAAGAGAAACGGCCGGTGGAGTACCGGCAGGCCCACGCCGAGGGAACCATTCTCTCCTCCCTCTTCGTGGACGGTCAGAAGGCCGGCCTCGACGACCGCCAGATCATGGAGCTGGCCCGACTCTTCGGCTGGGACATCGACTTCGCGTTGGAACTGCGCAAGGGCGACCGCTTCAGCGTCATCTACCAGGAGCGCTGGCTGGATGGAAAAAAGATCGGCAACGGCCCCATTCTGGCCGCGGAGTTCATCAACCGGGGCAAGGTCTACCGCGCCATCCGCTATACCGACAGCCATGGCGAAACCGCCTACTACGACATGGAGGGCAACGCCAAGCGCCGCGCCTTCATCCGCACGCCGGTGAAGTTCAGCCGCATCAGCTCCCGCTTCACCCTGCGCCGCTGGCACCCCATCTTGAAGCGGTGGCGCTCCCACAAAGGGGTGGACTACGCCGCCCCCGAAGGCACGCCGGTGAAAGCGACGGGCAACGGCAGGGTGACCTTCATTGGCCGCAAGGGAGGCTACGGCAAGGTGATCTTCCTGCACCACGGCAGCCGCTACACCACGGTGTACGGCCATCTGAGCCGTTTCGCCCGCGGCCTCAAGACCGGCAACAAGGTGAAACAGGGGCAGATCATCGGCTATGTGGGCCACACCGGCCTGGCCACCGGCCCCCATCTCCATTATGAGTTCCGGGTCAACGGGGTGCACCGCAATCCTCTCACGGTGAAACTGCCCAAGAGCATCCGCCTGCCGCGAAAGGAGCTGAAACGTTTCCGGCGGACCATCCAGCCCCTAGTGGCGCAACTCGACGATCTCCGCGCACGGAGCATGGTCGCCTCCGCCGCCAAGCGCTGAAAGCGTCCATGGCGCGCGACGGGCTCTATGTCGGGCTCATGTCCGGCACCAGCATGGACGGCATCGATGCCGCGCTGATCCGGCTCCGCTCCGGGCGCCCCCGCCTGCTTCACGCCCTCGCCCATCCCTGGCCGCACGGCCTTGCCGAGCGGTTGAGGCGGCTCTCCCAGGGTTCCACTACGTTGACCGAACTGGGGGAGCTGGACCACCTCTGCGGGCTCGCCTTCGCCGCGGCCGCCGAACGGCTGCTGCACGAAGCGGCCGTGGAGCCGGCGGCCGTCACCGCCATCGGCAGCCACGGCCAGACCATCCACCACCGCCCCTCGCCGCCGGCGCCCTTCACCTTGCAAATCGGCGATCCCAACCTCATTGCTCAACGCACCGGCATCACCACGGTGGCCGACTTCCGGCGCCGCGACATGGCGGCGGAAGGCCAGGGCGCCCCCCTGGTGCCACGCTTCCACCAGGCGCTTTTCGCCCATGAGCGGAGAAACCGGGTGGTCCTCAACATCGGCGGCATCGCCAACATCACCGTGCTGCCCGCCGGCCGCGAGGTCTCCGCCGCCTTCGACACCGGCCCCGGCAACTGCCTGATGGACGCCTGGTACCGACGACACCGCGAGGAGCCCTACGACCGGGATGGCGACTGGGCGGCCACCGGAGCGGTGGTGGCGCCGCTGCTTCAGGCGCTGCTCCAGGACCCCTATTTCCCAACCCCGCCCCCCAAGAGCACCGGCACCGAACACTTCTCCCTCGCCTGGCTCGACCAACAGTTGGAGGAGCGGGGCGGGGTCACGCCGAGGGACGTCCAGGCCACCCTGCTGAAGCTGACCGTCGTCACCATCGCCGACGCCATCGAACGGTGGGCCCCCGCCACGGAGGAGGTGCTCGTCTGCGGAGGAGGAAGGCGCAACCGCCGGCTCATGAAAGGGCTCGAAGCGGCGCTGCCCGGAATGGAAGTGCGGGGAACGGAAACGGAAGGCGCCGATCCCGACTGGATCGAAGCGATGGCCTTCGCCTGGCTCGCCGCGGCCGCCCTGGCGGGCGAGCCGGGCAACCTTCCCGCCGCCACGGGAGCGCGCGAAGAGGTGGTGCTCGGGGCGATCTACCCCGCCTTGTCGTGAATCAGGGCGAAAAGGAGGAGCCGCAGCCGCAGGTGGTGGTGGCGTTGGGGTTGCGGATGACGAACTGGGCTCCTTGCAGCCCTTCCGTGTAGTCGATCTCGGCACCCACCAAATACTGGAGGCTCATGGGATCCACCAACAGGGTGACACCCTCGGTGACGATCACCTCGTCGCCCTCGTTGATCTCTTCGTCGAAAGTGAAGCCGTACTGAAAGCCGGAGCAGCCGCCACCCTGGATGTAGACCCGCAGCTTGAGGTCGGGGTTGCCCTCCTCTTCGATCATGCTCGCCACTTTTCTGGCCGCGGCCGGGGTGAAGATCAGGGGATCGCCGGCCGCTTCTGCTGTTTCGCTCATGTTCTGCACTCCCGGCCCCACGGGCCGCATGGTCCTACGTCGTCAGAGGCCATTATGGCTATTTCCCAGTAAAATAGTCAAGTATTGACCGCCGACCAAAAGGCGCCGCGGCCGGCGCCTTGCGACTACTCTTTCGAAGAGGGTTCCTGCGCCGGGGAGCGCTCAACAGTCGCCTTCTCCTCCACATGCACCAGCTGTCCGTTCACCTCCGCGCCCATGGCCATCTCCAAAAGCCGATAATGGACGGTTCCCCGCACCCGGGCGCCGGGCGCCAACTCCACCCGGTTGTCGGCATGCACGTCCCCCACGATGGTGCCGTCGAGCACCAGATTCTCCACGGTCACATCCCCTTCGATGCGGCCGCTGTTGCTCACCACCAGGGTGGCGCCGCTTTCCGGCCGACCGGTGACGTTGCCCTTCACGGTGCCGTCCAGATGCATGCCGCCGGCGAAGCTGAGGTTGCCCTCGAGCACGGTGTCGGGCCCCACCACGGTGGCGATGGGGGGCATCTTCAGCCTATTGTTTCGTCGCATCCGCCTTCGTCCCTCGTCTTTTCTCACCTTGTTCCGTCTTCGGCCAGGGGAACACTACTTGCAGCTTTTTCAGCTGCTTGTTGCGCGGCAGAAACTCGATCCGCAACTCCTGAGGCACGAATCCTTCCGGCAACCGGATCTCCCCTTCCACATCCTGGTAGTTGTGGAACTCCAGTTTCACCGCCTTTTCCCCGTCCGGCGAAAACTGCGAGCGGTCGAGCTTTTGGCGCCGCTTGCCGAGAGTTCCCGAAAGCTTCATCAGCAATTTGCCCCGCGTCAGCTCCACATCCTCCTTCACCTGCACGAGGGTGAATCGATAGCGGTAGCGCGCCGCCTCGCCGGCCGGCTCCACCTTGAGATCGCGAACGTAGAGAGTGCCGGCGCCGCTGGAGACGAGCCCCTTGAGCATCTGCACTTCGGCCTGCAGCGAGCTGACGCGCTCCTGCTGCCGCATCAGTTCCTCCTGCAACTGGCGGCTGGCCTGGCGTTCGATCTGCGCCTGACGCCGGTAGCGCGCCGTTTCCGCCCGCGCCTCGTCCAGCTTCTTTTCGAGGCCGGCCATCTTCTGCGCAAGCTGCATCCGCTCCGCCAACACCTTGCTCGCATCGTAACCGCCCCGGCGTTTGCCAAACTCGAAGACCTGCCACATCGCCGCCAGCAGGAGCAGGAGGGCGGCGAACAGCCACCAGCGACGACGGTGGTCGTCGTGCTGCACGATGCGCGGCGATCGCACGCGCATGGGCTCCACCCCTCGGGAGCGCCTCTTCACGGCAGCAGCCCCACCAGCTCGAGCCCCGCCCTTTCGGGCAGGCCGAACATCAGATTCATGTTCTGCACCGCCTGTCCGGCGGCGCCTTTCACCAGATTGTCGATCACCGCGAGGATCACCAGGGTATCCCCTCCCTGGGGACGATGGAGGGCGATGCGACAGACGTTGGACCCTCTCACCGAGCGGGTCTCCGGATGGGTGCCCGGCGGCATCATGTCCACGAAAGGTTCGTCCGCATACCGGGATTCGTAGCGCTCGTGCAGCTCCGCAAGGGCGACATCCTGGCGCGGAACGTAGAGAGTGGCGTGGATGCCCCGGATCATGGGCAACAGGTGGGGCACGAAGGTGATGTGCACGGGGCGGTCCGCCACCGTGGAAAGATTCTGCTCGATCTCCGGCTGATGGCGGTGGCCGGAAACGGCATACGCCTTGAAGCTCTCGCCGGTCTCCGCCATGAGCATGGCGGTATTGGCGCCTCGGCCGGCGCCGCTCACCCCCGACTTGCAGTCGGCCACCACCCCTTGCGGAACGGCGCCGGCGCTCTCGAAAAGCGGCAGCAGGCCGAGGGTCACGGCGGTGGGGTAGCAGCCGGGGTTGGCCACCAGCCGGGCGCCGGAGATGGCTTCCCGGTTCAGCTCGGGCAGGCCGTAGACCGCTTCGGCCACCAGGCCGGGAGAAGCGTGCTCCATGCCGTACCACCGCTGCCAGAGCGCCACATCCTTGATGCGGAAGTCGGCGGCCAGGTCGATGACGCGAACGCCGGCGTCGAGCAGCGCCGGCGCCTGCTGCATGGCGATGCCGTTGGGGGTGGCGAAAAAGACCAGATCGCAGCGCCGCAGCTCCGCGGGATCGGGCTCTGTGAAGGCCAGATCGGTCTGGCCCCGAAGGTTGGGGAAGAGGTCGGCCACCGGCCGGCCGGCTTCCGAGCGGGAGGTGATGGCGCGCAGCCGCACCTCGGGGTGGCGGACCAGCAGCCGCAAGAGCTCCACGCCCGTGTAGCCGGTGCCTCCGACGATGCCGACCTCGATCATGCGCCCTTCCAAATCTGCCATGGAAAGGGCATATTCTACCCCGGTTCAGTCAGTGGAACGAAACATGACCCCGGATACCGTGCAAACCCTGGCCCTCACGCTGGGCGCCGGCTGGGCGGCGGGCATCAACCTCTATGCCGCCATGCTCACCCTCGGCTGGCTGGGGATGAGCGGCCAGGTGGACTTGCCGCCGGGACTGGATGTGCTGGAAAACCCCATGGTGATGGGCGCGGCGGGACTGATGTTCGCAGTGGAGTTCTTCGCCGACAAGGTACCCTGGATGGACAGCCTGTGGGACGCCCTGCAGACATTCGCGCGCATTCCCGGCGGCGCCCTCATGGCCGCCGGCGCCGCCAAGGGGCTGGATCTCGGAGGCGCCGGCGAGCTGGCCGGCCTGCTGCTGGGCGGCGGCCTGGCGGCCGGCAGTCACGTCACCAAGGCCAGCACCCGGGCCCTGATCAACACCTCGCCGGAACCGGCGAGCAACTGGGCCGCCTCCTTCACCGAGGATTTCGCGGTGATCGGCGGGCTGTGGACGGCGCTCAACCATCCCTGGCTGTTTCTGCTCCTGCTGATCCTGTTCGTCGTCCTGGCCGTCTGGCTGGTGCCCAGGATCTGGCGCCTGCTCAAAGCGGCGGGGCGCACCCTGCGCAACTGGTTCCGCAAGCCTTCGACGCCCACCAACCCCGCACCCATTCGAGAGGAATCGTCATGACCGGCTGGCTGTGGCCCAAGGCCCTGCATCTCTTTTTCATGGTCGCCTGGTTCGCGGGTATCTTCTACCTGCCGCGCCTCTTCGTGAACCACGCCGCCACCGCCGACGAACCGGTGCTGGACGAGCGGTTCAAGATGATGGAACGCAAGCTCTACCGCTTCATCACGCCGTGGATGGTGCTCACCGTGGCATTCGGACTGTGGATGCTGGCCGCCGGCGCCTGGCGCGCCTATTCAGGCATGATGTGGCTCCACATCAAGCTGCTGCTGGTGGGCCTGCTGGTGGGCTACCACTTCTGGTGCGGCGCCCTGGTGAAAGCCTTCGCCGAAGGCAGGAACCGCCGCTCGGAGCGATGGTACCGCTGGTTCAACGAGCTGCCGGTGCTCCTGCTGCTGGCCATCGTGCTGCTGGCCACGCTCAAGCCTTTTTGATTCCGGTTGATTCCGGCTCCGTCCCCCGCGGAAGGCGAAGGTCAGCCGCAGCCGCCGCCGGTGTTGGAACCGCAGGTGCTGCACCCTCCGCCGATGGGCTGGAGATTGTTGAAGACGAAACGCGCCTCCTGACCGTCGCCGTTGACGAAATCGATCTCCACCCCCTTGAGGTACTGCAGGGTGCCACTGTCGACGATGAGCTTGAACCCTTCGTATTCGCGCACGTTGTCGTCCTCGGCGAGCTGGTCGGTGAAGGTCATGCCGAAATTGACTCCGCTGCAGCCGCCGGGAGTGGCGAAGACGCGCACGCCCTCGATGGGCTCCTCCACCTGGCCGGCCAGCTCCTGCATCTTCTGCCGGGCGGAATCGGTGAGGCTGAGGTCCTCTTCGCTGAGGGGATTCACGTTGACGGTCATCTCTGGATACCTGCCTGTTTGGGAAAAACTCTGAAAAAATTCTAGCACGGCGAGCGACCGCTCTACCATGTGCGCTGTGGTGGCTTTTCGAAGAGGCCGGGATTGACTGAAATCATGGAGAAACGTACCTCTGGCCACAAAGATGGGGCCATTCTTCGCAGATTCCACCGACCGACGCCATGAAACTCCGCACCACCTCCTTTCTCTGTCTGTTCGCCCTCCTCCTCACCGCCACGCCGCTGCCTGGTCGGGCCGCCGACGAGCAGCAACTGCTCCGGGAGGCCCGCGAAATCGTCGCCAGACTGGACAAACGGCTCAAGGAGGAGCTGCAGAAGGTTCTGAAAGAAGAGGGAACGGTGCAGGCGGTGGAGACCTGCCACCTCAAGGCGCCCGACATCGTCAAGGATGCTTGGCGCAACGGCTGGGAGGTGCGGCGCACCAGCCTCAAGGTACGCAACCTGGAGGACGCGCCGGACAAGTGGGAATACAAGGTGCTCAAAGAGCTGGACGCGAAGAACGAGGCGGACGCGCCCGATTCCGAGCTGGAGCACTGGGAGGTGGTCACCGTCGACGGGCAGAAGCGGTTCCGCTACATGAAGGCCATCATCGCCAAACAGGTCTGCACCCGCTGCCACGGCAAGCACATCCACAAGGAGGTGGCCAGTCAGCTCGACAGCCTCTACCCCTTCGACCAGGCGCGGGGTTTCGAAGCGGGAGATCTGCGGGGCGCCTACAGCCTGAGCAAGCCCCTTTCGCCCTGAACGGAAAGGATCGCGGCCTCCTGCCGCCTGGAATCGGCGCCTCAAACAAAACTTAGCGCCGCGCCCCGCCATGGTGCCTTTTCGTGGCGGCCGGTTGACCCTGGTCAACAAACCTCGGCGCAACCTCCCCTGGGCGCTTGACACAAGTCAAGCTATCCGCGAAATCGCTATGGTAATTTCCAAGCCTCGAAGCACAGAAGCGGCGTGCATCGCTGGCGCCATGCCGAGCACGACGAGACCTTTTCGACCAACCCGAAGCATCACATCACGAGGGAGTACAGCAATGCCCAACACAGCATCCCCCAACAAGGCGGCCAAGAAGGTCGCGGGCACCCTGGCCCTGGCGGTCGCCATGGCCTGCGGCAGCCTGGCGGCCAACGCGGCCGACTACAAGGACATCAAGGCGGCCACCAACGTCAAGGGCCGCACCGTCGTGGAGTTCGTCAGCTCCGAATGCGGCGGCTGCCACAACCCCAAACTGACCGGCGCCACCGGCCCCAACATCACCATGGATCGCCTGCGCCACGGCCTGAAGGGAGCCGCAGCCAAGAAGGCGGGCCGCTTCACCTATCCGCTTGACGAGGAGTCCATCTTCGCCACGGTGAAATATGGCCGGCCGGGCACCGCCATGCCGAGCTGGGGCACCGACGCCAACCCCATCGGCAAGGCGCTCACCGACGCCGAGATCAAGGCCATCACCCACCACATCTACACCGTCCCGCCGCCCAAGGACTTCAAGTGGACGATGAAGCAGATGATGGAGACCCTGCAGGACGTGAAGCCGTCCGAAAACGGCAAGGTCACCCCCGCCAAGGACGTGGACGACCTGCTCTTCGTCACCGAGCGCGAGAACTTCTCGGTGGCGGTGATCGACACCACCAAGCAGGCGGTGGTGGCGCACCTGCCAGCCGGTGCCCGCGCCCACGGTTACACCTTCAGCCCCGACGGCAAGTACGCCTACAACCTGGGTCGCGACGGCTGGCTCTACAAGTACAACCTGAAAACCCTGATGGCGGAGAAGAAGGTCCGCCTGGGCCTGGACGCCCGCGGCATCGCCATCTCCGATAACGGCAAGTACCTGCTCACCGGCATGTACATTCCCACCCAGGCGGTGATCGTGGACGCCCACACCCTGAAGCCGTTGAAGATCATCGACACCCACCATGTGAAGGATCCCGACGGCGATTACGTCGATTCCCGCATCTGCTCGGTGAACGACGTCGATCCCAAAAAGGTGGGCCCCTACTTCCTGATGGCCCTGAAAGAGGGCGGCCAGGTGTGGCGCATCGACTGGAGCAAGCCCGACTTCCCCATCGCCAAGGTGGCCAACGTCGGCAAGATCCTGCACGACGGCTTCCTGCGGCCGGACAACAAGGTCTTCTACCTGGCCTCCCAATCCTCCAACTGGGTGGCGGCCATCGACGTGGCCAACATGAAGATCATCAAGAAGATCAAGACCGGCACCAAGCCGCACCCGGGTGAAGGGGCCGTGTGGGAAGAGGGCGGCGTGGAGTACGCCGGCACCCCGCACATCGGCGAGGGCAAGGTGACCATCTGGCGCACCGACACCAACGAGATCGTCGGCACCGTCAAGACCGAGGCCCCGGGCCTGTTCATCCGCGCAGCCCACAACATGAAGTACGTCTGGGCCGACTCGGTGTTCCCGCCCAAGCCGAGCGAGATCACGGTGTTCGAGCGCAAGCCGCCCTTCAAAGTGGTCAAGTACATCAACGACGGCACCCAGACGGTGCACCCCGAGCCGGACAAGGACGGCAAGTTCGTCTATGTCTCCGACTGGAAGGAGAACGTGGTGCGGGTCTACAACGACGAGACCCTCGAGCTGGTGAAGACCATCAAGGGCATCAAGACGCCCACCGGCATCTTCGCCGTGCATCGGCGTCACGAGACCGGCGGTCACTGAGGCTCACGCCGCAAAGGATGGAAAGGGGGCGCTCGGCGCCCCCTTTTTCGCTTCTGGTTGACTGAAGTCAAGGTCGCCTCGCGATACATTGCCTAGCATCAAATTCACAATAAAATCCAATTCTTAGAATGGTTCGCACGCTTTCACTGCTGTTGGGGTTGACGATCTGCCCCTCCTCTTCCTGGGCCGCCGCGCCGAGCCCGGCGCGCCAGCAGGAGCTGCTCTACCTGCTGCATCAGGACTGCGGCGCCTGCCACGGCATGCGGCTCAAGGGAGGGCTGGGGCCCGCGCTGACGCCGGAGAACCTCTCCGCCCTGAGCGAGGCTCAGATCCAACAGACCATCCTCGAAGGGCGCCCCGGCACGCCCATGCCTCCGTGGAAGCCTTTCATGTCGCCCGAAGAGGCCGGCTGGCTGGCCGACCGGCTGAAACAAGGGAAGACCACCGAATGAAACGGCTCCTGCTTCCGCTCCTCCTCTTTCTACCCCTGGCGGCGATCGCAGACGACTGCCTGCTGCGCGGCACCGGCGATCTGGGCGTGGTCATCGAACGCGCCACCGGCAGCCTCCAGGTGGTGGACACCACCGCCCACAAAGCGCTGTTCCGTGTGGAGGGGCTGGGCGACCTCTCCCACGCCTCGGTGGTCTACTCGCGGGACGAGCGCTACGCCTACGTCTTCGGCCGCGACGGCGGCCTCACCAAAGTGGATCTGCTCTGCGGCCGCATCGCCAAACGGATCGTGCAGGGAGGCAACAGCATCGGCGGCGCCATCTCCCAGGACGGCCGTCTGGTCGCCGTCTCCAACTACGAACCGGGCGGCGTCAAGGTCTTCTCTTCGGACGACCTCTCCCTGGTGGCCGACATTCCCGCCACCCGCACCGTCAAGGGGAAGGGCTCCAAGACCGTGGGGCTGGTGGACGCTCCCGGAGAGCGTTTCGTCTTCAGCCTCTACGACACCGGCGAGATCTGGCTCCTGGGCATGAAGGATCCCGCCCACCCGCGGCTGACCAAGTTCGCCGGCATCGGCCGCCAGCCCTACGACGGGCTGGTCACCCCCGACGGGCGCTACTACATCGCCGGCCTCTTCGGCGAGGACGGCCTGGCCAAACTCGACCTCTGGCACCCAGAAAAAGGGGTCGAGCGCATCCTCGACCACTACGGCAAGGGCGAGCAGAAGCTGCCGGTCTACAAGATGCCCCACCTGGAGGGCTGGGCCATCGCCGGCAACCGCGCCTTCTTTCCGGCGGTCGGGCACCATGAGGTGCTGGTGATGGACATGGAGAGCTGGAAGGAGATCGGCCGCATCCCCGTCCACGGCCAGCCGGTCTTCGTCATGGCCCGGCCCGACGGTCGCCAGCTGTGGGTCAATTTCGCCTTCCCCGACAACGACACGGTGCAGGTGATCGACAGCGAGAGCCTGAAGATCGTCGACACCTTGAAGACCGGCAAGGGCACCTTGCACATGGAGTTCACCCCTCGCGGCGAAGAGGTGTGGATCTCGGTTCGCGACAAGGACGAGGTCCAGATCTACGACACCGACACCCGAAAGCTGAAAGGCCGCCTCCAGGCCCGCAAGCCCAGCGGCATCTTCTTCACCGATCGCGCCCACAAGACAGGACTCTGACCATGGCCACCCCCATGCCCCTTCGCAAACGCTACCTGCGCAAACCGTCGCTGGAGCCGCCGCCGCTCACCGCCCTGGAGAAGCGGCTGCTCGACACTTGGCAGAAGGGCTTCCCCCTCGCGCCCCGCCCCTACGCCGAGATCGCCCGCAAGCTCGGGGTGAGCGAAGCGCTGGTGCTGACCATCCTGGAGAAACTCCGGGAGCAGGGCCTCATCAGCCGAGTGGGACCGGTCTTCGCTCCGCGCAGGGTGGGGGCGAGCACCCTGGCCGCCATGGCGGTGCCCGAAGAGGAGCTGGAGCGGGTGGCGGCCCTCGTCAACAGCTACGAAGAGGTGAACCACAACTACGAGCGGGAGCACCATTTCAACCTCTGGTTCGTGGTCACCGCCGCCGACGAAGAGAAACTGCGGCAAGTGCTGGAAGAGCTGGAGGCGCGCACCGGCTATTCCGTCATGGACCTCCCCCTGGAGGCGCAGTACCACATCGACCTGGGGTTTCCGCTGTGGTGTTGAGCGAGCGCGACAACCGCCTCATCGCCGCCATTCAAAGCGGCCTGCCGCTGAGCCCCCGCCCCTGGGCCGAGGTGGGCGAACGCATCGGCATGGACGAGGAGGAGGTGATCCGCCGGGTGCGGGCGCTGCAGGAGAGCGGTTGCATCAAGCGGTTCGGACTGGTGGTGCGCCACCACGAGCTGGGCTACAACGCCAATGCCATGGTGGTCTGGGACGTGCCCGACGAGCGGGTGGACGCCGTGGGGGACGCTCTGGGACGACAACGCTGCGTCACCCTCTGCTACCGGCGCCCGCGCCGCCTGCCCCACTGGCCCTACAATCTCTTCTGCATGATCCACGGCAAGGACCGTCAGCGGGTGCTGGACTACATCGACCAGATCACCGAAGAGCTCGACCTGCAGGAGATTCCCAAGGAGGTGCTCTTCAGCGGCCGCCGTTTCAAGCAGCGCGGGGCACGATACCGCTGACCCCATGGACGACATCGACCGCCAGATCATCAACCGCCTGCAGGGCGGTTTTCCGGTCTCGGAACGCCCCTACCGGGAAGCGGCCGCCTGGTTCGGCCTCGACGAGGCGGAACTGATCCGAAGGCTGCGAAGATTGCTTGACGACGGTTATTTGAGCCGTTTCGGCCCCATGTACCACGCCGAGAAGCTGGGAGGCGGCCTGAGCCTGTGCGCCATGGCCGTTCCCGAGGAGAAATTCGAGCAGGTGGCCGGCCAGGTGAACGCCTTCCCCGAGGTGGCCCACAACTACGCCCGGGACCACCAGCTCAACATGTGGTTCGTGCTGGCCACCGAGACGCCCGAGCGGATCGACGAGGTGGTGGAGGAGATCGAGCGGACCACCGGCTATCGGGTCTACAATATGCCCAAGCAGAAGGAGTTCTACGTGGGGCTCCGTTTCCAAGTGTGACGCCGTGATCGACGCCATCGACCGCGCCATCATCGAGGCCACCCAGGCCGGCCTGCCGCTGGTGGCCGAACCCTATGCCGCCGTGGCGAAGCAGGTGGGCGTGGCGCCCGAGGAAGTGACGCGGCGCATCGAGCGCATGCTGGAGAACGGGCTCATCCGCCGCATCGGCGCGGTGCCCAACCACTACAAGCTGGGCTTCCGGGGAAACGGCATGAGCGTGTGGGACGTGCCCGACCGCAAGGTGGAGCGTTACGGCCGGCTCGTCGGCGAGCTGGAGTTCGTCAGCCACGCCTACCACCGCCCCCGCCACCTGCCCCTCTGGCCCTACAATCTCTTCGCCATGGTGCACGGCCGCAACCGGGTGGAGGTGATGGAAAAGGTGGAAAGGATCGCCGAACTGCTGGGCGAAGACGATCGCGGCCACGAGGTGCTCTTCAGCACCCGGATACTGAAAAAGACCGGCTTCCGGTTGCCTCCGCTCCCACCCACCACGGCAAAATCCTGATGTTCCGAATCTCCCAGTACATGCGCGAAATCGTCGACCCGAAGCCCCTCGGGCCCAAGCGCACGCCCCCGGGACCGGTGGTGATCTGGAACCTCATCCGCCGCTGCAACCTTACCTGCAAACACTGCTACTCCATCTCCGCCGACACCGACTTTCCCAACGAGCTCTCCACGGAGCAGGTGTTCGAGGTGATGGACGACCTCAAGGCCTTCGGCGTGCCGGCGCTCATTCTCTCCGGCGGCGAGCCGCTGTTGCGGCCCGACCTCTTCGAGATCGCCCACCGCGCCAAGGCCATGGGCTTCTACACCGCGCTCTCCACCAACGGTACCCTCATCGACGACGCCAACATCGACCGAATCGCCGCGGTGGGCTTCGACTATCTGGGCATCTCCATCGACGGCATCCAGGAGACCCACGACCGCTTCCGCCGCAAGGAGGGCGCCTTCGACGCCTCCATGGCCGCTCTGCGCCGCTGCCGCGAGCTGGGCATCAAGGTGGGTTTGCGCTTCACCATGACCCAGGACAACGCCCACGAGCTGCCCGATCTGCTCCGGCTCATGGAGGACGAGGGGATCGACAAGTTCTACTTCTCCCACCTCAACTACGCCGGAAGGGGCAACAAAAACCGCAAGGACGACACCCATTTCCAGACCACCCGGCGGGCCATGGAGCTGCTGTTCGAGCGCGCCCTGGCCGACGTGGAGGCGGGCCGCGACACCGAGTTCGTCACCGGCAACAACGACGCCGACGGCGTCTTCCTGCTCCACTGGGTGCGCCGGCACCATCCGCAGCGGGCCGACCACATCGAGGCGAAGCTGCGCCAGTGGGGCGGCAACAGCTCTGGGGTGAACATCTCCAACATCGACAACCAGGGGCGGGTCCATCCCGACACCATGTGGTGGCACCATGACCTGGGCAACGTCAAGGAACGTCCTTTCTCCCAGATCTGGCAGGACACCTCCGACCCCGTCATGGCCGGCCTCAAGCAGTCGCCCCGGCCGGTGAAGGGGCGCTGCGCCGACTGCGCCCATCTCGCCATCTGCAACGGCAACACCCGGGTGCGCGCCCTGCAGCTCACCGGCGACCCCTGGGCCGAGGACCCGGGCTGCTATCTCACCGACGAGGAGATCGCTTCATGATCCTCGACCGCAAGGCGCACTGGGAGAGGATCTACCGCAACAAGGAAGAAGAGCAGACCAGCTGGTTCCAGCCCCGGCCGGAGACCTCCCTGGCGCTCATCGAGACCACCGGCGAACCGCCGGTAGCCCCCTTCATCGACGTGGGCGGAGGCACCTCGCGGCTGGTGGATCACCTGCTGCAGGCGGGCTGGCGGGATCTCAGCGTGCTCGACATCTCCGCCACTGCGCTGGAGCAGTCGCGGCGGCGGCTTGGCCCGAACGCCGAAAAGGTGCGCTGGCTGGAGGCCGACCTGCTCGAAGCCGATCTGCCGGGGCCGTGGCGCATCTGGCACGACCGCGCGGTGTTCCACTTCCTCACCGACGAGGCCGACCGGCAGCGCTATCTGAACCAGCTGCGTCGCCAGCTGGCACCTGGGGGGCACCTGATCATCGCCACCTTCGGACCCCAGGGTCCGGAATCGTGTAGCGGCCTGCCGGTGCAGCGCTATTCGGTGGAGGAGCTGGCGGCGCTCCTGGACGGCCCGTTCCGGTTGTGCGAACACCGAGAAGAGCTGCACCGCACTCCCACCGGCAAGGAGCAGTCTTTCGTCTACTGCCGTTTTCACCGACTGGATGACCGATGAGAAATGCACTCTTTCTACTGTTCTTCACGACAGCCACCGCCGCCTTCGCCAGCGACGCCGCCAAGCTCTACCAGCAACACTGCGCCCAGTGCCACCATCCCGACCGGCTGGGCGCCATCGGTCCCGCCCTGATCCCCCAGAACCTGCACCGGCTGAAGAGGCGGCAGGCCATCGAAGTAATCACCCACGGCCGCCCCGCCACCCAGATGCCGCCCTTCGGCGACAAACTGAAACCGGAGGAGATCGCCGCCCTGGCCGACTACATCTTCACGCCGCTGAAAAAGGCGCCCCAGTGGGGAATGCCCCAGATGCTGGCCAACCACCCGGTGCCCCACCCCTTCGGCAGCCTGCCCGACCGGCCCAAATTCGAGGCCGACCTGGACAACCTCTTCGTGGTGGTGGAGCTGGGAGACCACCACTTCACCCTGCTCGACGGCGACACCTTCGAACCCATCGGCCGCTTCCCCACCCGGTTCGCCGTGCACGGCGGCCCCAAATGGGCGAGCGGCGGACGCTATGTCTATTTCCTCTCCCGCGACGGCTGGGTGAGCAAGTTCGACGTCTACAACCTCACCTGGACGGCGGAGATCCGCGCCGGCGTCAACGCCCGCAACCTGGCGGTCTCGGAAGACGGCCGCTGGGTGATGGTGGCCAACTATCTGCCCCACGACCTGGTGCTGCTCGACGCCCGCGACCTGACGCCGGTGCGCATCTTTCCCGCCGTCGGCGAAAAGGGCCTCTCTTCCCGGGTGAGCGCCGTCTACGCCGCGCCGCCCAGGCACAGCTTCATCGCCGCCCTCAAGGACACGCCCGAACTGTGGGAAATCCGCTATCGGGACGGCGCCGACCGACCGCTCCCTCCGCGGAAAATGGAAGTGCGGCGCCTGCGTCTGAAGGGCGTGCTGGACGACTTCTTTCTCACCCAGGACTACCGCACCCTCCTGGGCAGCACCCGCGGCGGCGGCGCCCAGGTGGTGGACCTGGAGAGCGGACGGGACATCGCCCGGCTGGATCTGCCCGGCCTGCCGCATCTGAGCTCGGCCATCACCTGGGAGCTCAACGGCCGGCGGGTGTTGGCCACGCCCAACATCCGCAAACCGGAGATCGACGTCATCGACACCGGCGATTGGCGGGTGATCAAGCGGATTCCCACCCCCGGCCCCGGCTTCTTCATGCGCAGCCACGAGAACAGCCCCTATGCGTGGAGCGACGTCTTCTTCGGACCCCACCGCGATCTGATGGTGGTGATCGACAAGCAGACGCTCGAGATCGTGGCCCGACCGAAGCCGGCGCCCGGCAAGACCTCGGCCCACGTGGAGTTCACCAAGGACGGCCGCTACGCCCTGGTGAGCATCTGGGACATGGACGGCGCCATCGTGGTCTACGACGCCAAGACGCTGAAAGAGGTGAAGCGCATTCCCATGAAGAAACCCTCGGGCAAGTACAATGTGCACAACAAGCTCACCCGATCGGAGGGAACCAGCCATTGAAGAAGCTCCCGCTCCTTGCCCTGCTGCTCGCGGCCGCGAATGCCGCCGCCGCCACCCTCGAAGCCCCCCTCATCGACGTGGAGGACGGCGACACCCTTCTGGTGATGCTGGAGGGCAAACCCACCCGCATCCAGCTGGCCGGCATCGACGCTCCCGAGGAGAGCCCCAATCCCAAGTTCAACCTGGACCGCAAGCGCACCGGACTGCCGACGGAAACCCTGCTGGACCTCGGCCGCCGCGCCACCCTCCATTTGCGCGAACTGGCGCCGCCGGGCACCGCCCTGGTGCTCACCGGCGACCCGCGGGCCCGCGACCGCTATGGCCGCATCGTCATGGAGGTGAAACGCGGCGACGGTCTTTCTCTGAACGCAGCCATGGTGCGGGACGGCTTTGCCCGCGCCCTGCACGCCCCCGCCTACCTCCCCTTGCAGAAGGAGGCGATGAAGGCCGGAAAAGGAATCTGGGGAGCAGCGCCCGAAGCGGCGCGCAAATGGGCGGGAAGCGGCGCGGCAGTCCCCCGGGGGCGCTTGCTGTAGCGCACCATCCGCCGACTCAGGGCTGTTGCTGCGCCTTCTCGAGCAGCCGGCGCAATCGGGCCAGCGGACGATGGATGGCGTGGCAGCGGGCGCAGGTGTTGACCGCGAACTCGCCCAGAAAGCGACCGGCGGTGCGGGCGTCTTTCGCCGCCACGCCCTTTTGCACGTGCTCCAGCGGGATCTGCGCCGCCGCTCCAAGAATGCGCTCTTTCGGCCCGCTCTTCTGGTGGCAGGCGCCGCAGCTCTCCCCCAGATCGGCCAGCCGCACCCGCAGCGCCTCCAACGCCTCCTGCGCCGCCGGCCAGCGACCGTCGGCGGAAGCGATCTTGACGCGGTTGAGCAGCATCACGAGACGCCGCATCACGGCGGGGTACCCTTCCTCGTCCAAGGTTTCGGAGCTCTCCACCTTCACCGCGCCGAAATCGGGGGTGCGGTAGCGCAGCGCCGCCACCAGTTGATACTCGCGGTGGCACCCTTCACAGCTTTTGGCCAGCTTGCGCTGCAACCGCCCCAACGCCTCGGGCGTCTTGGCGGCCCGCATCTTGGGGAAGAGCTCCAACTCCAGCTCGTCCCGCCACTCGGGCACCATCTCGCCGATGCGGCGGTAGTCCTTCTCCAGCCGGTCGAGCCACTGGCCGAGGCGCGACCGGTCCTCCAGCGCCGAATATTCGGAGACCGCCTGCATCTCCCGGCGCAGGGCGAACATGGTATGGAGCCAGACGTCATGTTTCGCCGTGGGCCGGTACCACTGCCCCAGGGAAGCGGGAGGAACGGAGAGCTCCAGCGACCGCTCTCCCTTCTCTTGCGCGGCCAGAGGCGCGGCCAGTAGGAAGATCAACGCCGCCCGCGGGAAGAGCGCCGTCCTCACAGCGCCCCCCGGGTGGAGAGATCGTACAGGTGGCGTTCGGCGTCCACCAGGTGCTTGCCCCAGTGGACCCGGAACCCCTGCCGCCAGCGCTGCAGGATGTTGCCCGGATCGGCCTGCTGCTCGTCGAGCAGCTTGAGGCCCTGCTTCAGCTCGCAGTAGATGTCGGTGAGGTCGTCGGCCAGGCTGCCGCTGCGGCACTCCTCATGGCCCAGGTCGTACTCCATCCAATAGGCGTCGCGCTCGCCTAAGAGGCGGTGGAGCTTGCTGAACAGCGCGAAGCGGACCTCCAGATTGGCCTCCGAGTGGGGGCCTTCGCGGCCGTCCTCCTCGAGGAAGAGGGCAATGGCGGCGTGCAGCTGGGGCAGCAACCGGAAGACCCGGCGCAGCCATTCGGAATCGCCCTCGTCCACGTTTTCGATGGTCTGGCAGTATTCGTCCGCCAGTTTTCGCAACTCGTCGAATGATCCGTTCATCACACTATCCTGATCCCTGGGCGTTATTGTAGTTCATATTTCCGGTTCTGCCGCCGGAAAAGGGAAAGCGGACGAACCGGTGCCGGGACGCCTTGGAGCCCGGAGACGGCCGGTCTCCGCACCGGCGAAAGGGTTTCTCAGCCCAGCGGCTGGAGATTGGCGTAGGCGACCACCAGCCACTTGCTGCCGGCCGCCTCGAAATTGACCTGCACCCGCGCGCTGCTCCCTTCGCCTTCGGCGTTGAGCACCACCCCCTCGCCGAACTTGGGGTGTTGAACCCGCTGGCCGAGACGGAACCCGCCTGCAGCCAGGCTCTCGCGCAGCGGCGTCGCCACCGCGTGGGGACGCGAGATCTCCGGGCCGGCGCGCACCTCTTCGGTGACTTCGGCGGGAATCTCCCGCAGAAAACGGGAAGGGAGGGGGTAGGTCTCCTGGCCGTGCAGCCGCCGGCTCTCGGCGAAGCTGAGCCAGAGCTGCCGTCGGGCGCGGGTCATGCCCACGTAGCAGAGGCGCCGCTCCTCCTCCAGGCGCGCCGGATCCTCGGCCGACATGCTGTGAGGAAAGAGCCCCTCTTCCAGCCCCACCAGAAAGACCAGGGGAAACTCCAGCCCCTTGGCGGAATGGAGCGTCATCAGCTGCACGCTCTCTTCCCACCCCTCGGCCTGATGCTCGCCCGCTTCCAGCGCGGCATGGGCGAGAAAGGCGTCGAGCTCGCTCATGGACTCCTCGGCTTCACCCTCGCGCTCGAAACGGCGGGCGGCGTTGACCAGCTCCTCCAGGTTCTCCACCCGGTCCGCCCCCTTGCCGTCCCTCGCCTTCTTGAAGTGTTCCCGCAGGCGGCTGCGGTGGATCACCTGCTCCACCTGCTCGAACAGCGCCATGCCCTCGGTGGCCGCCTGCAGCTCGCGGACCAGATCGAGATAACCGCGCAGCGCCTTCGCCGCCCGCGCCGCCATGCCGCCGCCACCGATCAACTCCTCGCTGGCCCGCCACAGAGAACAGCCGAAATCGCGGGCGTGGGCGCGCACCGCCTCCAGGGTCTTGCTGCCGATCCCCCGCGGCGGTTGATTCACCGCCCGCTCGAAGGCCGCGTCGTCGTGGGGATTGGCCACCTGGCGGAGATAGGCCAGAGCGTCCTTGATCTCGGCGCGCTCGAAGAAGCGCAGCCCTCCATACACCCGGTAGGGGATGCCGGCCTGCGCCAGCGCCTCTTCGAAAAGGCGCGACTGGGCGGTGGTGCGATAGAGGATGGCGACGTCAGAAGGGCTTCCGCCCCCTTCCAGATGGGCGGCGATGCGCGCCACCACGAAGCGCGCCTCGTCCACCTCGTTGAAAGCGCCGTAAATGCGAATGGGTTCGCCGTCGCCGTCGGCGGTCCACAGCTCCTTGCCCAGCCGCGAAGGGTTGTTGGCGATCACCGCGTTGGCCCCGCGGAGAATGTTGCCGGTGGAACGGTAGTTCTGCTCCAGCCGCACCAGCCGGGCGCCGGGGAAATGGCGGGAGAACTCCTGAATGTTCTCCACCCGGGCGCCGCGCCAGCCGTAGATCGACTGGTCGTCGTCCCCCACCACGAAGAGGTTGTCGCGCTCGCCCGCCAACAGGCGCAGCCAGGCGTACTGGATGGCGTTGGTGTCCTGGAACTCGTCCACCAGCACATGGGCGAAGCGCTCGCGGTAGTGGTGCAGCAGATCGGGCCGGTCGCGCCACAGCTCGTGGGCGCGCAACAGCAACTCGGCGAAATCGACCAGCCCGGCCCGCTCGCAGGCCGCCTGGTAGGCGGTGTAGATGCGGATCATCTGGCGCCGCCAAGGATCGCCGCCGTCTTCCAGATGCTGGGGCCGGCGCCCCTCGTCCTTCTCGCCGTTGATGAACCACTGCGCCTGGCGGGGAGGCCATTTGGCGTCGTCCAGGTTGAGTTCGCGGATCACCCGCTTGAGCAGGCGGAACTGGTCGTCGCTGTCAAGGATCTGGAATCCTCTGGGGAGGTTCGCCTCCTGCCAGTGGGCGCGCAGCAGCCGGTGCGCCAGGCCGTGGAAGGTGCCCACCCACATGCCTCCCACCGGGTGGCCCAGCAGCGCCTCGATGCGCTCGCGCATCTCCCGCGCCGCCTTGTTGGTGAAGGTGACTGCCAGAATGCCCCATGGAGAGACCCCTTCCACCTGGATCAACCAGGCGATGCGGTGCACCAGCACCCGGGTCTTGCCCGAACCGGCGCCGGCCAGCACCAGGGTGGAGCAGGGGGGCGCGGAGACCGCTTCACGCTGGGCGGCGTTGAGCCCTTCCAGAATCGGGGAGACGTCCATGACGGAATTGTACAGCGGCAAGCGGCGGCCGTCTCAACGCTGGAAACGGGACGCGGGGCAACCGTGCGGAAGCGGGCCGCTCTTCTCCCCCGAATCGCCCCACTCGTAGATCTCGGTGGCCGCGGGGTCACACTGGCTGCAGCCGCTGCCACAGGAGGCCGTGGCCCACCGCCGGCGCACCCGGCCCTTGCGCAGCCACACCTCCAACATCTGGCGGGCCACCTCGGGCGGAATCCGGAAATGGTTCGCCACCTCGGCCAGGGTGGCCTGGCCGCGTTGGCGCAGGTAGTCGCGCAGCGACGCCAGGCCGAACGGCGTACCGGGCTCCTCCACTTTCTCCTGTTTCCTTCGCTCGTTCACCCCCTTCTCCTCATTCATCCGCGGCCGCGGCTGGCGTCAGGCCCGGCTCCGCGCCACCGCCGGTGCCGCCACCGGTTCGCGGCCGGCCCACCACCGCAGCCCCGCCACCACCAGAACCAGATAGCCCAGCAACAATCCGATGAGCAGCGCCGAAGCGAGCGGGTGGCGGGCGAACGTGGCGCTCTGATACCAGAGGCTGGCGGTGACGTAGGCGATGCTGGTGGTCCAGAAGGCGACGAACGCGGCCCAGGGGCCCCCCGCCTCCCGCTTGATGGCGCCCATGGTGGCCACGCAGGGGAAATAGAGGAGCACGAAGAGCAGATAGGCGAAGGCCCCCACCCGGCCGTCGAAGCGGTGCGCCATGGCGCCGAAGACGCCCAGGCTCACCTGCTGCTCGGCGGCCACCTTGCTCACGTCGGAGACGTCCGCCGCCTCCAGCCCCAGAGGATCGGTGAGCCGTCTGCCCACTTCCGCCAGATTCTCCGGCACCGTGGCCAGGGCCGCCTTCAGCTCGGCCAACAGATCGAACGCCTCGGTGGCGCCACCACCCGAGCTCTCTTCGGCCAGACGTCCGTAGAGGGTGTCCAGGGTTCCCACCACCACCTCCTTGGCGAGAACGCCGGAGAGCACGCCCACCACCGCCGGCCAGTTCTGCTCGTGGATGCCCATGGGCTCGAACAATGGCACCAGCGCCTGGCTGGTGGCGCTCAGCACCGAGCGTTCCGAGTCCTCATGGCCGAAGGAACCGTCGGTACCCAGGGAGTTGAGCAGGTTGAGCGCCAGCACCATCACCACGATCACCTTGCCCGCTTCGCGCACGAACAGGCGCACCCGGTCCCAGGTGCGCAGAAAGATGCCCTTGAGGGTGGGCAGGTGGTAGGGCGGCAGCTCCATCATGAAGCCCGCGCTCTCGCCGCGCAGCAGGGTGCGTTTCATCACCAGGCCCGTGAGCACGGCGACGGCGATGCCGATCAGATAGAGGGCGAACACCAGGTTCTGGCCGTTGCTCGGAAAGAAGGCGGCGGCGAAGAGCACATAGACCGGCAGCCGCGCCCCGCAGGACATGAAGGGGTTCATGAGAATGGTGAGCTTGCGCTCGCGCACGTTCTCCAGGGTGCGGGTGGCCATGATGGCCGGCACGTTGCAACCGAAACCCACGATGAGGGGCACGAAAGCCTTGCCCGGCAGGCCGATGGCGCGCATGAAGCGGTCCATCACGAAGGCGGCCCGGGCCATGTAGCCCGAATCCTCCAGCGCCGAGAGGAAGAGATAGAGGGCGGCGATGATGGGAACGAAGGTGGAGACCACCCGGATGCCGCCGCCCACCCCGTCGGCCAGGATCACCCGCAACCAGAGGGGAGCGCCCCAGCTCTCCAGCAGATGACCGAAACCATCCACCAGGAAGGCGCCCGCCACCCCGTCGAAGAGATCGACGAAGGCGCCGCCGATGTCGATGGTGAAGAGGAACATCAGATACATCAACGCCAGGAAGATGGGAACGCCCAGCCAGCGGCTCAGCACCACTTTGTCAATGCGGTCCGAGAGGGTGTGGCTCACCCGTCCCTTCTCGCGCACCACCGACTGGGCCAGGGCGTGGGCGTGGCTGAAACGGCTGTCGGCGATGAAGATGTCGGCCTCTTCGCCGCTGCGGTCTTCGATGGCCTTGCGCCAGTGGCGCACCCGCTCGCGCAGCGCCTCCGAAGCGGCGGCGGGCAGGTTGTCGTCCGACTCCAGCATCTTCAGTGCCAGCCAGCGACGGTTGGCCTGGTTGGCGTCGTCGAGCAGGGTCTCCAGCTCGGCGACGGCCTGCTCGACGATCTCGTCATGGGCCAGGGCGAATCCGCCGCATTCCCGCCCGGTGGCCACCGCCAGCATGCGCGCTTTCAGCTCCAACAAACCCTCGCCCGTGGTGGCCACGAGGGGCACCACGGGGCAGCCGAGCTCCTCCGAGAGCCGCTGGACATCGATCTCGATCCCCCGCTTGCGCGCCACGTCCATCATGTTGAGCGCCAGGATCATGGGCACACCCATCTCCAGCAACTGCACGGTGAGATAGAGGTTGCGCTCCAGATTGGCGGCGTCCACTACGTCGATGATGAGGTCGGCCTCGCGCGAAAGGAGATAGTCGCGGGTGATCCGCTCGTCCAGGGAGGCGGCGTCCAGCGAATAGATGCCGGGCAGATCGACCAGCCGCACCTGGTACCGCTCCAGCTCGAAGCGCCCCTCTTTGCGGTCCACGGTGACGCCCGGCCAGTTGCCGGTCTTCTGGCGGATGCCGGTGAGCGTGTTGAACAGCGCCGACTTGCCGCAGTTGGGGTTGCCGGCGATGGCGATGGTGAGGTCGTGCCCCTCCACCAGGGGCTTGGCGTTGTCGCAACAGCCCGCCATGGCTACAGCGTCTCCACCCGCACCTTGTCGGCGATGTCCTGTCCCAGAGCGATGCGGTTGCCGCCGCGGGCGACGATGACGTCCCCCTTGCGGCTGTGCAGCACCTCCACCTCGCTGCCCACCACCAGCCCCAGCGCCAGCAGGCGCCGCGACAGGCCGCGGTCGCCGCCGATGCCCACCAACTTGACGCGGCGGCCGGGAGCGGTCTGGGCGAGGGTTTGCGGGTTCATGGCGAGGCAAACAACTGAGAATAGTTCTCAATTATGCCACATTTCTCCAAAAGAGGCATCCAAAACGGCTTCACCCAGGGCAATCGCATGAAACGGACCTCGAGTCGCCGCGAAGTCCGGTTCGAGGGCCTGGAAGGGGGATGGCGGAGCGTCCGAGGCATGGACGCAGAGGCTGTGCCCACAGGGATGTGTTCACGGCGTCCTCGCCGGTCCCACGAACCGGACGGAGCCTGTTCATGCGATTGCCCTGGCTTCAAACTGCGCGCCGCCCCACGAGCTTTCCGCCCCCTTTCAAGAGGGCTGGGGCCGCACGAAGGTCCACTGCCGCTCGTCCGAGTCCCCTGCGGAGAAGCGGTAACCCTCCCGATCGAACTCCTTGATCCCCTCCACCGTCTGCAGGCGGTTGCGGACGATGTGGTCGGCCATCATGCCGCGCGCCCGCTTGGCGAAGACAGCGATGGTGCGCGCCTTGCCGTTCTTCACCTCCTTGAAATTGATCTGCAGCAGGCGCCCCTCCAACAGCTTCGGCTTCACCACCTTGAAATACTCGTTGGAAGCGAGGTTGACCAGCACCGGCTCCCGCTGCCGCGCCAAGGCTTCGTTCAGGCAGCGGGTGATGCGCTCTCCCCAAAACTGATAGAGATCGGCGCCCCGCGGGTTGGGCAGCTTGGTCTTCATCTCCAGCCGGTAGGGCTGAATGCGATCGAGAGGACGGAGACAGCCGTACAGCCCCGAAAGGATGCGCAGATGCTCCTGGGCGAAAGCCAGCTCCTCCTCGCCGTACTCCGACGCGGCGATTCCCCGGTAGACGTCACCGGTGAAGGCGAACAGGGCCGGGCGGGCGTTCTTCGCGGTGAAAGGGGTGCGGAAGTTGCGGTAGCGCTGCACGTTGAGCGCCGCGATCCTTTCGCTCACCTGCATCAGCTCCCGGATCTCCTCCACCGAATAACGGCGCAGCGCCTCGATGAGCTGCACCGACTGGTCCAGCATCTGCGGAACCGTGCTCTTCACCGCCGGCAGCGGCGAATCGAAGTCCTGTCCTTTCGAAGGAGAGAGGGTGACGATCATCTTGCGAGTCCTGGTTCACAATGGAAATTTGCAGAATACCGCGGCCGCCAGCGGCGAAACAGGGATGAATTTTGTCGAAATCCTTTACACCCGCCGGGGGAGCAGAAGCGACGCTCCGACGCAACCCCTTGATGCCACGAAGATTGTCTCGACGGGTACGAAGTTTGCGTGACCCTTATTCGCCATGCAGAGAGCTCTCTTTTCCAATCGAGGATGGCCATGGCTCGTCCTGCTCCTCTGGACGGCAACGCCCTTTTGCGCCACAACGGCGACGAAGGACGCCGACGGGCCCTCCTATCTCCAGCTCGCCCTGGACTACGAACAGGGCCGCCGGGGCCTGCCGCGCGACCCGCAGGAGGCCTTCCGCCTCTACTGCCTGGCCCATGCCGAAGGCGATCCGGAAGCGGCCTACCATCTGGGATGGCTCCATTTCACCGGGCGGGGGGTGCCCCGCGACATGGCCCGCGCCGCCTGGTGGTTCCGGAAGGCCGCCGAGAAGGGAGACCGCACCGCCGCCAACCTGCTGGCCCGGCTGGGCGAGGCGCGGGCCGAAAGAGACGACCGCTGCGACAAGCATCTGGCGGAGATCGCGCCGGCGCGGCTGCAGTTGGAGCGGTGGGTGCACCGACTGGCTCCGCGCTACCGGCTCGACCCCAAGCTGGTGATCGCCGTGATCGAAGCCGAGTCCGGGTTCGATCCGCGCGCCCGCTCCTCCAAAGGAGCCCTGGGACTGATGCAGCTGATGCCCCGCACGGCGCGGCGCTTCGGCGTGAAGGATCCTTGGGACCCCCTGCAGAACCTGCACGGCGGCATGGCCTATCTGCGCTGGCTCCTCGACCGTTTTGATGGCAATCTCTCCCTGGTGCTGGCCGGCTACAACGCCGGCGAAAAGGCGGTGGAAGAGTACGGCGGCGTGCCCCCTTTCCGCGAAACCCGCCGCTACGTGCAGCGCATCACCCGGAATCTCCAGCAGGGGAAGCTTCTCCGTCCGGCTCCACCACTTCGAAGTCGTGGGTGATCTCGGCGCTCTTCCCCAGCATGATGGACGCTGAACAGTACTTCTCGGCGCTCAGCCGCACCGCCCGTTCCACCGCCTTTTCCGAAAGGCCCCGGCCGCCGACGCGGAAATGGACGTGGATGCGGGTGAACACCTTCGGCTCCGATTCGGCTCGTTCGGCGCTCAGCTCCACTTCGCAGAAGCTCACCTCCTGACGGCTCTTCTTGAGAATGTGCACCACGTCGAACTGGGTGCACCCCCCCATGCCGAGGAGCAGCATCTCCATGGGCCGCACGCCCAGGTTGCGCCCGCCGTGTTCCGGCGGCCCGTCCATCACCAGTGCGTGGCCGCTGCCCGACTCGGCCAGCATCAAAGCCCCGTCCACCCATTTCACCTTGCCTTTCATCCTGACCTCCCACCGGCGCGCGGCGCCCTTACCACAACCTTGCCGAATGTGTATATACTCACGGTTCAGGAATGATATCTGGATCACAGGGGGATCGCGAAACATGAGCATCGTCAACCCGCCCCCGCCACCGCCTGCGTGGCTGGACCCCTTTCTCTCCCACTGCCACATCCACAAATATCCGGTTCGCAAGGAGCTGATGAAGCCGGGCGATCCCGCCGACACCCTGATGTATCTTCTCGACGGCCAGCTCACCGTGCTGCTGGAGGACGAGGACGGCAAGGAGATCATCCTCGCCTATCTCAACAAGAAGGAGTTCATCGGCGAGATGGGCATGTTCGTGAAACAGCCCACCCGCTCGGTGATCATCCGCACCCGCACACCGTGTGAGATCGCGGAGATCAGCTACCAGCGCCTCAACGCCCTGCTGGACAACGAGCTGCGCCCCTACGTGAAGGATTTTCTCTTCGCCGTGGGCCGGCAGCTCTCGGACCGGCTGCTCAGCACCAGCCGCAAGGTGAGTCATCTCGCTTTCTTCGACGTCACCGGGCGGGTGGCCAGCACTCTGCTGGACCTGTGCAAGCAGCCCGACGCCATGACCCATCCCGACGGCATGCAGATCCGCATCACCCGTCAGGAGATCGGCCGCATCGTGGGCTGCTCGCGGGAGATGGTGGGCCGCGTGCTCAAGAACCTGGAGGCCCAGGGACTGATCCGGGTGAAGGGCAAGACCATGGTGATCCTCGGCGCCCGCTGAGCCTCAGCCGAAGCCGAACAGCTCCGCCAGGCGCGCGCCGGGATCCTCGGCGCGCATGAACGCCTCGCCCACGAGAAAGGCGTTCACCCCCTGCTCCCGCATCCGCGCCACGTCGGCCGGCGCGAGGATCCCCGACTCGGTGACCACCAGGCGGTCGCCAGGAATCCGCTCCAACAGATCCAGGGTGGTCCGCAGGCTCACCTCGAAGGTGCGCAGGTTGCGGTTGTTGATGCCCACCATGGGGTTTTCCACCTGCAGCGCCCGCTGCAACTCCTCGGCGTCGTGCACCTCGATGAGCGCGTCCATCCCCAGTCTTTCCGCCAGGTCGTTCAACTCCCGCAGCTGCCGGTCGTCGAGGCAGGCGGCGATGAGCAGGATGCAGTCGGCCCCCATGGCGCGCGCCTCGTAGACTTGATAGGAATCGACGATGAAATCCTTGCGCAGCACCGGCAGGCCGCAGGCGGCGCGGGCCTGGCGCAGATAGTCGGGCGAACCCTGGAAGAAGTCCCGGTCGGTGAGCACCGAGAGGCAGGCGGCGCCGTGGCCGGCGTAGCTGCGGGCGATCTCCGCCGGATGAAAATCCTCGCGCAACACTCCCTTGGATGGCGAGGCCTTCTTGATCTCGGCGATGACGCCGGGCGAGCCGGCGTTGATCTTTCGGCGCAGCGCCCCGACGAAACCGCGCGGCGGCGAAGCCTCCGCCAGCGAAGCCTCCAAACGGGCCTGCGGCGTCTCCGCCTTCGCCCGGGCGATCTCCTCCTGCTTGCGGGCGACGATCTTCCGGAGGATGTCGGGAGTGCCGGCCATCTTCACGCGAAGCTCTGGGTGAGGACCACCAGCTTGTCGAGGCGGTTGCGTGCCTCGCCGCTGGCGAGCGCCCGACGCGCCATCTCCACCCCCTCTTTCAGATCGTCGGCCACCCCCGCCACATGGATGGCGGCACCGGCATTGAGCAGCACGATGTCGCGCGCCGGCCCGGGGTGATCCTCCAGCACCGAGCGGATCAGCGCCAGGCTCTCTTGCGGCCCCTCCACCCGGATCTCGTCCAAAGAGGCGCGCGCCAAGCCGAACTCCTCGGGCCAGATGGCGTAGCGGCGGATGGCGCCCCCTTTCAGTTCGGCCACTTCGGTCTTGCCTTCGATGCCGATCTCGTCCAGCCCCTCCTGCGAGTGGACCACCATCACGTGGCGGCTGCCCAGGCGCTGGAGCACCTCGGCCAACGGCTCGAGCAGCTCGTCGCTGAAGACGCCGAGCAGCTGGTTGGGCACGCCAGCGGGGTTGGTGAGCGGTCCCAGCACGTTGAAGATGGTGCGCACGCCCATCTCCCGGCGCGGGCCGATGGCGTGCTTCATGGCGCTGTGGTGGCCGGGAGCGAACATGAAGCCCACGCCCACCTCGCGCACGCAGCGGGCCACCTGCTCGGGGGTGAGATCCAGGCGGACGCCCGCCGCCTCCAGCACGTCGGCGCTGCCCGACTTGCTGGAGACCGAGCGGTTGCCGTGCTTGGCCACGTGGCAACCGGCCGCCGCCGCCACGAACATGGAGGCGGTGGAGATGTTGAAGGTGCCCGAAGCGTCGCCGCCGGTGCCGACGATGTCCACCGCATGCTCCAGCCCGGAGATCTCCACCCCGCTGGCCAGCTCCCGCATCACCCGGGCGGCGGCGCCGATCTCGGTCACCGTCTCGCCCTTCATGCGCAGCCCCACCAGGAAACCGCCGATCTGCGCCGGCGTGGCGCCGCCGGTCATGATGGCGCGCATGACCGCGGTCATCTCCTCCTCCGAGAGATCCCGGCGGTCGATGACGGCGGCGATGGCTTGCGGCAGGTTCATGATCTCATCTCCTATCGAGAAAGTTCCGCAGCAGCCGGTGGCCCTGCTCGGTGAGGATGGACTCGGGGTGGAACTGCACCCCTTGCACGTCGTACTCCCGGTGGCGTATCCCCATGATCTCGTCGATGGCGCCCATCTGGCCGGTCCAGGCGGTCACTTCGAGGCAGTCGGGAAGGCTCTCCTGGTCGATCACCAGCGAGTGGTAACGGGTGGCGGTGAAAGGGTTGTCCAGCCCGGTGAAGACTCCGACATCCTTGTGAAAGACGGAAGAGGTCTTGCCGTGCATGATCTCCTTGGCGTGGACGATCCTGCCGCCGAAGGCCCGGCCGATGGACTGGTGGCCCAGGCAGACGCCCAGGATGGGCAGCTTGCCGGCGAAGTGACGGATCGCCTCCACCGAGATCCCCGCCTCGTCGGGGGTGCAGGGGCCGGGAGAGATCACCAGCTGGTCGGGCGCCAGC
>Ga0256841_1000340_pt1 | contig 49976 bp, 45 predicted proteins | sample 356308metaG_FD_185971 | JGI IMG/M metagenome (GOLD analysis project Ga0256841, IMG submission 185971) | Hydrothermal vent microbial communities from Mid Atlantic Ridge, Atlantic Ocean - 356-308 | ecosystem: Environmental > Aquatic > Marine > Hydrothermal vents | place: Atlantic Ocean: Mid...
AAGGAATCAACATAATGTAAAAATTAATGTTATGTGTTATCCGTTTTTTATTTGCAACCGCAGGGAATTTATTTTTTATTCGAATTTTTATTTTCCGGATGAATTATATTATAAAGCGCCGAATAATCTTTATCTCCCAAACCGGTTTCAATTGCTTTTTGCAAAATTGGTTTTTCCGCTTCAAGAATCAGATTGTTAATTTGTTCGGCGTAGAAATTTTCCGAAATCAAGTTTAGATCTTTTAACAAATGCTTCACCGGAAAATTAGGGTTTTCAAAATCCCTTTTCATATACCTATCTAATTTCTTATCAAACGTTGGAGCATAAAGTGCGCTTTCACGAAGAATATCCATAAAAATATTTACGCTCACGCCGGTTTGTCTAACATAACCAAGACTCATTGCAAAAGCCGCCGTTTCGGTAACTATCAATTGATTTAATGCAAGTTTAATTGCCGCACCTTTGGGCGTTTCACCTATGCGCAATACTTTATTTCCTAAAACATCCAATAAATTTTTAAATGATTTAAATTGCCCGGTTGAACTTCCCACTAAAATTATTAATTCGCCATTTGTCGCTTGGGGAATACTTCCGAGCACAGGGGCTTCAAAGTAATTGCCGCCCAGCTTTTTTATTTTTTGTTTTAATTGAAGGCTTTCAGCCGGAGATATTGTGCTCATTTGAATTACCGTTTTACCTTTAAAACCGGTTTCTTCCCTAAACAGCGCTTCGGAAATTGCCCGGAAATGAGCCAACATTAAAATTACCGTATCGGAATTCTTAATTAATCCGGCAGGTGAATCATAAACAACTGCTCCTTTTTCAGCAAGAGGAATAGTTTTTTCTTTTGTTCTATTATAAACCGATAACTCATAATTACTCTCCAGCAAACGCAAACCCATTGGTCTGCCCATTAAGCCCGTTCCGATTAATCCGAGTTTCATATTGACCTCAAAAATTTTTGATTTTAATATCTAATCATAAAAAATAAAATTATTTTGTGCCGAAAGCTATTCCGGGAGTCCAAATTGTATTAATACCGAATAAAATATTTCCGTTAGTTTGATAAACACACCAAATGCCGGGTGAAAAACTTCCAATTTTTAACAAGCCGGGATAAATATTCAATTGCACTCTGTAATCTGTAAGTCCGCTTAAAAACAAAGAACTCATTAATGAATTATTTATATCATAAAACAATCCTATGTTCCAAGTTGTTTTCAAATAATCGACACGGGCTCCGCTTTTTGATGTTATTATTTTTTTTGCCCTCAAACCAAATCCTACAGATATTGATTTACCGTCTACAAATTTATAAGATAAACCTGTTAAACCATTCATTCCAAAATAATAGAATAAATACCAATCGTTGACAAAAGGAATTTTGTATTTAATAGAAAAATACTGTCCGTTGTTATGAAGAAATCCATTACGTAATAAAAACGAAGGTTGAAGAGACCAGTCGGTTAGATTAAGTTTTTCGGAAAAGAACTTTTTGACATTATCGAAACTAAATAAAATAATTCCGCCAATATCGAAAACATAAATATCGGCAATAGGATCTACATTAGGACCTTGATACTTTCCGTTTTCGACAATTTCATTCAATAAATGATAAACAGCCATTGTAGCCAAAGAAAATAATTTGGGATTGGGAAAGTGATGATACGAATACCATTCCGTCATGGCTGCATAAGTCATACCTCCGCCTATCAGATGTAATTGATAATTGGGCCACCATTGGGCTCCTTTGGTTTTTAGATTTAACGGAAATATTTCGCTCGTAAAAAATTTTCCCCAACCGTATTCGGAAATTTGTTTAAAGGGATTTAATAAATTGTTGAATACGTTTCTGGAAGATTCCGCATAAGGAAAACCCCAAATGTTTCTGTCGTGGTTCTGCAATTGAATTATATCATAACTTCCGTTCAATACCAGATTTACCGGGTTAAAAAGTGATTGACTGCCGTATTTTTTCCCGGAATAGAAAAAATAATTTTGAGAGAAGATATTTGAAGTTAAAGCCATTAATATGACTAACAGAAAGGTTTTTATTTTACGCCGCATAATTAAATATGGAAAAATGAACTCAAAATATACCCATAATTACTACTTAATTAAAATTAATTTAAATTTCATTTACTCGTCAGCAATAATTCCAAATGAGCCGTTAATGTTGTTAAGAATTCTATCCGGTAAGGAATGAAATGGGTGAAATTTATAACTTTGGAATAAGAGCAAAATTATAAGCAAGAAGTTTAAAAACTTTCCGGATGAAAATTAAACAATATAAATAGAGTTGCAAGGTTTTAATCCGACAGGTCACTTAGTTAATCGTTAAGCATCCAAGAAAAATCAAGCTCAATTTTCTCTTCGGAATAAAACGGCTCGCCGTATTCTTTTCGGATTTCGAAACCATAAATTTTTGCCCGTGCTTCAATGTTTCTTAAAAAATCCGGTTTACTGATAAATGTTTCGGGTGCGTTAGTATCCGGATCGTAAAATTGGGTTTTAAACGCTTTTATTGCTTTTATTTTGGTTTCCAACGTATCGCTAATATCAACAATAAAAGTCGGATCGAATTCGTATGTCATCATAAAATAAAAAAGTTTTTCCGGTCTGTATGCTTCCTGAGTTATTCCATTATCGGTAGTTTCAATTTTCGGCAGACCGGATAAAAACATAGCTTCTTTTACAATTTGTCCCGCGCCAATATGATCGGGATGCCGGTCGTTAAAATACGGTGCGCAAATTATTTTAGGGCGGTATTTTCTAATTTTAACAATAACCTTGTCAACATATTCTTTACAAGGGCGCACTTTTCCGTCGGGAATATTCAAATTTTCCCTTATTTCGATTCCCAATATTTTAGAAGCTTCTTCAGCTTCCGATTTTCTGGTTTCCGCTGTTCCTCTTGTACCCAATTCACCTTTAGTCAGATCAACAATTCCAACTTTTAAATTTTGCTTAACTAATTTTGCAATAGTTCCGCCGATACTAATCTCCGCATCGTCCGGATGAGCGGTAAAAACTAAAAAATCAAGATTCATAATTCCTCAATTATTTTTAACAAACAGATTTTTTGGTTAAATAATGTTGTATAAAATTACTTATATTTTGCAACTTTATAATATAGTTAAATAATTTTATTTGATAAAAATGAATTCCGATTTTGAAGCAGTTATAGGACTTGAAGTTCACGCGCAGTTATTAACCGATACAAAAATATTCTGCGGATGTTCTACACAATTCGGCAATCCGCCTAACACAAATGTTTGTCCCGTTTGTTTAGGGCATCCCGGTGTGCTGCCCGTACTAAATAAAAAAGTAGTTGAATACAGTGTTTTAATGGGTTTGGCAACGGATTGTACTATTAATGAAGAATCTATTTTCGCCCGGAAAAACTATTTTTATCCTGATCTGCCAAAAGGATATCAAATTTCACAATTCGAAAAACCGATATGTGAACATGGTTTTGTTAATTTAGAACTGGACAATGGTAAAACCAAAAAGGTAAGAATAAAAAGAATTCACATGGAGGAAGATGCGGGAAAATCCATTCATGACCAAGGCGATACCACATTAATAGATTTAAATAGAACAGGCGTACCGTTAATAGAAATAGTAAGCGAGCCTGATATAAATTCACCCGAAGAAGCATCGGCATACATGAAGAAATTACATCAACTGGTTACGTTTTTAGGAATTTGCGACGGGAACATGGAACAAGGCTCGTTGCGATGCGATGCTAATATTTCCGTTAGAAAAAAAGGCGCAAGCAAATTAGGAACCAGAACCGAAGTTAAAAATATGAATTCGTTCCGAAATGTTGAAAGGGCAATCAAATTTGAAATAGAAAGACAAATTGATATTCTTGAAGACGGCGGGGAAATAATCCAACAAACATTATTATGGAACGCCGATTTAGGAAAAGCTGCTCCGATGCGGGGAAAAGAAGAAGCCCATGATTACAGATATTTTCCCGATCCCGACCTCGTACCCGTTATTATACCGGATGATTGGAAAACGGATATTAAAAATAAAATGCCGGAATTACCCGAAAGTATTAAACACCGGTTTATTAACGAATATGGTTTACCGGTTTATGATGCCGAAGTACTTACTACAAATAAAGAAACGGCAAAATACTTCGAAGAAGTTTTGCAAGAGACAAACGAGTATAAATTGGTTAGCAATTGGGTTATGGGGGAAATTTTGGCATATGTAAACGATAAAAAAATAAATATTTCGGATTTCCCGGTTTCGCCCGTTAATTTGGGAAAATTGATAAATCTTATTAAATCAGGTAAAATCAGCGGAAAAATAGCTAAGAAAATATTTCCCTTAATGTTGGAAAACAATGAAGATCCTATTAAAATTGTTGAAGAAAAAAAATTGCTCCAGATAACCGATAACACAGAAATTGAAAATGTAATAGATAAAGTTCTGAAAGAAAATAAAAATCAAGTTGAGCAATATTTATCGGGCAAAGAAAAAGTATTCGGATTTTTGGTAGGACAAATAATGCGTATTACAAAAGGTAAGGCAAACCCTAAAATTGTTAATAATATATTAATGAAAAAGCTATCCGCGTTGAAAAATAAGTAATAACTTGTATTAGTTTATGTGTGGTTTTAAAACTTCTCTAATTGAATCTTCAATATTCATCGGCGCAATACCGTATGACCTTAATTTTTCAATATTCATAGAAACATCTTTAACTTTATAATTTATGTTAACATCATTCATGGAAACGGGAATTAATAAACTTTGATTGAAGCCGGCAGACTTACATAATTCGGAAATTAAATCGAATCTCGACATACGCTCACCTCCACCAAAATTAATTATTTCCCCTTTTATGCCCAACGGAATTAATCCGGATATCATCCTAGCCGCGTCATGTAAAGCCAAAGGCGATCTAAACTGATCGTAAAACAGTTTGACCGGTTCCCTTTTGCTTAATTTTTCAAAAACTTCAGTAAAATGATTTTTGGAACTATTCAATCCTATTCCATACATTAAGGCAGTTCTAAGAATTAAATAATTATCAAATAATCCGGATATTTTCAGTTCACCCATTAATTTGGTTTCGGCATAAAGTGAAACAGGATTTAATTTTGAATTTTCCTTTAAATTTCCACCTTCGCTTCCGTCATAAACCAAGTCGGTAGATAAATAAATTAGTTTACAATTATAACTTGCACATAACTTTGCCAAATGACCGGTTGCTTTTACATTTATTTCGTAAACTTTTGCCGGAGGAAGTTTACCGGCTAATTTAGGATTTGACACTGCCGCTGTGTGTACAACAACATTAGGTTTAAAACTTTCGAACAACTCATCAACGGATTTAAATTCCGTAAGGTCAACAGACTTGGAAAAGAAATTTTTGCAATTTCCCGGATTAGTATTATAAAGACTTAAAATATCATAATTATTACTAAGGATTTCATTTAAATACTGTCCCAGCAAACCGCTGCCGCCTGTAATTAAAATTTTCATGGCAGACAAATTTTTCCCAGAACAGTTGGTCTTGAAGCTCCGGTAACTTTGGGAATATTTGTCGGGACTCCGTTAATCGTCTCGTTAGCTAATACGGCAAAGCAAATTGCTTCTTTAGCGTCAGCCGATACGCCGATTTGATCTATAATTTTTGTATCTACATCATCTTCAAAATACTCGTGAATACATTTATACAAAAATTTATTTTTTGCGCCGCCTCCGCTTATTATAAGTTCATCAATGCCTGTATTGGGTTTTATAAATAATTCGTAATTTCTGTAAACACCGTAAGCTGTAAATTTTGTAATTGTATGAAGCCAATCCTCGGGCGGAACATTTTCATATTCTCCCAACAAATCCATTAAAAATTCATCCCCGTAATATTCCCGTCCCGTAGATTTAGGCGGTCTCTTTTCGATAAATGCATCTTTTTTAATTAAAGCATCAAATAATTTTTCATTCATTTTTCCCGATTCTGCAATTTCACCGTCTTCATCAAAATTTTTATTGAAAAATCTTTTGGTTAAAGTGTCAATCATCATATTTCCCGGACCCGTATCAAATGCAATAACATCATCTTTCGTCCCGTTTTTTTTGAGCACCGTAATATTCGATATACCGCCGATGTTCAGCAAAGCCCTGTTCAATTCGTTTGAATGAAAAATTATATAATCGAAATAAGGAACTAAGGGCGCGCCTTGACCGCCAAGCGCAACATCACCTGTTCTAAAATTGCCGACGGTAATTGTACCGGTAAGCTTTGCCAATACAGAAGGGTCCCCTATTTGAAGCGTAGACGATAATTCATGTCCAAACCACTCGGTTTTTTCCGGAAGATGATGAATAGTTTGTCCGTGACTTCCGATTAGGTCGAGATCTTCGACCGGAAAGTTTAATTCTTCGCATAAAGATCCTATAGCTTCGGCATAAATTTTAGGCAATAAAAAATTCAACTGCGATATTTCTTCTACATTGCTGGTTTCTCTAACGGAATTTTTTAGAATTGTTCTGTCCAAGCCCTCCGGAAATTTGTATTCCAAAAATCCGAGCATATTAATTTTTGTATTTACTCCGCTTCCTTCTATTTCTAGCAAGGCAACATCAACACCGTTTAATGATGTTCCTGACATTATTCCAATAACGTTTCTCTTCTCTTTATTGTGCAGCCGGATTAACTTTTCCATAACGCTCTCCGATATCTTTTTTCTAACATAAAATTTACGAAAATATTTCACTTATAAAAAAATTATAAATTCTAAACGGTAAATTAGTTCCTTCCGGTAAATCTTTCGCGGATAATCATAAAGCGGTTCTTTTAGTACATACTACCTGTTTATAAACATAATTAACGTCTACCGGTAAAACCGCTTTAATAATTATTTTTAACTATCTTTCACAAAAAGGATTTTATTTATGAAACAACTTCTCGGCGCTCATACTTCAATATCCGGCGGTGTATCTACTGCAATAGACAGAGCGGAAAAACTTGGATTTACCGCAATTCAAATTTTTACAAAAAACAACAACAGATGGTTTGCCAAACCGCTCGATAAAAATGAGATTTCTTTATTCAAAGAAAAACAACGGGATTCGAATATCCGGTTTATTGTATCTCACGACTCTTATTTAATAAATCTTTGTGCAAAAGATAAAACGATTTTAGAAAAATCGCGTAAGGCTTTTATAGACGAATTGGAAAGATGCGAAGCGCTCGGCATTCCGTATCTTAATTTTCATCCCGGGTCACACGGCGGACAGGGAGAAAAAGAAGGATTGAAAATTATTGCCGAATCAATCAATATTGCACACGCCAAAACTAAAAATTTTAAAGTGAGCAGTATGATAGAATTAACCGCCGGACAGGGAACAGCTTTGGGTTACAAGTTTGAACATATTGCGGAAATTTTGGAAAACGTGGAAGAAAAAAACAGAATGAGTGTTTGTATAGATACGGCGCATATTTTTGCCGCCGGTTATGATTTGCGATCCTCCAAAGTATATAAGAAAACAATGAATGAATTCGATGAAATTATTGGGCTCGACAAATTGCATTGTTTTCACATGAACGACAGTAAAAAAGAATTGGGAAGCCGCGTGGACAGGCACGAACATATCGGGAAAGGATTTATAGGATTAGACGGATTTAGAAATATTATGAATGACAAAAGACTTATTAAGATTCCCAAAATACTTGAAACGCCAAAAGGCAAGGAACAACTGGAAGATTTGGAAAATCTGAAAATTTTACGAAGCTTAATTAAGTAACTCAAATTGACCGTTTCAAAATTTAGTTATTAAAAAAACCGTTGAAACGGTTATTGTTTATTAGTTTTGCTTATTAACCCACGAATTCAGTCGTAGGTTTAGGACGCCGGAAATCTTAATTTCATAACCGTTTTAACGGTTTATAAAATTCAGCGGTCAACTTGAGTAAGTAATTTATTGGATTTCAAGTTTCATTGAATTTCTTCTTTTTATATTTAAATATCACCTATTTAATGTTATAAAAAGTTCCTTCCGAAATCATTCGCAATATTTTTTGAACATAAAATAATTATTTGGCAGCTTTTGCTAAATAAAAAAATTACCGGTGCAACTAATCTAAATCCAAAAAAATCCGATAATTAATGAAAAAAGAGAAAAATACCCATGAAAAAAATTATAATATCTGTATTAGCGCCTTTTATTTTATTAACCACAATGGCGTTATCATGCAAAAAGGACGAAGGGACACCGGTAGAACCGGAACCAGCAACTCACGGTTCAATAAAAGGAAGCGTCGTTGAATTCGGTTCCACAAATCCTTTGGCAATGGTGAATGTTTATTCGGTTCCGCCGACAAGCTTCGTAAAAACGGACAGTTCCGGAAAATACATAATCAATACCGTTGAACCGGGGGAATATCAGGTGGTTGCCGCTAAAATAGGTTTCGATACTATTTCCGTTAATGTAAACGTTACGGCGGGAGCGGTGACGGTTGCCGATTTTATATTAGTTAATAACGGTTCGAAAGGCGGAGTACAATTCGGACAAATATCCGGCACGGTTTTTAATTCGGCATCTTTCTTACCTATCGGTAAGGTTAATTTAATTACTTTGCCCGCTACCGGTTCAATCACTACCGATGATTCTGGTAAATTCAATTTTGGCAATGTCCCGGCAGGTCAATATAAACTTAAAGCCGAAAAAAAGGGTTACGATACAACATCGGTAACCGTAACAGTTTACGGCGGAAATACTTCCGAAGCGGATATTTACATGGACAAAAGCGACACAAGCAACTCTTTTAATACAGGAACAATAATCGGTAATGTAAAAGATTCACAATCTTTGCTGGCAATTAACGGTGCATTAGTAAGCACAAACCCGGCTACAAGCTCCGTTTTCAGTAAAAACGACGGATCGTACAGATTCGAAAATATTGAACCGGGAAGTTATACGATACAAGTTTCCAAATCCGGTTATCAAGATGCAAGCGCACAAATAACTGTATCGGCCGGTAAAATAACACAAGCTGATTTCACATTAATATCAAAATCTGGAAGAGTAACCGGAACGGTTACCGATGCCGCAACTTTACAACCGGTTCCGGGAGTAAATATTCAAACACAACCGGCAACGGTTTCAATAACTACCGATACTTCGGGTAAATTTACATTGGAAAATATTTCTCCCGCCACTTATACAATAAAAGCAAATGTAGCCGGATATTTAACGGCATCTTTAAGTGTGGTTGTTACGGCGGGAAACGTTACGCAGGCAGATATTTCTTTAACAAAAATAAATTAATGTTTTTCATTAACTGTTTTACTCAGCGGTTCCAAAGGCCGCGCCACCATTATTCCCGTATGATTTTTTATATTTTTAATATAATCGGAAAGTGGTACGGCAGTTACTTGTACTTTTTTGCCAACGTTAGGCGCGTGCAAAAAGTGAATTCTACCGTCGTTTAATCTTATTGCCATTCCTGTATGTGAAATATCGAGTCCTTTTGTTCCGGCAGTAATTAGAATTATATCGCCCGTTTTAATTTTATTCTCAACTTTTTCTATCGAATCTTGCGGAATATAATAATACTTCCGTTGGTTGATATTATCTTCAATTTTTTTCATCGAATCAACAAATCCGGGATGTACTGAAAGTTGCTTGTAATATTTTATATGAGTTGACATGAAGTCGATTTTTTTCTTATACGGAATTCCGCCAATTTCTTTGGTCACATCTTTAACAATTCCGCGTTTTGCATTATCGTAAAGCCAATCGGATGCGTAATGCAGCCTCGAAGTATAACCGTTGATTTTACCGTTCCGGTATCTAATTTTAGTAAGCTCCTTTTCAAAATTTTCGAATGAAGTTTTATCTTCCTTAACACATCGAGCTAAAGCTAAAGTCGCTTCAAAAAACGTATAGCAATCAAGTCCGCTTAAATGAATTACCAAATGTTCGTTTTCACCTTTTTCCAATGTATGAGCGGCATAATCCGTTCCCAAAAAGGTTTTACCAATTTCAACCATAACCCGGTTTATAGGCAAAGACTTTAACCTATTATTTGCCGCAAACTCAAACTTTGATTTGCAAATTTTAACATCTTGGGGTGAATAAGATACATTTTGAGCATTAACTATAAATACCGAAAGAAATAAAATTAAAATTATCTTTTTCAAATCGGCATATCCTCGTCATTTAAACTTTCAACTTCTTGAGAAGGTTGGAATGGTGAATGCACAAGTTCGAGATTTTCAAATCTTGCATATTCCTTTACAAACAATAATTTTATTTCTCCTACCGGTCCGTTTCTTTGTTTACCTACAATAACTTCTGCAATACCTTCCGTTGAATTACCTTCCGAATCTTGCATAATTTGATAAACTTCGGGACGGTTTAAAAAGATAACAACATCGGCATCCTGTTCTATTGAACCCGATTCACGAAGATCGGACAACATAGGACGTTTATCGCTTCTCGATTCTACGGCTCTATTCAACTGCGAAAGTGCAATAACAGGAATATTTAGCTCTTTTGCAAGGGCTTTTAACGAGCGCGATATTGTAGAAATTTCACGTTCGCGGCTTTCCATTCTTGCGCTTGAACTCATAAGCTGAAGATAATCGATAATAATTAAACCGATATTCTTTTCGGCTTTTAATCTTCTTGCTTTAGCTCTAATTTCCAGAACCGTTTGAGCCGGTGTATCGTCAATATAAATAGGTGCTTTGCTTAACTTATGCGCAGTTCTGCTAATTTTTGGTCCGTCTTCTGCTTTAAATTTTCCGGTTCTCACGCTGTGCGCGTTTATTCTTGCTTCGGCACAAATTAAGCGCGTTACCAATTGATTAGTTGACATTTCCAAGCTAAAAATTGCAATCGGTACGCCGTGTTCTACAGCGGCATTCCTGGCGGCGGAAAGTGCAAAAGCAGTCTTACCCATCGAAGGACGTGCCGCAACAATAATCAAATCGGATTTTTGGAAACCGCCAAGCATATCATCCAAGGCAAAAAAGCCGGACGGTGTTGAAATTTTAGAAATACTTTTCGAATGAATTGCTTCTATATGTTCGATTGCTTCTTTAACTGCTTTATCCATCGATTTATACGATTCTCTTAATCCAGCTTCGGTAATTTGAAATATTCTGGTTTCCGCGGAATCCAAAATATCAAATACGTCTTCGTTAGCTTGATAAGCTTCGCTTGCAATTTCAACCGAAGAAGTTATTAATTTTCTGAGAATCCACTTTTCCAAAACTATTCGCGCATGGTATTCTATATTTGCAGCCGATGAAATATTTTGAGTTAGTTTACTTATGTAAGCAGCTCCCCCAACGGAATTCAATTTATTTTCCTTTCTCAATTCTTCAAACAGCGAAACCGTATCGATCGGTTCGTTGGCTTCAAACAGAGAAATCATAGCATCGAAAATAATGCTGTTTTTCTTATCGTAAAAATGTTCCGGTCTAAGAATTTCCAAAGCTTTGGGAACGGCTTCGGGTTCCAAAAGCATGGCGCCGAGTACAGACTCCTCAACTTCCACAGCCGCCGGCGGTTTATTTCCGCCGTTTTTCAAGTTATTCAAATTATTTGATTCCATTCCTAATTATTCTCCGTTAAACCATCATAAATTGATCTGAATTTTTTAACGTCCTCCCAACAACCCCTTTTCCAATTTGGATTTCTGAGTAATGCCGCAGGATGATATGTTACCATTGTTTTAATTCCTTGAACATCATAAACATTTCCGCGCATTTGCGTAAGAGTGGATTTTTTACCGAATAAAGAATTTGCGGCAACAAGACCCAAGCACAAGATTAATTTAGGTTTTATTAATTCAATTTGTTTATAAAGATACGGAATACAAGTCTCAACTTCCGATGGTAAAGGATTTCTGTTGTTAGGTGGGCGGCATTTTAAGATATTTGCAATATAAACGTCTTCCCTTTCAAAATTGATTGCTTTTAAAATATCGGTCAATAGTTTTCCTGCCCGACCCACAAAAGGTATGCCTTGTTTGTCTTCTTCGGCTCCGGGCGCTTCGCCAATCAGCATAATATCTGCATCCGGGTTTCCTACACCGAAAACGAAATTGATTCTGGTATTTCCCAAAGCACATTTTTTGCAATTGTGAATAGTATCGTAAAGTTCGTTTAAAGATTCCGCTTTTTGAAAATCATCGAAAAGGAGAGATTCCCCTATTGGTATATTTATTTTTTCGCTCACTTTTAATTTGTTTTCGTTTTTGGTTTTGTAATCGTTATTCAGTGTAATTTTCTCGAAAAGCAAATCTCCGAAAATTTGTTGTTGATCTTTTAACGCTTCTAAAATTTCTTTCTTCATGAAAATAAGTGTTAAACAATTCAAAAAATTGTAAACTATAATAAAAATAATTTATGATAGAGACAATAGTTAAAAAGAGTCAAATAGAAATAATTATTTAACAGAAGATTAAATAAAAAGCGGAAATCCAAAAGGATGGATTTCCGCTTTAAAATGTTTTATTGTTTTAATTAAGTGAACTTTCTTCCTTATATCTGTATTTTAACTCGCCGTTCAGCAGTTTTTGGAGAGCAATCATATGCGGTTTAGGACGTTTTTCGAACTCAATGGAAATTTTTTGCAATTCCGTATTATCTCTGTCGTCAAATTCGTCTTCAAGTCCAACTATTAAATTATCGACTTTGGTTTTATACTCAAGTCTGTTTTCGTCATTTATTCTGCGTGCTTCAAGCGCTGCTACAATTACTGCTTCGTAAACGTTTGCAGCTTTTTCGTTTAGTTTTTTTAAGTCAATTGGTCGTAATGGCATTTTATAGCTCCTTTAATTCATTTTTTATTATTTCAAAAACTTGTTTTTCAGCATCTTTTAAATTTTCATTAACCACATTATAATCAAATTTATCTTTAAAACTCAACTCCATTTTTGCTCTTTCTATCCGTTTTTTAAAATCTTCGTCTGTTTCCGTTTTTCTATTTTTTAATCTTATTTTCAGTTCTTCTATACTAGGCGGAGTAATAAAAATCAAAACCGCATCGGGATAAGCAGATTTTATTTTAAGAGCACCTTTAACATCAACTTCCAAAACAACGGATTTTCCGTTTTCCACATTATCCTTCACGAAACTTTTAAGTGTTCCGTAATAATAATCGTAAGTTTTTTCCCATTCAATAAACTCGTTTTGTTCAATTTTCTTTTTAAATTCTTCTTCCGTTAAAAAGAAGTAATCTTTCCCGTCAATTTCGTAATGTCTCTTTTTTCTTGTAGTAGCGGAAACGGAAAAAATAAATTCGGGAAATTTCTTAAGTACATTTTTAATTATTGTTGTTTTACCTGAACCGCTCGGCGCCGAAAAAACAAATAATTTACCTCTTTTCTTTTTCAACTATCACTCAATATTTTGGATTTGTTCGCGAATTTTTTCAACTTCCTCTTTAATGTGAATTCCTTTATGCAGAATTTCAGAAGAAACGGCTTTGCTGTTAATGGTATTAGCTTCCCTGTTCATTTCTTGCACAATAAAGTTAAGTTTTCTTCCGACCGCTTCTCCGGTAGAAATTGCATCGGAAAACATTTTTAAATGACTTTTCAACCTGACGCATTCTTCGGTAACATCATATTTTTCAACTAAAACTGCCAATTCCATTTTAAGTCTGTCGTCATACTCGCCAATATCTTTAATTAATTGTTTGGCGCGGGTTTTAAATTTCCCGAAGTTTTCTTCAACGGAGCTTCTGTTCAGTTTTATAATTTCATCTGTTTCTTTTTGTATACTTTCAAGTCTTTGCGTTAAATCTTTTTCTAATTCCGCTCCTTCTTTTTTACGCATTGAAATCAACTCTTCCAGCGCATTTTCAACTGAATTTATAATTACGGAAATATCAACTTCGGTTGTTACACCGGAATCGATTAAAAAAAGATGTTGCATCGAAAGTAAATCCGTTAACGTAAGTTGATTTTCAATACCGGCTTTTTCCTTTATATTTTGCAAAAGTTTTACGGTAGAATTCAATTTCTCTTCGTCGAATTTGGTATTAGCCGACGATTCTGTAAATTCGATTTGAACGTTTACACTAACTTTACCGCGAGTAATACGTTTTTTTATTACATCCCTAAGTTCAAACTCATTAATAGCAATGTCTTTCGGCAATCTAAAAGAGACATCAAGATATCTGCTATTTAGACTTTTAACCTCACTTTCAACTATATAATCGCCGGTTTTGGCAACCCCTCTGCCAACGCCCGTCATACTGGATAACATCTAAACTCCAAAAAATTTTAGCTTTAAATTTACGTAAATAAAAGTTTGCAATCAAAACGTGCGTCACACTATGCAATTTGCAGATAAAGTATCATTTTTTTTTGAAAACCATTTACATGTCGAATTGTTAAAGTTATTATTAATTACTTTTTAACCAAAGACTTCGGCATAGCAATTCCCTTTGAGAAAAGCATTAGTTAACAGCAAAACAAATATAAATTTAACCGGTTTACCGGTTATTATTTTTGTCGACCCCGAATATATTTTTTAATTTATTATTAATACACAGTTATTAGCAATTTCATTTTTTCGCTTAACCGCTGCAAGCTTAATTAAAACGCTTCGCCAATTCCAATTTGAATTTCCGTTGTATTCCAAAAACCGCGTGAATCTTTCAGACGCGTAAAATAACTTCTTTGGTCGTACGGATCATACATTTTAACGCCTATATCCAATCTTATTGGCGCAAAAGTAGAGTAATACCGGAAGCCCAAACCGAAAGCCACGGCTAAAGCATCGAACCTAAAATTTTTATACTCGTTAAACGTATTACCGTAATCGATAAACACAGCCGAACCGAATTTACCGAAAAGATGCGTTCTAACTTCCATGGAACCTTCGAAGAGAAAAAACCCTCCTGGAATAATACCTCTTAACAAAACGCTTTCCAATTCTTCGTTGGTAGGATTTTCGGGCAATGTATTGGCATTTGTAATCGGGTTAAGCTCCGCAGTTTTCCAGCCTCTTACCGAGTTACTTCCTCCCGCGGTAAACCTTTGATTAAGCGGTATTCCCGATTTATTTCCTTTGTAAACGCGAATATAACCGGTTTTAAATTTTATACCGAATGCTGATTTAGAGTTATTAAACAGATGGGGGAAAAATGAGGAATTAATTAATATTTTATAATATAACGGACTATTGAAATTATATCCGCCAATTTTACTTGCCAAATAAGCAAGGGAATTTCCGTCTTCCAAAGTGATTGATAAACTGTATCCTTTAGTCGGGAATAAAAAGTCGTCGGTTTTATTTGCTCCCAAATACATACCTAAAATTACATTTGTACTTTTACTTTTAATAGGTCCGATTATAAGGGAATCGATTTTGCTTGTGGCGAAAGAATCTATTTCCGGTTGAGTTAATATTCTATTTAAGTATCCCGAAAAAACATTTTCTATATAAGATTTTTGGTATCTGTATTCGGCGGATTCTATTGTAAGGTAGGTTGAAAATGCCGATAAGTAAGTATATTGCGGTAATTCGAAGTTTAAGTTTAGTCTTGATCCAATCAATCTAGCATTATATTGATCTTTCTTTTTCTGAAGTGTGTAATAAGTTTCAAGCTTTGTAAAAATAGGATCGCCAAACAAAAAGGGCTGTTCAAAACTAATACGTGCATCGGCATAGCCAAATATTTTATTTTCGGTTAAAGAGGGTTTCGAAATAAAATCGGCTATATTTTGAGCCGCCGCAGATATTCTTGTAGTAAATTTTCGCGCATCGCCTAAAAAATTTTTTTTAGTAAAACTTAGACCCAAACCAAGTTTAAATGTGTTGTCTTCGTTAATTCCGATAATTTCGGGAGAGAGTTCGTGAAGCAAGCCGACATCGGCGCTAACTTTAATGGGAACAACATTCCCAACCGTATCCCCCACCACACCGCTAACTAAAGCCGATGTAAAAAGATTGGTCCGGTAAAGACGTATTTGCGCTCTTTTTAAGTCGTATAAACTGTAATAATTACCGGGAGTCAGGTCTGCAATTTCCCGTATTAAGTCATTTGTAACAAGTTGTTTTCCTTTTCCGGTTTTATCAATAATTATTTTGCCAATTTTGTAACGTTTGCCCGTTAAAAATTTATAATTAACGGCAACTTTATTTTTCATTGTATCGATGTCCACTACCGGTGTTTTGGATTCGGCTAACATATACCCGTGATCGTGTAAAAAATTTAATATGAATGCCCTGTTTTCATCGACCAACTTGTCGGAATACTGAACATTTGTATCGATTGTTAAAGACGAATAAATCATTTTATGAAATTCGCCCGGAATTTTTTTAATACCTTGAATTTTAATTTTGTTAATAAAAGCGGGTTCTCCTTCGTTAATATAATAAGTCAGTTCGGCGGTTTTATCTTCTTTATCCAAAATATATTTACTTTTAATACGGGTATGGAAAAATCCATTTGACATATAAAGGTTTGTAATTGCATCAAGATCAATGGGGATTAAAGTAGAATCAAAGTACACGGCGCTGTTGCCAATTGGACTAAAGCTATTGAAAAATTTAGAAATCCAACCGGGAGATTCCCTTGAAGTAATAATAAGTCGTAATTGCGACGAAGAGATATAGTTATTTCCTTCAAAGTCAATTGATTTAAGTTCGTAATTTAATTCCTGTGCAGAATAAATTTTAGTGAACAGAGTTAAAACCAGTATTGATTTAAATAAAAACTTCACCAGTTATTTAGTTTATGAGTACAAAACAATATTAATTATGAATTTCCACTTCGGTTCCTACCTGCGTAACCGAAAACAGTTCATCTATGCTTTCATTACTTACGGCTATAGAACCGTCTGTCCAATTAAATACAAACGGAAGATTTTTAAAAATAAAATTATATTTCCCAATACCGTGAATTCCGATATTGGCACCTAAAGGCGTATCGCCGGGCGGACAATTACCGGTTTCGATTTCATTTTTAATTTTTAAATAATCTTTTCTTTTTATCAAGCCATTTTTTAATGCTTCGGCTGCATCTTTAATTCTTGGATAATTTAATTTCATATTTTTATAATACTTAGTATTGGTGTCTTTTTCGCAAATTTTAAATTTTCCCAACGGTGTTACATAATCGTTTGCGGAAGTTTTGATTGAAGCGTTATTTCTTCCGAATACGGCTTTATAACTTTTAACTTTAATTTTGCCAGAATATAAAATTAAATGATAATTTTTTCTGTCAACAACCAAATGAACATTTTCCAATTTCGATATTCCTTTTTCCATCATGGATTCACGCAATGTAGCTTCACGGATATTTAAAATAATACCGTAAATAATCATTCCCGTGAAAAACACTAAAATACTAAGTACAACGTAAATTATATTTCTTAACATATTACATCAATATCCGAAATTTTCTATAACAATAAAATAAGAATTCAAAAAAAAAGAAATTATAAGGTAATAAAAAATAAATTTCTTATACATGAAGTAGTAGTTGCGGGTAATAATTGAGGTTGTTCCAAAAGTTAAAATTATTAATATCGATAGTTTAAAAACCCGTAATTTACTATTGAAACAACCTCTTAAAGATTCTATTATTTTTTAGATGCTTCTACAACTGCAATTGCCGTCATATTAATTATATCGTCTACACTGGAATTTCTTTGCAGCACATGAATCGGTTTTTTCATTCCCATTAAAATAGGACCGATAACTTGCGCATCGGTAAGTCTTGCAAACAATTTATAAGCAATATTACCGGAATTCAAATCCGGGAAAACAAGAACATTAGCGCCGCCTTGTATTTTAGCAAAGGGAAATTCATTTTTCAAAATTTCCGGTACAACCGCAGTATCTGCTTGCATTTCACCGTCGGCAATAATATCAGGTCTTAATTTATTTATTATTTCAACCGCTCCTCTTACTTTAGCAACTTCGGGATGATCTTTTACGCTGCCAAAATTACTGAACGAAAGGAATGCAACTTTAGGCGTTATGTCAAATTGTTTTACCATATCGGCGGAGCTAATAGCTATTTTTGCCAATTCTTCGGAATTCGGATTTATGTTTACTGTGGTATCGGCAAAGAAATAAACTTTCCGGTTAGATATTACAATATACAATCCGGAAACCAGACCGATATTTTCATCGGGTCCTACACATTGTAAAGCCGGACGTATTGTATAAGGATAGTGCCTGGAAATTCCGCCGATAAGCGCATCGGCATCGCCGTTTCTTATCATCATTGAAGCAAAGTAATTTACTCTTCTTATTAATTTAGTCGCTTCGTTTTTAGTTACACCTTTTCTTTGCCTCAGTTCGTAAAATTCTTTATAATATTGATCTGTTTTTTCAGAAGTAAACGGATCGATAATTGTAAAATATTTTTTATCGAGATTCAGTTCTTCAATTTTATTTTCTATTATTTCTTTATTACCCAATAATATAGGTTCGGCAAATTTTTCGTGAACGGCAACGTGGTAAGCGGCTCGAATTATTCTGTCGTCTTCTCCGTCTGGATAAACAATTTTCTTCGGATTCTTTTGCGCTTTGTGAATCATAACCCTTATAATTTCTTGAGAATAACCCAAACGTTCTTTTAATTCTTCTTCGTAATCCAGCCAATTATCAATTTGTCTGCGGGCAACTCCGGTTTCGATGGCGGCTTTTGCTACAGCCGGAGCAACTTTCCATAGCACGCGCGGATCGAACGGTTTTGGAATAATGTAATCGCTTCCGAACGAAAATTCTTCTCCGCCGTAAGCTTGAATTACAATATCCGGGACTTTTTCTTTAGCAAGATTGGCCAAAGCACGGACAGCGGCTAATTTCATTTCATCATTTATTGCCGTTGCCCGCACATCCAAAGCTCCTCTAAATATAAAAGGGAATCCCAGAACATTATTCACTTGATTAGGATAATCGCTTCTACCGGTAGCCATAATCAAATCGTCTCTTACCGCTTTTGCATCTTCGTAGGTAATTTCGGGATCAGGATTAGCGAGAGCAAAAATAATAGGATGGTGATTCATACTTTTAACCATATCTTGACTTACCAAGTTGGGTTTTGACAATCCGACAAAAACATCGGCTCCCGTCATGGCTTCTTCTAAAGACGAATACGCTTTTTCGGTAGCAAATTCCCGTTTATACGGATTAAGGTTATCTCTTCCGGAATGAATGTGTCCTTTTGAATCGAACATTGCAATATTTTCTTTACGGATGCCTGCTTTAACATATAATTTAGAACAAGCAATACCGGCGGCGCCTGCGCCTACAACAACAACACGCAGGTCTTCAAGTTTTTTGTTCGCAATTTCTGCAGCGTTAATTAAAGCCGCGCAAGAAATTATTGCAGTGCCATGTTGATCATCGTGAAAAACCGGGATGTTCATTATTTTTTTTAATTCTTCTTCAATTTTAAAACATTCCGGAGCTTTAATATCTTCCAAATTAATTCCGCCAAAAGTCGGTTCAAGAACTTTTACGGTATTAATTATTTCATCGGGATCTTTCGAATCAAGCTCGATGTCGAATACATCAATATCGGCAAATCTTTTAAAGAGTACTCCTTTGCCTTCCATAACGGGTTTTCCGGCAAGGGGTCCAATATCTCCCAAGCCAAGCACTGCGGTTCCGTTTGAAACCACGCCAACTAAATTTCCTTTGGCGGTATATTTGAAAACATCATCTTCGTTTTTTTCAATTTCCCTGCACGGTTCCGCCACGCCGGGAGTATAAGCCAAAGATAATTCTCTGGAAGTAAAACAAGGTTTTGTTGCTTTTACTTCAATTTTTCCAGGTCTTCCTAAACTATGATACTCGAGGGCTTCCTTATTGCGAATAGCCATTTAATTTTCCTCTTTAATTACTTTTTAACTCAATTAGTTAATAAGACATTTTTATCTTACAAAACTAAATATAATTTGTGAAACCACAAAAAGATATAGCGGATTAATTTTATTTATCAACTCAAATTCCTTAAAACAGCTCTTTTTTGTTTTAGATATTTTACTCAATTAAAAGAAGTAATATTGGAATGAAAATAAATTTTAGAAAATAAAAAAGCCCCTTTGGAAAGGGGCAGGAATTTATAATTAAAATTAACTTATTTTGCTTCGGCAAGGGAAAGAGTAAAATTAGGTGCTTTAACCGAAAAATCGAATTTTCCTTTTCCCGTAAGGGCTTTGTTGATGGTTTCTTCCAAAGTACTTTTTGGTACTAAACCTTCGTATTTAGCAACCACATTGCCCTTTTTATCGATAACAAAAGAAGTAGGAATTGACCGGATTCCGCCGTATTGCTGTATTACATTCATATCGGCATAAACTATAGGATAATTGATACCGTATTCTTTTATAAAAGGAACAACTCTGGCTTTAGTATTTCTAGACATTTCATCAACGGAAATTCCGATAATTTCAATTTTGTCTTTATATTTCTTTTTAAGTTCTATTAAATCCGGAATACCTTTTCTACATGGCGGGCACCATGTAGCCCAAAAGTCCAATATAACTACTTTACCAGTAAAGTTTGAAAGCGTAAGAGTTTTGCCGGAAGTTTCAACATAATTAGGAGGTAGCGGACCTTCTTTCGGTGTTCCGTTTGTATTATTCATAATAAATAAAATTATTACAACAAGTAAAAACGCTCCCGTATATATGTAACTTCTATGTTTTTTATTGGCTAAAAAACTTTCTTTTTGATTATTTTTTTTATTGCTCATCTATTCTCCCAATGGTTTTTACAATTATAGGTTAAGAAAAATTAAATTGCAATACTAATTTAATTCCCGTTAGTCATTTTATTTAAATCATCTACAAATTTTTGAATGTCTTCGTCGCTAAAACCTTTTTCCTTTGCGGCGCTTTCCAAAGTTCCCCAAATAGGTTCGCCGCATCTTAAACATCTTATTCCATGTTCCATTAAATAAACCACGGAATCGGGTACTAAATTCACCAAATCTTCAATCTCAATATCTTTAGTTATTTTCTTTTGATCTATCATTGTTTACCTCTGATTTTTTCTTTTTAGCAGGAAACGCAAAAATCAATCCGATTACGGATCCGTATGCTGTGGAAATGTAAGGATTACTTGTAATTGCACAAGTTCCCGAAGCGCAGCCGATAAAATAATAATAGGCATATCCTATTACACCGCCGGCAACCACGGGAAGAATGCGTTTTAGTACAAAAGATTTATTAAATTTCATTAATTAGCTCCGATTTTGGATAATGACTCGTTTATTTTATCTAAAAACATATTTTCTGGCACGGCGCCTTCAACAAAATCGGATTCGTTAATTACCGAACGCGGAACGCCGCGAACGTTGTATTTATTTGATAAGTGAGGAAATTCAGTAGCTTCTATCATATCCGATTTAATATTTTGATTAAGATACGCAAATTTATGCGCAGTTAAAACCGCTTTGGGACAGTATGGACAAGTAGGCGTTACGAAAACTTGGATATGAACCGGCGAATTAATTTCTTTGACTTTTTGTTCAATATCTGCCGGAAGATTTGTTTTTCCGGTGCTTAGCATAATTATATCTTCTAATAAGGAAGAGAATTCATAACCGCTCGGAATTCCGAAATATCTTATTCCATAATCGGTGCCGTTTTTATCCAATAAAACTATTGCGGGAATTTTATCTATATTATATTTTTCCGATACTTCTTTATCGGTGACAAAATTATAAACTTCTAATTCCAGTTTATCTGACAGTTCCGTAATTTCCGTTACCAATTGTCTTGTTTCCCGGCAAAACTGGCATTCAATTTCTTGAGTAAAATTTATAATTTTTACTTTTTCGTCCAATACCGATAAATGTTGTTTAACATCTTCTCTTATTTTACCGTCTAAAATCATTGTTACTCCATTTATTATTTCGTAAATATAATATGATGAACAGGCTATTAAAAAGATTCTAACGAAATACCGGAATAAAATTTGCTATTGAAAAATAATAAATTTTACCCTATAAAAATCCGGGAAATTATTAAAAACAATTCTTCACTTTTTATTTCCCCATTTCAAAATTTCGAGCCTTACTTTCACAATTCCGTCGTTTATCATATCCAGCTTTTTTGCGGCACCGAGTGACAAATCTATTATTCTTTTATGATTGTATGGCATTCGGTCGTTTACTTTTACTATACAACTCTTATGGTTTTTTAAATTCACAACTCTTATAATTGTTCCGAAAGGAAATGTAGGATGCGCCGCCGAGAGTCCGTACATATTATAAATCTCGCCGTTTGCTGTTTTTCTGCCATGATATTTATAAGCGTAAAAAGATGCAACTCCTTCAAACGTTTTTACCGGAGCGTAGTCTTTATACAAAACCGATTCTTTTCCTTCAACAACTTTGAAATCCGTCTCCGCAGCATCATCTTTTGTAAAACGCGGCGAAGAACTGCAAGAAACCAAAGTGAAAGAAGTATAAACTAAAATAAATAACTGCAAGTATTTTATTAAATATCTAAATTGCATAGCAAACAAATTAACATTTTAATTTTTCAATTAAAACAGCAAAACAATTGGAAACAACAAAGAAAAAATCTTATAGAAAATCTAATCTTCTTTTAATTATTACCGGGTCTATAATTGAACTTTGTTTTTTAGTCTTTACAGTTTTTCAAAAATCGGAACGGAATATTGTTTTATATATGATTGTTTTCGGAGTATCTTTTCTTTTTTATCTAATTGCGCAGGCAATTTATAAAAATAATCCGGAAGAAAATTCAAAATACCAATGGTTAAACAAATTAAGCAGGTTAACAGGACTGAGTCCGGGAGTTTTAATTATTTTATTGTTTGCAATTTTATTCAGAATAACATTAATTCCCACCGTCCCATCTACTTCAGACGATGTTTACCGTTATATTTGGGAAGGTAAAATTTTGTTAAACGGACACAATCCCTTTGAGGTTGCACCGGACGACGAAAGTTTGAATTATCTTCACACTAAGAAATACCCCGGTTTAGTTACTTACCCACATATGACAACAATATACCCTGCAACGGCTCAAGCGGTTTTTGTGCTGGGTTATTTGATTTCGGGCGAATCGGATAAGGGACTGAAATTAATTTATCTGATTGCCGAAATTATTACACTAATATTTATAGTAAAAATTTTAAGACTGAGGAACCAGTATGAAAATCAAGTAATACTTTATGCATGGTTGCCTTTACCTATAATGGAATTTTTCGTTAATTCTCATGTTGATGCGGTTGGTATTACATTTTTAATGATTTTTATTTATTTCATTTTGGCAAATAAATATTTATACTCGGTTATACCTTTTGTTTTAAGCTTTTTAACAAAATTATATCCCGCAATGTTGTTTCCGCTTTTAATAAAACAAATAGGATGGAAAAAATCGCTTAACTTCGGAATGTTATTTGCCTTACTTGCAATTGTATTAATGTACCCTTTCATCCCTGCCGAACGGTCTGTAAATGCTTCGTTGTTCACATATTTGCAAAATTGGAGTTTCAACGGATCGGTTTACTCGTTATTATCCGGAATACTTAAAAACGGATATTTGGCAAGGGAAATTTGTCTTATTCTTTTCTTAATAGGCGTTATTATTGTTTCGGTAAAATTCAAAGATTTTTTAAAAGGCGCATATACAATTTGGATACTTTTCGTTGTTTTTGCCGCAACGCTTTATCCTTGGTATTTAACCTGGATATCAGCGGTCAATCCTTTTTTCGGTTTTTATTCCGTATTAAGTTTATTCTTTACAAGTAATTTTACTAATTTAACGCCGTTGGGAACGGTGTGGAGAGAATATTGGTTTGTATATTTAATTGAATACGTTCCGTTTTACTTTTTTCTTGCAATTGAATTAATGTTTCTTAGTAAAAAATTTAATAAAAATTAATTTGCCTTCAATGAATTTTTATATCCTTGCATCTACAAATAAAGTTTTCACGGCTTTTCAAACTATAACAAACAACCGAAAGAATAATTAATGAAATTCGAAAAATTAAAAGCGCCGAATACATTTTTAATAATTTTCAGTCTTATAATTCTAGTTGCCGTTTCCACTTGGATAATTCCTTCGGGCGAATTTAACAAACATAAAGTAAACGGAAAGCAAGTAATTATAAATGATTCATTCCATAAAGTGGAACAAAATCCGCAAGGCATTTTCGAAATTTTGATGGCGCCTATTAAAGGAATAAAAAGAGCGGCATTAATCATAGGATTTGTATTAATAATTGGTGGAGCGTTTTCGGTTTTTCAAAAAACCGGCGCGGTCAATTCAGGTATTTTTGCAATTGTTAAAGCACACTCGGAATATAAATTTATAAGAATTTTACTTATTCCAATACTAATGGTTCTTTTTTCTCTTGGCGGAGCGATTTTTGGAATGTCGGAAGAAGTAATACCTTTTATTCTTATTTTTATTCCAATGTCGCTAATGCTTGGCTACGATTCAATTACGGGAGTTGCAATTCCTTTTGTAGGCGCGGGAGCAGGATTTGCCGGAGCGTTTTTAAATCCTTTTACGGTTGGAATTGCCCAAGGGATAGCGGAAATTCCAATATTTTCCGGATTGTTTTACCGTTTAATAGTATGGGTAATTGTTACATCCGCTGCTGTATTTTTTGTGTTACTTTACGCCGGAAAAATTAAAGCGAATCCCCAGGTTAGCCCGGTTTATACAACGGATTTAGAAAAAAGGAAAAAACTTAAGTTGGATGAATTGAACAATCACGTAAAAATGGACGGAAAACATAAAGCCGTACTTATTATTTTTTCTTTGGGTTTGGTTTTACTGGTTGTGGGTGTTATAAAATTAGGCTGGTACATCGAAGAAATTTGCGCACTTTTTTTGGGAATGGGAATAATTGTAGGAATTGCCGGAAGATTAACCGCGCAGGAAATTACCGATTCGTTTATTAACGGTGCAAAAGATTTGGTGGCAACCGCGTTAATAATCGGTTTGGCAAGAGGAATTTTAGTAATTGCGGAAGACGGAAAAATTATTGATACAATACTTTACACAATTTCTTTTCCGATGAAAAATTTTCATTCGGTTATTTCCGCCCAGTTTATGTTTTTGGTACAAACCGTAATTAACTTTTTCGTACCTTCCGGTAGCGGTCAAGCTGCCTTAACTATCCCTATTATGGCTCCTTTAAGCGATTTGGTGGGCGTGTCGCGTCAAACGGCAGTGTTGGCATTTCAAATGGGCGACGGTTTTACTAATTTAATTATTCCAACTTCTGCCGTAACAATGGGAATTTTAACTCTTGCGGATATTCCTTGGAAAAAGTGGGCTAAATGGATTTTTCCATTACAAATTATTTTTTTTATTGCGGGACTAATTCTATTAATTCCTCCTTTTTTTATCGGGTGGTAACAAGGTTAGCAAATTAAAAGAATCGGAAGATTTACATATTGCCATATTTACAAATTGGTAGTTGATTGACTGTTTATCAGTCCGATTATGTTTGCCGGCAAAATAGCGGTTTATACAATTTTCCGCACTTTTCATAATAAGAATAGTGGGATTTGGGATTAAGTTTTATTAAATTATGCCGATAATATTGAGGATTACTTTTTAATTATATTTTTTAAGTGGTTATTTTTATTGATTTTAGGACATTTATCCATTTACTTAGTACCGTTAAATTATTTTTTCATTAAAAAAAATATAATTTTTACGATAATAAAACAGAATAATGAAAACATGAGGTAATTTTAATATGCAAGATTCAGTTTCTTCAAAGCCGAAATTATTAGTCGTTGAAGACGATTATGAAAATCAAAAATTTTTACAGATTTTCTTAAAACGAAAATTTGATCTTGAAATTTGCGATTCTGCCGAAACATTTTACGAAAAATTAGATCAGTCAAAATTCGATATAATCCTGATGGATATTTCCTTAAGGGGTAAAAAAGACGGTTTACAATTAACCCGCGAACTGCGTGCAACCGAAGAGTATAAAAACTTGCCTATAGTTGGTCTTTCCGCCCATGCATTTCAAAAAGATAAAGATAATGCATACAGCGCCGGAGTAGATGTGTTTTTAACTAAACCTGTCCAAAATGACGTGTTGATGGATACTTTGGTAAAAACGCTCGAGGAAAAGTCTGGCATTAAAGCTTAATCAACTTCCCTCCTCAATTTTGTATTCGACTTTTGTAATTTTTTTAAAAGTCCGGCTTTTTCTATTTAAACAAAATCTATCCGCCTCCGCGGTAAACAAGTTTCTTTTTCCTGCAAAAATACTTTCCCGGATAATTTACTTTTCAAGGAAATAGTGATAAGTTTAATTATATAAAATGTAACTTATTATGCTAATCTTGCGTCTAAAACTTAAAAAAACAGGTGCAATATGAAAAAAGTTATTCTTCTTTTAGTTTTATGTTTAACAATAGGAACAACGGCACAAGACAAAAAACAAGACGGTTACTTCGGACCTTCGGATTACTCGGAAAATTCCCGTCCTTTTATTCAATTGGATTATGGAATCAGTTTCTTCAGACATAAAAAATTTCCGCCCGAATTTAATTACCCCGGCATTGGCGAAATAAAAGTGGGATATACACATTTAAGCGAGCATAAATCCAAAACAATTATGGAAATGCGGGATAATTTCCTCTTTGCCGGAAATCAATCGACTGATTTAAGCATTAAAACCGTAAATGGATTGAAAGTAAAACCGGAAGGATGGCGTTTTGGCGTTGGATTTAAAGACGCACTGGGATACAGAATAAATAATTTTTATATTCTTCCTTACACACAAATGTCATTATTCTGGACGAACGCAAAAATTAAATTACCGGATATCGTTCAATATTCTAACGATCCGGTTATCACAAAATCGGTAAACGATATAGCCGGCAGATACAACGGCGATTTTAAATTCGGCACAATTGCAGAAGGCGGTATAGATTTCAGATTCGGATCAATGGTTTCAATTATTCCTTCCTTTGAAACAGGAGTAATTTTTCCTAAACACCTTGTATGGAAACAAATGGGAAGTTTTATGATGGAAGAAATGGGAGTTGTGGCAATTGATTATTTTGTGGAAGAGGTGGTTTCCTCTTCACCCATCGCCGCACCTATTGTTAACTTTTTACTTAAAAACGGTTTTACGTACGCATTTTACCAGCTAAAAAGAGATAAGATGAATTGGCCGTTCGAATCGGAAGCTCCGCTGACATACGAATCATTTAAAATAGGACTAAAATTCTCTTTTTAATAGAAAACGCAAACATAAACTGGCGGATCAATCTTTAATCTTTAATATTATTTTTTAAACGGAACTATCTTTTAAGTCCGGATGGTTCCTTAAGTTTTTTTTAATTGTTTTAAAATACTTTATAACTTTCCTTAATTGCTAACGCTGCACCGGGGGAAATCCAACATACACTTAATCAACCTTTTACATTTCCATTGCTTTTTTATTATTAAGTATTTACATTATTCATAGGTTTCGGCATTGTATGATATTCTATGGATACAACTACAAGTTATTCATTACAATGCTAACATTACAAAAGGAGAAAATAAGATGAAATACTTCTTCTTTCCGATTCTTCTTTTATATTTAGCCGGCTGCACCACACAAACTAATCCGGTTCGGTACGAAACCGTAAAAAGCAATATTGATTTCAATACTTATAATTGGAATTCTCTGAATTTTCCCAATAACGATATTGCCGGTAAGTATTCCAATATTGTCTTACATATTTTTGTTAATTCCTTCAACGATATTTAGGCAAGTGATAATTCAAGCACGGTTTATTTGCGCACACATAACGACGGATATTGGAGAGTTGTTAAAAAATATTATAACCTGGTTGGATTTATTTTTGTTGACAATTCCGGCAAAATACTTATAGGTGTTAACAGCGTTGAAGGAATGTTTGGTAGTTATATAGAAAGTCCAGACAATACGGCTAATATTTGGTCGGATGATTATACATCGCAAAACCGCATCAATAACTTAAAAATGTATAACGATACTTTATATTTAGCGAAATACGGAGGAGTAGCCGTATCGGGCGACGAAGGAAAAAATTGGGATGAACTTAGCAACTTTACAAATACCGATGTTACCGATTTTGCAATTAACAAAAATACCGGAAGCTTTTTTATTTCTACAATCAGTAAAGGTATTTTAAAATCCGGCGATAAAGGAAAAACATGGAAGCAAACCGGTTTTAAAAACCGGCCGTTTTATTCACTTTCCTCCAGCAATAACGAATATATCTGCGCTTTGTCCGGTAAATTATTTATTACAAAAGACGACGGAAATAGCTGGAATGAATTACAAATTGGAGAACCGGCAACCTTAATTTTGAGTTTTACTTTTACTTCAAAAGATTATTTGGTTGCAGGAACAGAGAATGACGGGATTTTTGTATCTGAAAATTATGGAAATATTTGGGAAAACAAGGGATTGAAAAATTATAAAATATATTCTTTACGCGTTGATTCTGACAATTATATTTATGCCGGAACCGAATCCCATGGGATTTTAAAAAGTAAAAACCCGTTATAAAAACAAATCATATAATAATAATGTAAAAAATCGCTGTAACTTTAAGTTATAAATATTATATTTTTAATTTTTTCGATCAATAACTTTTCCGTTATTTCATTTCCAATTTCAATGAAATTAAGATATTTAAATTTACACCGTCCTTTACTTGCTACTAAGCAAAGTTATAATCCGCAAAAAAAAAGACATTATAACTTATTTTGATAAAATTAATTCTATAAATATCAACTTAAAATTTTTCTTGTTTGGAACGGTATTTTTCATAATATTTCGAGAGAATTTAATAACCAATCAACAAAGTTGGTTTAAACAAATAATTCAGGGGGATGATAACCATGAAGAAAATAATATCGTTAAACAAAGTTTTCCTTCCCTTAATAATTTCTATATTTTTCTTTACCAATATTTTATGCCAGACGAAACTTTCCACGGAAAAACTTACACTACTTAAAGTAGTAGCAGGAATCAATTTTACTTTTAAAAACTATGCTGATGAAATTTGGCCCGGTTATAACTTGTCAAAAGAACCTTACATAGCTTATATGCCAAACGATTTCGTACTTTTTGTAAACGGGAAAAATGCTCCGGACGGATTTGAACCTTATCCTTCCGGTTGGCCGGATCTTGGCGCCAAAGCTTTTATCCATTATGGAGTTTACCGTAATCTTATTGGGCAATTTACATTTAATTTTCAGATCGATTCAATAAAAACTTTTGCCATGGGAATGCCGGAAAATCTGCTCTTCTCCTTTAAAAATCCTTCGTACACTTTACTAAGTACAACAATTCACGAGGGATTTCATCAATATCAACATAATCATTTCGGTGAAATTCCTTGGGCAAGGGAAGAATTGTATCCTATCCTCGATACGGAAAATACCGCTCTTGCATCTTTGGAAATGCTGATTTTAAAAGACGCTTTGAATGCTATGTTCAACAATAATACAGGCAAGATGGAAAAACTGGTTAAAGAATTTGCAGCGGTAAGAAATTTCCGTTGGAAGCATGCCGATAAATACGTGCGTAAATATGAGCAAGGGCAGGAAATAAACGAAGGAACTGCAAGGTATGTGGAAATGAAAGCAATGGATTGTTTTTTAAAATTGGATACCGTTAAAATTCATAATCAATTACTTAGAAAAATTAAAGCGGATATGTTTGGAATGACCATAAAACATTTATTGTTTAACGATATGGATGCCAGATTAACCGGATTAGCCGTAGCGCCGGAAGATATGCTGCGAAACAGGATATATCCTGTAGGCGCCGCTCTCGGCTTTCTTCTCGACCGTTTAAATATCGATTGGAAAATGAAATTTCAAGCCGCAGGTTCCGGAATTTCGTTCCCAGATTTGTTAATCAAGTATTTTAAACCCGATTCAGCGCAACTTTCATCTCTTCTTGAAAAAGCGAAAACCGATTATCATTATCCGGATATTGTATCATCCGCAAAAAATTTAATCAATGAATATTTTGCCGGTTACCAAAACGCTCTCAAAAAATTTAATCGTCAAAAAGGAATTAGAATTGAAATAAATTTATCCAATAACGGACTTCAAAGATTCCGTTCTACAAAAAATAAAAAGTGGACTGTCGATAACGGTAAAAAATTACTTTGTTTGCACTTTAATCTTTATTCACTTAAGTCATTAAATAAGAAAAAGTTATCATTAGAAACACACGACAAAGCAATCTTAGACGAAAACGATTGGGTAAAAAGAAGAAAGAAAGTCGTATTTTTTGCAAACCATGTATCATCATTGTTAATTGATAATACACCGGTAGAATTGACAAACCAGATTAACCGTAAGTTCAACAAAATAAAAATTGAGGGTGATAAGTTTAAATTTGAATCGGAATACGCCGGCACTTTTTCATTTAAGAAAAATATTTTAGTAATTAATTTGAATTAGTACAACATATTTACCATAAAATAAACGGTTGATAGTTTTTCTACGACGGTATTTACGAAAATAATCAGGACTGCAATAAAACTTTAGAACGGAATTAATAAATTGTTATAATTTTTATTCACGGTTATTTTTATTTAATCCGAAGCTCTGTGCGCTACTCTAAACTTTTTAGTTTTAATAATTTTCACCACTTCCCATTTTGCTTGTGGATTTATACAATTCCTGTTTTCATCTATACATTTTAAGTAATATAAAACCTTCCGTTCATATTTTTTAAGCCAACCTTTTTGCCATGCAATACGGCAAAAATCCGCTGTTTTGTAGGGAGCGCCGCTTGCGCCGTGAAAATAAAATATTCTTTTTACATTAAACGGAAAATTCTTTTGATCCAAAAGAGTTGAATACTGGCTCGAATCATTTTTGGAATGTATAAAATGACCGAAAATTTTTTGCGTTCCGTAACTTTCCAAAAATTTCCGCCAATCCGATGTTTGATTGCCGTCATATTGATCGCACATTATTTGAACGTTTTTCGTATTTTTCAAAACTTTGCTGTAAGCAGAGCCATAAGTAACAGGAGGTAAAAAAGAATAAAACCAGCTCGGGCTATGGTAACTTGCCATTATTAAAAACGAATTTTTTCGTTTAAATTTAAGATATTTTGAAATCTTTATTAATTCACCGGGCGTAAAAACGTCATCTTCCAACGGTTCGTCTATATAATAAAATTTAACATCAACAACATCAATAATTTTTTTAATTTCCTCAACAGATTTATCTTTTGGAAGAGCCGCTAATATTCCATCTTTTGTAAATCCGTTTCTCAACGCCATATCAACCGATTGTTTTTTTGCAAGCACAACAATTCCGTTGAAACCCCATTTTTTATTATACTCGTTAATGAATGCAAACTTTTTATTTCCACAACATTCAGGCCAAAATCCTATTACTTTACCGGCTTCATTCTCATATTTTTCAAATTCCCAGCGGCTCAATATTTTAATATTATCAGTCAAGTTTTTGTCTTTATCAAGAACAGATAAAAATTCTCCGGTTCTCAGTGTATCCTTCTTTTTGATTGGATAAGGTAAATTATTAGCAGCTATTCCACTTCTTTGCGCGGATTTATTCTGCATATCCATATTTTTACAATAATCCAACAGGAACATGGAAATTAGAATTATAATAACTATAAGTATTCGTTTGAACAGTGCCATAAACTAATTAAATGATTTGAAAAGTTTATTTTATAAATATAAGAATTAAAAACAATAAAATGCTTAAAACAACCGGGCAATTTCCAATTAGTTTTTATATTTCCGGTGCAGTAAAACGTAACATTTAAAACATACTCAGATTACAAACAATCCTAACCAGGTTTATACAAAGAGTAATCAGAGTTTTGTAACAAAACGGATTACATAAAAGTTTTTTTTTGTTACATAAAAAACGCAGATTATGTTATAACTATTTTCCAAAAAACTTACTATTATGAATTTGGAAATCAAAATTTTCATACCATATAAAATGTGTTCCGGAAATTTCTAATTAGGTGTTTGCTCACTCAAATATTTGGTCCAGGAATTCTCCCTTCCAACCATTACGGAAATTGCTAAGGAACACATTTTTTTATTTCTTTTAATTTATTTATATTAACGTTCGTTCACAATTTGTTTTTTTATGCCCGAAAAGAAAAACACAAAAGAGCTAATATTAAAAGCTGCATTAATGCAAATACAGGAAGCCGGTTATAACGGGACTTCTATCCGCGACATCGCAAAAAAGGTGGGAGTTCGGGAAAGTGCTATTTATAATCATTTCAAATCGAAAAGTGAAATTTTCGAGGAGATTATAAACAAACTAAAACCGGATTCGGTAGCAAAAAAACTTTTAACCGACGCTTTGTTAGAAAAGCTGAATAATCCCGAATTATTCTTAAAGGAATTCGCGTTTAAAATTTTTACTTTTTGGCAATCGGAAAATGAACAATCGTTCATAAAGATAATTTTAATCGAGCAATCCCGAACTGTTAAAGAAATTGATTTATCATTAAAAAGTTACGTTGCTGAATACATTGACTTGATAAAACTAATTTTTACTGAAATGATAAAACATAATTTTATAAAAAAAGAAGATCCGGAACTTTTAGCTATTTCTTTTTTTTCACCTTTGTTTTTTTACAGAATTACAAATAACAATGAATTGCTATCCCGAAAAGCAAAAAAATTTTTAGATAACCATGTGGCGTTTTTCTGGAGTTCGGTTAAAAAATGATTGAAATTCCATCGTCAATGGATATTCAAATTGCTTCGGAAAAAATTAAACCGTTCGTACACAGAACGCCCGTTTTTACTTCTCAATCAATTAACCGGATGTTTAAAACTCGATTATTTTTCAAATGCGAAAATTTTCAAAAAGTTGGAGCTTTTAAGTTCAGAGGAGCCATAAATTCCATTCTATCTTTAAATAAAAATGAATTAAAAAACGGGGTTGCCACTCATTCGTCGGGTAACCATGCCGCGGCTTTATCCTTAGCTGCAAGCGTTAAAAATTCTAAAGCATTTATAGTAATGCCTAATAATGCACCTAAAATAAAAATAAATGCTGTAAAGGATTACGGCGCTGAAATAATTTTTTGCGAACCAACTCTGAAAGCAAGGGAAAGCGCTTTGGAAAAAGTAGTAAAGGATACCGGCGCAACTTTTATTCATCCTTATAATAATCTGAAAGTAATTGCAGGTCAAGCAACAGCTGCAAAGGAATTATTGGAAGAAACCGGTAATTTGGATTATCTGATGGCGCCGGTCGGCGGAGGCGGACTTTTAAGCGGAACAGCTCTTTCCGTTCATTATTTTTCCGGGAAAACGAAGGTCATAGGAGCAGAACCCAAAGGAGCCGACGATGCTTTCCGTTCGTTAAAAGCCGGAAAAATTATTCCATCCGTTAATCCGCAAACTATAGCCGACGGACTTTTAACATCATTGGGAAATATAACTTTTCCGATTATTCAAAAATATGTTTCCGGAATAATAACGGTTAAAGAAAAAAGCATTATTCAAGCAATGAAATTGGTTTGGGAAAGGATGAAAATAATAATAGAACCTTCGGCTGCAGTTCCGCTTGCGGTTGTATTGGAAAATCAATCAGAATTTGAAAACCGGAATACCGGAATTATTCTTTCCGGAGGGAATGTTGATTTGGAAAAACTTCCATGGTAAAACTTACTTAACTTCCCCGTAAAAATTTGGGTTCTTCTAAAGTAAGAATCAATGAAATTCTATGCGTGTCGGGTAATCTGTCAACTTCGCTTCTGTTAAACCGCGCAAACGAATAATCGATATTTAATTTCGGGAGTTTTATTCCGGCACCAATTGTAAACTGTTTAACATCGTTATAACCGCCGCGTATTGAAAATAAATTTTTGTATTTATACTCCAATCCGGCTCGCATATCAACGCTAACGGGACCGATATTAAAATTAGAAGCAAATTTTCTATTTTCAAATCTGATATCAAAATCGAGCGCCGGAGTAATTGTTCCGCCTAAAATATTCAGTGCATACGCTGCGCCTATTTTAGCCGTGGGAGAAATTAATTCGTTTCTACCGGTACTCCATGCAACTAAGGTTGTTGTTACATCCATAATGTTTGCGCCCAAAGAGAGGTTCTTAAAAGGCATATACAAAGCGCCAATATCAAAACCAATTCCCGTTGCTCCTTCTTCGGCAATATCTCTTCTTATTATTTTTACATTTGCGCCCCAATAAAACTTATCGGAATGGCGTTTTGCGAAGGTTAAAAACACAGCCCAATCGGTATTGCTGAATTCCGTAATTTTAGAATAATCCAACGCCCAATTAACATTCGTCGGATCGCTAATTTGCTCTCCCGTGGCTCTATCGATTAAAGCGTTTCTCGTATCGGGAATTCCGTCTACGCTAAGCCTAATAACGCTAAGACCGAAACTCATATCGTTACCGTAAGGGATAGCAACGGCGGCATAATTATAATTTACCAAATCGCCGAAATGTTCCTCGTGCATTAAAGCTATTTGCGGATAGTCCATTCTGGCTAAACCGGCAGGATTCCAGTAACCGGCGGTCACATCCGATACAACTCCCACTTGCGCTCCGCCCATTCCAAGCGCTCTTCCACCCACGCCCAGCGTCAAAAATTCGCCCGCATATTTTGCTACGGCAGTTTGGGCATTTATTTCAATAACAGAAAAAAAAGTCAGAAATAAAACAACTAATATTTTGTTCAACATAAAATTTCCTTTTAACCACTTTAATTCCAATAAAGTAAACGGAATTTGAAGAAAAAAGCTAAAAAAATCAAGGGCATTTAAATGTGCCGGTACTATCCGGCAGCTTTATTTTGCTTTGGTTTGATTAGCCACGGCATTTATAGATTTTGCAATTGCTTCTTGATCTCCCAAATAATAATGTTTTAGAGGTTTCAAATTTTCATCCAATTCGTAAACCAAAGGCACACCCGTAGGAATATTTAATTTTACAATTGCATCTTCGCTCATTTCATCCAAATATTTAACCAGTGCACGCAAACTATTGCCATGCGCCGCAATTATTACTTTTTTGCCGGTTTTAACCATAGGAGCAATTGTTCCATGCCAATAAGGAATAAACCGCGCTACGGTATCTTTCAAACTTTCCGTTAAAGGTAACTCATCTTTCGATAAGTCCGCATACCTTGGATCTTTGCCGGGATATCTATCGTCATCTTCGTTCAATGCCGGCGGCGGAACGTCATAACTTCTCCTCCAAAGTAAAACTTGTTCATCACCGTATTTTTTTGCGGTTTCCGCTTTGTTTAACCCTTGTAAAGCGCCGTAATGCCTTTCGTTAAGTCGCCACGACTTAATCACCGGTATCCACATTAAATCCATTACATCAAGCACAATATTCAATGTTCTAATTGCTCTTTTTAAAACGGATGTGTAAGCAATATCGAAATTATAACCTCCTTCTTTTAGCAGCTTACCGGCTTCGTTTGCTTCTTCAATTCCTTTTTCGGTCAAATCTACATCCGTCCATCCTGTAAAAAGATTTAACTTATTCCACTCGCTTTCACCATGCCGGAGTAAAACTATTTTATACATTTAAAACCTCTTGATGTGAATTGATTTCTAATTTTTCATTCAAAATTACAAAAATATTTTTTAGTTTATTAAAATTTATGTTAATTTGTGAAATAATTAGGAAAAATTAACCGTTAATATTCATAAATTTTATTTGCAAACGGGAATGGAAAATTTAATATACCATTTTTTTTCGGATGATGATTTTTTAAGAATCTCGAATAAAATTAAAGAGACGGAAAAAATAACTTCGGGTGAAATCAGAGTTAGAATAAAGGATAAACTTTCCTGTTTAAAATCAAAAAATTCCATTAAAGAACTTGCCAAAGAGGAATTTTACAAATTGGGCATGGATAAAACAAGGGATAAAACCGGAATTTTAATTTATGTTTTACTTTCACGAAGGGAATTTTATATTTTAGCCGACGAAGGAATAAACGCAAAAGTTGCGCCCGAAACTTGGGGAAAAATTAGAGATGAAATGGAGAAAGAATTCAGAAACGGCAAATTTACCCGTGGTATAATAATTGGAATTAATTTAATTGGAAAAGTTTTAAGTAAATATTTTCCTATAAAACCGGACGATACAAACGAATTATCGAACGAAGTCGTTATTGATTAATCTTTTAAAATGTATAAATAATTTGGAATTTTAATTTTCATTCCTGTAAACTTTCCTTCCAAATCGCTGTTTTGATCGCCGATAGATGCAATTATGTTATAACCCATATCTGTAAATTTTTTTCTCTCGTTTTCCTTAAAAACCGAAACCGGAATTTTTTTAGAATTACTCGAACAAACCAACGTATCGAATTTGGTGTATCCTGCTTTTAGTAAATTTTGTTTTGTAGCGTTACACTGTTCTAAAGTTCTTCCTGTAAGAAACAGTACTTTAATATTCCGGGAAATTAAAAAGTCATAAAATCTTTTCACCGGTATGATTGGTTTTGCTTTTGTTTCAAGAACCCATTTGTTCCAACTTTGCCAAGTATAGCCGAACCCAAGCTGTTTTGTATAATCGTATCCGGAAAGAGCGGTATCGTCAACGTCAAAAACAACTGCGGCTTTATCGGGTAAAGATAAAGCGTTAACTTCGTTTATTGCCTTGTCAATTATTGAATTCAGCTCATTGTAGAACCCGCCGGATTCGTAATAATTTTGAACCTCAGCTTTAGCAACCGACAAATTAACAATTTTGGGCGAGCAACTTGTAGCAGTTAAAATTAAAAAAACTAAAGCGAATTTTAGCAACAGCGTTTTATACATAATTTTAAGATGAATTTAATGAATAGTAAAAGCCCTCAAATTAATGAGGGCTTAATTATGAATATTATTCTTCTTCCATAAACGGATAAGTCCAAGTTTTAGGCGGATTAAATGTTTCTTTCATTGTTCGTGCAGACATCCAACGCAGCAAGTTCATCGAACTGCCTGCTTTATCGTTTGTGCCCGAAGCTCTGCCTCCGCCAAATGGTTGTTGACCCACAACCGCGGCAGTCGGTTTATCGTTAATATAGAAATTACCGGCTGCATTCCTAAGTTTTTGTTCCATATAAATCAAAGCATTTCTATCTTGCGACCAAATTGCACCGGTTAGTGCATACGGAGAAGTTTCGTTACATAACTCAACAGTTTCTTCAAATTTTTCGTCTTCATAAACGTAAATTGTTAAAACAGGTCCAAATATTTCTTCTTCCATGGTTTTGAATTTAGGATTCGTTGTAACTATGGTTGTAGGTTCGATAAAATATCCTTTTGAATTATCAAAGTTCCCGCCGGTTAAAATTTCGGCTTCGTCCGAATCTTTTGCATATTTAATATATTCGGTTATACTTTCGAATGCGCCTTGATCAATAACGGAAGACATAAAATTGGTAAAGTTTTCAACATCTCCCATTTTTATTTTTGATACTTCGGCCGTATATTTTTCTTTGAATTCATCCCATCTGGATTTTGGAATATACATTCGCGAAGCCGCGGAACATTTTTGTCCTTGATATTCAAACGCTCCTCTTATTGCAGCGGTAATTAGCGCGTCAACATCAGCGTCTTTGTGAGCGAAAATAAAATCCTTGCCGCCGGTTTCACCCACAATTCTGGGATAAGCTTTATAATTTGTTATGTTATCTCCAACGGTTTTCCACATATTTTGGAAAGTTGCGGTAGAACCGGTAAAATGAATTCCGGCTAAATAAGGACTAAGCATCGCCGGTCTGCCAACGCTTCCTCCGGAACCGGGCACAAAATTAATAACCCCGTCGGGTAAGCCTGCTGCTTTCCACAAAAGCATCAAATGATATGCGGAATAAACAGCGCTCGATGCCGGTTTCCACAAAACAACATTACCAACCAAAGCCGGAGCCGTTGGTAAATTTCCTGCGATTGATGTAAAATTAAATGGGGTAACTGCAAAAACAAATCCTTCCAAAGGACGGTATTCAACCCTGTTCCACATTCCTTTGGGCGAAAATGGTTGTTCGCTCATTAATTGAGCCATATAATACGAATTGAATCTCCAAAAATCTATTAACTCGCAAGCGGAATCAATTTCTGCTTGATGAGCAACTTTGGATTGCCCTAACATTGTAGCTGCATTTAACGTAGCTCTCCAAGGGCCCGATAAAAGATCCGCAGCTTTTAAGAATATGGCAACTCGTTGTTCCCAAGGCATTTCAGCCCAAGTTTTTCGGGCTTCCAAAGCCGCTTCAATTGCCATTTGCACCTCTTCTTTTCCCGCTTTATGATATCTCCCCAAAATTTTCGAATGATTATGCGGGACTCTCATCTCTCCAAAATTTCCGGTTTTTACTTCTTTTCCACCTATAATCAAAGGAACTTCAATTTCTTGTTCCTGTAAACTTTTTAATTTCGCTTTTAATTCCGCCCTTTCCTTGCTTCCCGGGGTGTAAGTTAAAATCGGTTCGTTAATTGGAGTCGGTACCTTAAAAATTGCGTTTGCCATAATTCACCTCCGTTTTAATTGCTTTATAACAATAAATTAATTTTTGTAATAATAACTTATTCTTTTTCTTTCCGATCACAAAAATAGTACATTTTTGTCTGCTAAAAAAATTCAGAATAATAAAAATCATAATTTAAGTTTTTTTGCTTCTAAAAATTCATCTTAACAAATCTTGGTTTGTGCTGCAGCGCAATAATTTAATTTTTATTTTCAATTTCTTGTGAATATAAACTAAATGTAAGAGAAGTTAGAAGGTGTAATTATGAGAAGTAAATACCGGGTATTTTATTTGTTGATTTTATTAATTTTCACGTCTTTAGTTGAAGCTCAACAGAGTGAAATATTTATATTTCCGCATACAATCGGCAGATTATTTAATTTTCCTACTTCACGTACTTTACGCTCAGGGGATATTCAAGCAAATTTGGGAAGTAATTTTAACGATGCGGGAATCGAAAATTTTTCCGGTAATATAACCGCAGGATTATTCAATTTTTCAGAATTACAACTTTCCTCGTCAAATTCGGACATTTCTATATTCGACTATAAAAACGAATTATTTCAAGCCGGAATTAAGTTTTCGGTTTTAGCCGAGAGTGTAAATTTTCCGGGACTGGCGGTCGGCGCAAAAATTCAACTCGGGTGGAATAAAAATATTTTTGACGCCTCATTTTTAAATAACAATGCAGGCGATAAATTCAATTCGGGATTACGGGAGGTTCAATTTAAACAACGAAAAAATTTATTTTATACCGTTTTAAGCAAAAGATTATTTTCAACTTTTAATTTGCATATTGGATTCCGTTTATATCAATTATTTATAGATGAATTTACAACAGCTTTCGATTACGGTAAAAATACTTATTACAACGGCAAAATAAAAAATAATTTAACTGAATTTGCCGGTGGATTTAATTTCGTTTTGAATGGCAGAACCAAATTTATGATAGAAATATTTTCAGCACCAAATTTTAATATTAATACAGAAACCGGAATGTTATCGATCAACCGAAAAACATTGATCAACGCGGGAATGAGAACATTTATGAACGAATGGTTTGTAATAGATTACGGATTACACTACGACGATCAGTACAACAAACTTGAAAACATACAATTAAGAGTTGGACTTTCGGCTTTTTGGAATGTGAAAAATTAAAAACAGGTTGTATCTATAGTAAAAAGATATTGAAAAACCAAACTCGGAAAAGAAACCATTTACTTGGATTTTCAACAAATTTTATTCTTATTTATTCTTTTTTGATACAACAATGACTAAAAATATTAACAGCTACAAAATATATTTACTCAAATCTCTATTCTTCACAATCTTATCCAATTTTTCATTTACCATTTTACCCGTTATTTCGATAACATCTTCGGGCATTTTGTCGGGAACGTCAAACAAAATATCTTCCAAAAGAGTTGTTAAAATTGTATGAAGCCTTCTGGCTCCTATGTTTTCAACTTCTTCATTAACGGCTGCGGCTGTTTTTGCAACTTCACGAATTGCGTCATCGGAAAATTTGATATCAACACCTTCGGTCTTCAACAAAGCTGAGTATTGTTTTAACAAAGCATTTTCGGGCAAAGTTAAGATTTTTATAAAATCCTCTTCGGTCAAACTATTAAGTTCAACTCTAATAGGAAAGCGGCCTTGAAGCTCGGGTATCAAATCCGACGGTTTTGCAACATGAAAAGCTCCGGAAGCGAGAAAAAGAATATGATCGGTTTTAACCGGACCGTACTTTGTATTTACCGTTGAGCCTTCAACAATCGGCAGAAGATCCCGTTGAACTCCCTCCCGCGAAACATCGGGTCCAGATTTTGATTTATTTGATCCTGCAACTTTATCGATCTCATCAATAAAAACAATACCGGTGTTTTGAACTCTTTGTATCGCTTCTTTTTGAACTTGCTCCATATCTATTAATTTTTGAGCTTCTTCTTGAGAAAGAATTCTGCGAGCTTCTTTAATAGAAGTTTTTCTTTTCTTTCTTTTTTTCGGCATCATACTACCGACAATTTCTTGGATATTGATTCCCATATCGTCCATTCCAAAAGGGCCGAGAACTTGCATTCCGATTCCGCTTGCCACGGTATCGAATTCAATCATTTTATCATCGAGTTCGCCTTTTCTCAATTTTTCCCTCATCCATTCCCGGGTTTTTTCATTTTGGAATGCTTCGTCGTGTTCTTCTTGAGTACTTGTTACGGTCTTTTTAATTGGCGGAATAAGAATATCTAAAATTCTTTCCTCGGCAAGATGATCTGCTTTTTCTTTAACGAGTTCGGTTTTTTCTGCTCTAACCATATTAACGGCAAGATCCGTTAAATCGCGAATCATTGATTCCACATCTCTGCCTACATAGCCGACTTCGGTAAATTTAGAAGCTTCAACTTTATAAAACGGAGCGCCGGTTAATTTTGCAAGTCTGCGCGCAATTTCAGTTTTTCCAACGCCGGTAGGACCAATTAAAATAATATTATTCGGCATTATTTCTTCGCGAATTGATTCATCAACCATTTGTCTGCGCCATCTGTTTCTTAAAGCAATAGCAACCGCTCTTTTGGCTTCGTCTTGACCAATAATATACTTATTTAACTCATTAACAATTTGAGTTGGAGTTAAATTTTTCATTTCAAATTTTTTCATAATAAATCCGGTTTATTTTTCAATTTTTTCTATGTTAATTTTATTGTTTGTATAAATACAAATTTCCGAAGCGGTAGTAAGCGCTTCTTTCACAATTTCTTCTGCGGAAAGGTTACTATATTTTACAAGCATTTTAGCTGCGGCAAGCGCGTACATTCCGCCCGAACCGATTGCAATAATATTATCGTCGGGTTCAATTACATCGCCGTTACCGGAAACGACGAATGTTTTATCGACTGAAACAACAGCCAGCATTGCTTCCAATCTTCTTAAGTATTTATCCGTCCGCCAGTCTTTAGCCAATTCAACTACGGCTCTACTAACATTTCCGCTGTATTGTTCCAGTTTTTCTTCAAATCTGCCCAAAAGCGTAAATGCGTCGGCTGCCGATCCGGCAAATCCAACTAATACTTGATCATTATACAATTTTCTAATTTTAACGGAATTATGTTTCATTACGGTATTACCCAAAGTTACCTGTCCGTCTCCTCCAATAGCCGCAACACCTTTATGAATTAGTCCTAATATTGTTGTGGATTTTACTTTTTCTTTCAATTTATCCTCTAATTTTTTTTTGAATAGTAAACTTAGTTAATTCCTGTAAAATAATGTTAGCGAAATTAAATTACCTTATAAATTATTAAGGTAATACGTTACCGGTTTTTTCCCATTTTTTATACCATTGGTAAAAAGGCGGGGTAACAGGGAAAGCCAAAATTCTACCTCCGAATCCCATATATCTATAAACCAGCATATTCAGGTTTGTAACTTTTACATCATTCAATAGCTTATTGTTTATGGAAACACCGTATTTATTAGCCAGTTCCACGGTTTTATCAATTAATTTATTTTTCAATTTTTCAAATTTCAATTGTGATTTTATCTCATTTTTAATTTCATCAAAAGACTTATTCTTCTTCATTTCCGGTTTTTTCTTACCAATTACTTTAAAAATAGAATAACCGTTTTCAACTTTAAGCGGACCATAAACTTCGCCGATTTTTAACTGACCGGCAATTTTTCCTATATCGCCGTACATTGAAACGGGAAAATATCCAAACTCGCCGCCTTTATTTTTCGTCCATTTTCTTTTGGTATGAATGCGCGCTAATTTTCTAAAATCGGTTCCTTGGTTTAATTCCTTTAACACTTCGTTAATTACGTCAAGACTGTCGGTTAATATTTCCAAAATATTTACTTGTTCAACTGGAGTAAAGTTTTTATTTTTTTTGTTATAATATTTCAAAGCTTCTTCGTCTGTAACTTTAACCGAATTAAGCAAACTGTTTTTATATAATTGGGCCAAATAATTATCTTTCCACATTTCGGTAAAATGTTTTACGTCCGGCAGGTTTTCCAAACCTTCTTTGTAAGCTTGGTCCGAAAGGAATTGCATTTCAATAAATCTTCGAACCCGTGAATTGAGCTGCGATGCAATAATTTTCGGATCGGTTGAATTAGTGTAAAAACCTTCAAAAATAAATTCCCTCAAAAACTTTTTTAATGTAACGGGTTTGTTATTTATTTTCATAAAGGTCATGGCAAGCGTATCTTTTCCCAGTTGTTTTTCAAGCTCCGTTAAATTATTATCGTCAAAAACCACTTTTCCGCCGTTGGGAATTTTATTTTTTATTTTATCCTGTAAAATTAATTTGGAAATTTTATCTGCAACGCTCCAAAAAAGAGCGCCGTTTGTAGTAACTTGCTTGTTTCCAAAAAAGTCGCCGTAAAATTTACGGTACACTCTGTCTTCTGCTCTGTCTTTTGCAATTTCGTAAATATCTTTTTGGACACCTTCCATAGTTTTGCCGGACGGGAGTTGCCTTGTTTGTTTATTAACAAGCTTAAAAATATAAAATCCGTTAGGAGCTTTAATAGGCGCCGTAAAATTCCCTACTTTCAGATTGTATAACGAATCTTCCACCGACGCTTCCATTTTACCGTAAACTACAGTGTAAGGATTTTGTTTGTCGTGAAATTCCGGTCTGCTTTTAAGTAGAACATCAAAAGGGGTTCCGGATTTTAATTTCCGGTATAAATCTTCAATTTCGTTCCGGTCGGTTGAATACAAATAACTTACAACAAGTGAAGTATTATATCTTTTTTTCCCTTTTAATAGATCTTTATTATCAACGACCGTTTTATTTTTAATTTTTTCCGTATATAAAGCATCGCGCACATACATTTCTTCCAATGCTTTATAAGTATGCTGCATTATATCGGTAGTATCATAATGGAGTCTTTGCGCTTCGAGGGAAAATAATTTTTCGGCTATTAATGTATAAAGCAATTCTTTTTTAGATTTTTCTACGTCCTTTTTGATCCGGTTTAACTGCGGTACAAACTCGTATCTTTCTTTAAATTCTTCGTCCGTAATTTTTTTATTACCGATTTTAGCAATCACCTTTTCTTTATTATTATTCTGCGGATAAATTACAGATACGGAAATCAATAAGAAGAAACAGAGTAAATATTTAGTTGTTTTCATATTTATTTATTAAAATCGTTAATAAAAATTTTGTAAGGAATAAAACGCGGAACGTTTTTTTGATATTCCAAATATCTTACACCCAATCGTTCAATAAGTTTCTTTTCTTCATAATAAGAACCGACAATAAAATAAATTATGGAAAGAATAAAAAACTCCAAGTAAAAGAAATCCATCGACGGCCGCAGCCCCAAAAAAAGCATTGAAAAGAAGTAAATAGGATGCCGGCTGTATTTAAACATTCCATCGGCAATAAATTCCACATCTTCGTCCAACTCTTCTATTTTGTAAGTGCCGTTAAAAAATCTTTTAATTTGGTTAATTCCCAGAAATTCTTTTACGTCAATTTTTGAAGATGCCCACAGAAGTCCAAACAGACTAAATATTTGCAGAACCAGGATTATCAAATCGAAAGGGTAGTGTAAATCGTAAATTATAACATAAGGTTTTGGCGCTGTAAACCAAAATAAAAAGAAAATTAAAACCGAAGAAATGTTATAAAACAAACGGTAAAAAGCAATTTTATTTCCTAAACGTTTAATTATCCATAATTTTATTTTATGCGATGCAAGAACAGAATGCGATGCTCCGAACAACAAAAACAGGATAAAAATAATCAGTCCGTCTTTTACTAAACTCATAATTCCTTTCTAAGTCGGGCAACAGGAATTTGCATTTGTTCCCTGTATTTTGCCACGGTTCTCCGTGCAATGTGAATTCCTTTTTCCTTTAACATTTTAGCAATTTTATCGTCGCTGTACGGCATATTTTTAGGCTCGCTGTCAATTATTTCTTTAATTAATTCTTTAATATGTTTATTTGATATTTCATTTCCGGAATCTGTTGAAAGACCTTCGCTAAAAAAGTATTTCAATTCATGTATTCCAACAGGGCTTTGAACGTATTTGCCGTTTACAACTCTGCTTATAGTTGAAATATCCATTCCGATCTCTTCTGCTATATCTTTATAAATCATTGGTTTCAAAGCTTTCGGACCGTATTCGAAAAAGTCGTATTGTTTTTCTACAATAGCGCGCATTATTTTCATCAATGTTTCCCTTCTTTGCTGAATAGAAGCAATAAACCATTTAGCCGATTCGAATTTTTCGCGTAAAAACTTATGGGTTTCTTTTTCGCGCTTTGTTATTTTTCTTTTTCTTTTTTTACTTTCCAACATTTCCAAATAAGTTTTACTTATAGTTACAGAAGGAACGCTTCTGTCGTTAAGTGTAATTATAAAATTATCGTCTACCTTTTCTATTATAAAATCCGGTGTAATTTGATTTGCCTCGGTAGATTCAATTGTTCCTTCTCCCGGTTTTGGATTTAACTTTTGAATAAGATCCAATGTGGCTTTTAATGTTTCCTTGCTTAAATTCATTTTTTCTTGAATTACGTTATATCTTTTATTCACAAAATCGTCATAATATTCCGAAAGAATTTTTTCTGCTAAATAAGAATAATAAGGATCGAAGGAAGAATTTTTTATTTGAACAAGCAGGCATTCCTGTAAATTTCTTGAAGCGATTCCAACCGGATCCAAGGTTTGGATTTTTTTAAGCACTTTTTCTGCGTCTTCCATCGAAACATTCACATTTTCAAAAAGTTTTAAATCCTCTACAATTTTTTCCAAATCCTCTCTAAAATAACCGTCCTTATCCAAACTGCTAATAATAACTTCACCAAGGATAATTTGTTCTTCCGGCAAATCAAGCATATGCAGTTGATCCAATAAAGCTTCTTGCGGTGAAACTCTAAGCGGGGCAACAGGTTGGGTTTTATCGTCATCGGGAGATTTATTTATTCTGTTTTCTTCTATATCGCTATCGTTCATAAAATCCTCAACGTCAAACTCATCTTCCGTTTGCTCGGTTGCTTCTTCAACTTCTTCAGTTTTTTCAGCCGGTTCTTCTTCTTTTTGTTCAAGTACTTCTTCAAGCTCTTCGTTCATTGTTTCTTCAAGAATAGGATTCAATTCCAATTCCGTTTTTATTCGTTGTTCTAATGCCATGGTGTTTAACTGCAACAATTTTTGATATTGTATTTGTTGCGGTGATAATTTTTGAGTTTGCAGCAGCTTTTGGTGTAACGATAACATATTTTTTATTTCCCGTTAATTTTTTGCAATTGTTTATAAAATTGTTTTCCTAATCCGCGAGTAAGTGAATCCTTGCAGAATTCTATAACGTTAGTATTTTCTTTTTTACCTTTTTTCAGTGCCGGTTTACATTCTTGATATTCCTCGAATTTTAATGTAGGTCCGCCGAAATTAGTTATTCTAATAGGAAAAAGATGACAAGAAATCGGTTTACGGAATTTTATTTTTTTATCGAAATAAGCTTTTTCAATTGCACATTTTGCTATATCTCCATCCCAATAAACAAATACACAATCTCTTTTTCTTATAGATTTTGTCAACAACATTCCTTCTTTCTCTTCCCAAAACCCGTTTTTCTCAATTTCTTTTATGCTATGTTCCGGCAGATAATTTTTAACAATATCGTAAATTTTCTTAATTTCTTCAATTTCCGGTTCCAGTAATGGAGCACCGTAATCACTTTTCATCGTACAGCAAGCGCCTTTGCATTTTTCAAGATCGCAAGAAAATTTTTTTGTAAACAAATTTTTGCTTACTAATATGTTATCAATATTGTAAAATTTGGGTTTCATTAAACTTGGAATAATTTTTGTGGAAAAATAATGATTTTAAAAGTAGTAGGAAAGATGAAAGATAAAAATATGCAGAAACTTTATAGTGATATAACACAAATGAACCCAGAAAAACAAGATGTGCAAGGATTAAAAATGATTATCTGAAAATCGGAAGTTAGAAACCGGAATTCAGCAGTTAAAAATATTATGTAATACAGATGAACTTATTTAAGCTCTACACTTCAAACCGTAAGAAACTTGAAGTTAGAAATTAGAAGTTAGAAGTTAGAAATTAGAAGTTTTAAGAAATAGATATAAATTTATTTGAGAAACCTCAAGGAATGCAAAGTTATTTTTCTTTGCGTCATTGCGCCTTGGCGGTTAAAGAAATATGATACACATACAGCGGATTTTCACGGATAAATATTAATATAAAATTTTAATATTTAATTGTTAAATAGTATTTATAGGCTTACTGCCCGTTAAAATTTACACTTATACTAAGTTTATTGAAGATAATAATAAGAAATCAAGCAAATAACGGAAGCCGTAATGGTTGAAGTTTTTGGCATGGAATTTACACGGGTTCAACCTTTATTAATCTTTTCATAATCTGCACCGGTTTTACAATAGATTATCTTTTGGGTTTATACAGATGTGTTGTATGACCGAAAAACAAATCCGCAGATTCCATAATTGTTTCTGACAAAGTTGGATGCGGATGAATTGTTAGCGAAACATCTTTAGCCAATGCAGCCATTTCAACAGCCAAGGTTCCCTCGGCAATTAATTCGCCCGCACCGGGTCCTACAATTCCCATTCCTAAAACGCGACCGGTACTCTGATCGAAAATGAGTTTAGTTAATCCGTCGAAACAGTCTAAAGTTGTAGCCCTTCCGCTTGCCGCCCATGGGAAACGCGTAACTTCAAATTCAATCCCTTTTTTGTTCGCTTCGTTTTCCGTCAGTCCGGTCCATGCAAGTTCGGGATCTGTGAATACAACGGCCGGAATAGCGGCAGGTTCAAAAGCAACTTTGTTACCAAGAATTGCCTCAACAGCAACTTTTCCTTCCGCCGAAGCTTTATGCGCAAGCATTGCTCCGCCTACAATATCTCCAATTGAATAAATTACCGGATCGTCTGTTTGCATTTTTTCGTTTACTCTAACAAAACCGCGTTCGTTTATTTTTATATTTGTATTTTCAATTCCCAATCCTTCGGTTTTTACTCTTCTCCCGACCGATACCAAAACCTTATCAAAAATTTGTTCGTTGTCTTTAACCTCTTCGCTTTCGAGTTTTACTTTAATTCCGTTTTTAATTTCTTTTAATGACGTAACTTTGGTATTTAATAAAATCGAATCGAATCTTTTTTTCAGGGTTTTTGTCAGTACGTCAACCAAATCTTTATCGGCGCCGGGTAAAAGAGACGGCATCATTTCAACAACCGTAACTTTACTTCCGAGTGCAGAATAGACCGACCCCATTTCAAGACCGATATAACCGCCGCCCAAAACTAAAAGCTTTTCCGGGATGTCTTCCAATTCCAATGCTTCGCGGGAAGTCATAACTTTTGGCGACTCAATGGAAATGCCCGGGATTTTAGTCGGAACCGAACCTGTAGCCAATATTGCATTTTCAAACGAAAGCTCTTCCATGTTTCCATCGGATTTATTTATTACGATGGTGTTCGAATTAACAAAAGACGCTTTGCCTTGAATATAATTTATTTTTCTTTGTTTAGTTAACTGACCCAAACCGCCGGTTAATTTAGTTACAACCTTTTTTTTGAACCTTCTAAGTTTATCGAGATCGATTTCAGGCGTGCCAAAGTTTACGCCCCATTTTTTTGCTTCTTCGGCTTCGCCAATTAATTTTGCAACATGAAGAAGTGCTTTAGAAGGAATACAACCGCGGTAAAGGCAAACGCCGCCGGGATTTTTTTCCAAATCGATAAGCGTCACCTGCATTCCTAAATCTGCTGCATGAAAAGCCGCAGCGTAACCGCCGGGTCCGCCGCCAATAACCGCAAGTTGTGTTTTACTCATTTTTGATTCTCCAGTTTTTAATCCAGTATTAACAACATTGGTTGTTCAAGCACCGCACAAATCCAACGTAAAAATCTTGCAGCATCGGCTCCGTCAATAATTCTGTGGTCATAAGATAAAGATAATGGTAAAATTAATCTCGGTTTAAACTCCCCATCGATAAAAACCGGTTCAAAGCTACCGCGGGAAACGCCAAGAATAGCAACTTCGGGGGAGTTAACAATGGGAGTAAATGCCGTTCCGCCGATTCCACCCAAATTACTTATTGTGAAATTTCCGCCTTGCATTTCTTCTATTGTAGTTTTTTTATTTCTAGCCTTCTCGGATATCTCACTCAATTCCACCGAAAGTTGAAAAATGCTTTTTTTGTCAACATCTTTTACGACGGGAACAATTAATCCCCGATCCGTATCAACGGCAACGCCGACGTTAAAATATTTTTTATAAATAATTTCGTTGTTGGCTAAATCGATGCTCGTATTAAATTGAGGAAATTTTTTGAGTGCGGATGCAACAATTTTCAATAAGATTGAGGTTATTGTAAGTCTGCCGCCCAATGCTTCAACTTTTTTAGAGTATTGCTTCCTTAATTTTTCGAGTTCTGTAATATCGGCTTTATCAAATTGGGTTACGTGTGGAACAGTTGTCCAAGCGTATGATAAATGTTCGGCAGTTTTTCTCCTCACATTACTCATTGGTTCTTTCGAAATTTCGCCCCACTTGGTAAAGTCGGGTAATTTTTCTTGTTTTATTCCAATACCGGTTGCAAGCGTTCCTTTTTTTATTGATTCATTTAATCTCTTGGCAAAAGTTTTTACGTCATTTATGGAAATTCTTCCTCCGGGACCGGAACCTTTTACTTGATTAATATCAATTCCAATTTCCCTCGCAAACCTTCTTACCGAAGGAGCTGCCGGAGCAATTACATCGGGCATATTAATTCTTTGAGGTGTAATAACCGGTTCTTCCATTTTCTTAATTTCAGGTTGTCCAGAAATTTGGCGAGTTGTAACGGACCGGGTTTCAGGCTCGGGGGCAGCGGCTTCTGTTTTTTCCTCTTTAACATTAATAGGAGCCGTAGTTTCTATAATTAAAACCACATCACCTACTTTAGCGGTTTCGCCTTCGTTAATTTTAACTTCTTTTACAATTCCGTTTATATCGGAGGGCACTTCTATGGTTGCTTTATCCGTTTCTATTTCAAAAAGTATTTGGTCTTTTTTAATTTGAGTGCCGGGTTTTACCAATACGCCTACAACTTGGGCGCTTTCAATATTTTCTCCAAGTTCGGGAAGTTTAAATTCTATTGTGTTCGAAAAATTTTTATTTTCTGCAGGCGAAGGTTGCTCAACTTTTTCTTCTTTTGGGGTAATTTGTTTTTCCTTAACAGATTCTTTTTTTTCTGATTTTTCAGAAATTTCTCCGGTCGTATTTGAATCCTGAGTGTCAACGCTTAGAATAGCTTGTCCAACCTTTGCCGTATCGCCTTCTTTTACAAATACATCTTTCACTGTTCCGGAAAAATCGGAAGGCACTTCTATAGTAGCTTTATCCGTTTCTATTTCCAAAATAATTTGATTTTCTTCAATTTTATCTCCGGGAGAGACCGTCACCTTAACAATATCGGCAGAATCTATATTTTCT
>Ga0256841_1000341_pt1 | contig 49840 bp, 43 predicted proteins | sample 356308metaG_FD_185971 | JGI IMG/M metagenome (GOLD analysis project Ga0256841, IMG submission 185971) | Hydrothermal vent microbial communities from Mid Atlantic Ridge, Atlantic Ocean - 356-308 | ecosystem: Environmental > Aquatic > Marine > Hydrothermal vents | place: Atlantic Ocean: Mid...
CTCTCGACGTGTACGGTCGCAATCCTCTCTGAAGCGAGTCCTGAATTCCCACGAATCCCCAAGGCCACGGGGTGATGAGGGAGGGAAAAGTCGCAATCCTCTCTGAAGCGAGTCCTGAATTCCCACCGTCGCTTTGCTGACCGCCCTTACAGGGTGGGAGAGCGAAGGTCGCAATCCTCTCTGAAGCGAGTCCTGAATTCCCACGAGACGCGGCTCACCGTTCGGTGGAGCCGTACAGGGCGGGTCGCAATCCTCTCTGAAGCGAGTCCTGAATTCCCACCTTCCGATAATGCTCTTTCGTCGAAGTCCTACGTTCGGTCGCAATCCTCTCTGAAGCGAGTCCTGAATTCCCACCAAATTCCCCTAGCTCTCTAGAGAGCTAGGGGATTCTTAAGTCGCAATCCTCTCTGAAGCGAGTCCTGAATTCCCACATATGCGCCGGAGCTCCGTGAATTATACAACTAGTAGGCACGTCGCAATCCTCTCTGAAGCGAGTCCTGAATTCCCACGGCAATCGTCTCTCTGCTTGCCACCCTGCAAGGGTGGGGTCGCAATCCTCTCTGAAGCGAGTCCTGAATTCCCACAGGATAATTGAGAACCCGTCCCTCTCAATCAGGGAGTCGCAATCCTCTCTGAAGCGAGTCCTGAATTCCCACTCGAAGTCGATCCGCAGCTTGCCGCCGTGCTCGGCGACGGGTCGCAATCCTCTCTGAAGCGAGTCCTGAATTCCCACGGTATGGTCTTGGGCCCGAAGCCGAATCTTGACGATTCGGGTCGCAATCCTCTCTGAAGCGAGTCCTGAATTCCCACCCTAATCTAATCCCCCCACCGATGACGAATCGGTGGGTCGCAATCCTCTCTGAAGCGAGTCCTGAATTCCCACCCGCAGCGTTTCGCACACGGTCGGGTGCCGTCCTCGCCGTGTCGCAATCCTCTCTGAAGCGAGTCCTGAATTCCCACCGGGGAAGCCGGGAATGGCCGCCATTCCTATTCTGGTCGCAATCCTCTCTGAAGCGAGTCCTGAATTCCCACGTATCAGACGATAAACGGCGTTCCATTTCATGTATTGCCGGTCGCAATCCTCTCTGAAGCGAGTCCTGAATTCCCACACGAAAAACCACAATTATTCGAGAATTAGCGCGTCATGTCGCAATCCTCTCTGAAGCGAGTCCTGAATTCCCACAGTGTGGTCATTTTTGTGGCTACCATACGACAGAGAAAGTCGCAATCCTCTCTGAAGCGAGTCCTGAATTCCCACCAGTCTGCAACGATGGCAGCACGAGGGCCGCTTGACGGTCGCAATCCTCTCTGAAGCGAGTCCTGAATTCCCACACGGTTTAGGATTGTTTTTACGAGGATTGAGGAGAATTTTGTCGCAATCCTCTCTGAAGCGAGTCCTGAATTCCCACGGAAGGATCAACAAGCCGGTCCAATGGAGGAAATCGGTCGCAATCCTCTCTGAAGCGAGTCCTGAATTCCCACCTATCCTTGGACCAAAGCCTTCGCTCGACTCGGGCGAAGATGTCGCAATCCTCTCTGAAGCGAGTCCTGAATTCCCACATGCTGCAAAAATGGGAGCGCGAAGGCCGCTTGGACGCGGGTCGCAATCCTCTCTGAAGCGAGTCCTGAATTCCCACATCGAACGCTTGGACGGCTTGCCCGAGGACGAAAGGGCAGGTCGCAATCCTCTCTGAAGCGAGTCCTGAATTCCCACCAAAGTCTTGTCCACGATTGAGGAGATCGAGGAGGTAGGCGTCGCAATCCTCTCTGAAGCGAGTCCTGAATTCCCACCCGATCTTGAAGATCGGCTCCAGAACATTCTGGCCGATCGTCGCAATCCTCTCTGAAGCGAGTCCTGAATTCCCACGATAACCTCAAAGGTTTGCAACTTTGCATCTTTTTCTGTCGCAATCCTCTCTGAAGCGAGTCCTGAATTCCCACACGTTCGCTCGAACGCGAACGTTAAGCGCATTATCGAGGGTCGCAATCCTCTCTGAAGCGAGTCCTGAATTCCCACTTTGAATGACCTTCAAGACAGACTTCAGAACATCTTGGCGTCGCAATCCTCTCTGAAGCGAGTCCTGAATTCCCACGCTAGGGGATTTTTAATTTTTTGCAATCTTGCAAAAACCGTCGCAATCCTCTCTGAAGCGAGTCCTGAATTCCCACTCTTGGAGCAGGCCAACAAGCAGAGAGCAATAGCCGGGAAGTCGCAATCCTCTCTGAAGCGAGTCCTGAATTCCCACTCTCCCAAGCTGAACAACTTCCATGGCCAGAGGGTATGGTCGCAATCCTCTCTGAAGCGAGTCCTGAATTCCCACTGTCGAGTCTCTTCTTACCGCTCTGATGCGATGGGAAAACGAAGTCGCAATCCTCTCTGAAGCGAGTCCTGAATTCCCACGAGATGCAAGGGCGAGGTCGCTTCTTCGTCCATTCGGCTCCGTCGCAATCCTCTCTGAAGCGAGTCCTGAATTCCCACGCAAGGGGCGGTATTGGGGGCGAAGCCTAGGAGTTTAGATGTCGCAATCCTCTCTGAAGCGAGTCCTGAATTCCCACTGGAGTCACCGTCGTTGCCCATATGGACTCCTCAGTTACCGTCGCAATCCTCTCTGAAGCGAGTCCTGAATTCCCACTGGGGGAGCCGAACGGCTCCCCCGGACCCGAGCTAAGGCGGTCGCAATCCTCTCTGAAGCGAGTCCTGAATTCCCACTGTCGAGTCTCTTCTTACCGCTCTGATGCGATGGGAAAACGAAGTCGCAATCCTCTCTGAAGCGAGTCCTGAATTCCCACGCAGGCGTTGCAGAATTGGGAAAACGAAGGTCGACTCACGTGTCGCAATCCTCTCTGAAGCGAGTCCTGAATTCCCACACTCTATAACTAGGCAAGTAGGGGGGAGCCTTCGGCTCCGTCGCAATCCTCTCTGAAGCGAGTCCTGAATTCCCACGGTACGGAAATGACACAGGAAGAATTGAAGGAGCGGTTAGAGTCGCAATCCTCTCTGAAGCGAGTCCTGAATTCCCACTGAAAAAGAGGTGTTTGGGCATAGTTTACACAAGGATACGTCGCAATCCTCTCTGAAGCGAGTCCTGAATTCCCACACAAAAAGTAACAACGTATGAGAATATGAGAATTAGAGGTCGCAATCCTCTCTGAAGCGAGTCCTGAATTCCCACGGATGAGGCGTAAGATCAAAGCTCCTATTCCGCGAGGTCGCAATCCTCTCTGAAGCGAGTCCTGAATTCCCACGAACCCATTGGCGCAATATCCCACACAGGAGAACAAGCTATGGGTCGCAATCCTCTCTGAAGCGAGTCCTGAATTCCCACGCAAAATCAACAAGAGCGCGCTAGCCGATTTTGTTGGGTCGCAATCCTCTCTGAAGCGAGTCCTGAATTCCCACGGTGGCCGGGTATATCATGGAACATTTATGCCAAATCTGTCGCAATCCTCTCTGAAGCGAGTCCTGAATTCCCACTCCAAAAGCCATATAGCTCTCACCTCCTTTGTCGATTTTCGTCGCAATCCTCTCTGAAGCGAGTCCTGAATTCCCACCAACCTCATTTTATTATTCTCTCAGGTTTTTAGGACTGAGCGTCGCAATCCTCTCTGAAGCGAGTCCTGAATTCCCACTCTCTCTTCCCTTCCCTCATCCTACCACTATCTTACGTCGCAATCCTCTCTGAAGCGAGTCCTGAATTCCCACTATAACGAACAGTTTTGGATAAACATACCACAACACGAGTCGCAATCCTCTCTGAAGCGAGTCCTGAATTCCCACGCCATGTCAACGGCGACAGCTAATACTACTGCCATCGTGGGTCGCAATCCTCTCTGAAGCGAGTCCTGAATTCCCACGCAAGGAATGATTCTTGGACCGAAACCCCGCTCAGTGGGTCGCAATCCTCTCTGAAGCGAGTCCTGAATTCCCACATGGCGAACATCGAATATGATTATGATGAAGCCCGTCGGTCGCAATCCTCTCTGAAGCGAGTCCTGAATTCCCACGGTGCGGTCGTTGTATGCCCCCGAGCTGAAGGCGATGTGTCGCAATCCTCTCTGAAGCGAGTCCTGAATTCCCACGAGCAGTCTTGGGTGCGAAGCCCAAGAGCCTAGATGAGCGCGTCGCAATCCTCTCTGAAGCGAGTCCTGAATTCCCACGTCCTTTGTCTTCCAACTCATCGTTGGGGTGGTTCGGTCGCAATCCTCTCTGAAGCGAGTCCTGAATTCCCACCCTCAACGCGTCCTTTGTCTTCCAACTCATCGTTGGGGTGGTCGCAATCCTCTCTGAAGCGAGTCCTGAATTCCCACAAACTTGATATGCCAATCTTTGCCTACTGCTGTAGGTGTGGGTCGCAATCCTCTCTGAAGCGAGTCCTGAATTCCCACGCGCATGGGCGTTGTCCCGCACAACTTGCAAGTTGTGCGGGTCGCAATCCTCTCTGAAGCGAGTCCTGAATTCCCACGCGAGGCTCGACACGCTGCCCGAAGACGAAAGGGCAGGTCGCAATCCTCTCTGAAGCGAGTCCTGAATTCCCACATGAAAAAATGACGAGGGAAGAGCTTAAGGACAGATTGGCAGGTCGCAATCCTCTCTGAAGCGAGTCCTGAATTCCCACTCTTACCCCATCAAGATCAAGGAAACCCCATCATCCGGGGTGTCGCAATCCTCTCTGAAGCGAGTCCTGAATTCCCACACGTTTTGGTACGATGGGAAAGCGAGGGACGATTGACGGTCGCAATCCTCTCTGAAGCGAGTCCTGAATTCCCACGAAACGGCTTGCCGAATTGCCACCAGATGAGCGGGCAGCGGTTGGTCGCAATCCTCTCTGAAGCGAGTCCTGAATTCCCACCGATATGGAGTTTTTCCCTGAGCGAAGTGAAAATCTCAAGTCGCAATCCTCTCTGAAGCGAGTCCTGAATTCCCACGGGAGGCCGAGGGGAGACTGACAGCGCAGTTTGTCTTCCAGTGTCGCAATCCTCTCTGAAGCGAGTCCTGAATTCCCACTGAAAGGGGGACAACCATGACACAGGAAGAATTGAGGGAGTCGCAATCCTCTCTGAAGCGAGTCCTGAATTCCCACAGCCTAGACGAATCCGAAGACGCCGTGGTGATGTACTTTGCGTCGCAATCCTCTCTGAAGCGAGTCCTGAATTCCCACTAATTTTTATCCCGGCTCCCGCCCCGGTGCCCGCCGGGTGCGGTCGCAATCCTCTCTGAAGCGAGTCCTGAATTCCCACACGATTGAAGAGCTGAATGAGAGACTTGAATCTCTTCCCGAGGGTCGCAATCCTCTCTGAAGCGAGTCCTGAATTCCCACCGGAGAAACTCGACGAGATCGCGTCGAGGAGATCCTCAGTCGCAATCCTCTCTGAAGCGAGTCCTGAATTCCCACGATTATAAGAGAGTTACTCGTTCAAGGCGCCGTCTTAGGGTCGCAATCCTCTCTGAAGCGAGTCCTGAATTCCCACGGATGTCGGCCTTGGTGCACCACCTGCCAAGGCCGCGGTCCTGTCGCAATCCTCTCTGAAGCGAGTCCTGAATTCCCACGAGACTTTCAACATCACCGTGCTCGCCGACGGCGAGCTGGTCGCAATCCTCTCTGAAGCGAGTCCTGAATTCCCACAGAAGCGCTTGGTCGATAGGTACGTTCGCAATTTCTGCGTCGCAATCCTCTCTGAAGCGAGTCCTGAATTCCCACGGTTTTTGGGAGATAACGCCGTCATCGGTGTTTCTCCCGGTCGCAATCCTCTCTGAAGCGAGTCCTGAATTCCCACGAGCACCCCAAGGCATCCGTACTCTTCCTCCCCTTGGCGTCGCAATCCTCTCTGAAGCGAGTCCTGAATTCCCACCCCATGGCGTGAGAAATCTGTACGCGCCCGAGTTGAAGGTCGCAATCCTCTCTGAAGCGAGTCCTGAATTCCCACAGTTGAAGCAACGCATCGAGATGCTGCCCGATGACGAGAGGGTCGCAATCCTCTCTGAAGCGAGTCCTGAATTCCCACATATGACGAAGGACGAGTTGAAGCAACGCATCGAGATGCTGGTCGCAATCCTCTCTGAAGCGAGTCCTGAATTCCCACGCTTCGGCAACCTCGAGGGGATGTGGGATAAAATCGCGGGGTCGCAATCCTCTCTGAAGCGAGTCCTGAATTCCCACGAACGCCTGGGGATCAAGTGGCGGCAGATCTACCGCTACATGTCGCAATCCTCTCTGAAGCGAGTCCTGAATTCCCACCTTCGTCGAGGTCGGGCGCCGCCGTCGTGCCGTAGCCGTCGCAATCCTCTCTGAAGCGAGTCCTGAATTCCCACGAACGCCTTCATCGACTCGTATCCGAAGGGTATAATACGGGTCGCAATCCTCTCTGAAGCGAGTCCTGAATTCCCACCCGTTCGCGACGTCGATCCCCACGTAGCGTCCCTGCTTCAGTCGCAATCCTCTCTGAAGCGAGTCCTGAATTCCCACTCATCGTCCAGAAGTCCGTTTACGCGAAGTATTCTGGGTCGCAATCCTCTCTGAAGCGAGTCCTGAATTCCCACCCTTGAGGCGTTGCCAAACGACGAAAGGGCGGCAATCGTCTCTGTCGCAATCCTCTCTGAAGCGAGTCCTGAATTCCCACAGGCCGCGGAGTCTCGACGATGGTCCAGATGCCATAGGTCGCAATCCTCTCTGAAGCGAGTCCTGAATTCCCACTGAAAGCACGATTCAAGCAGCTTCCGCAAGACGAACAATCGGCTAGTCGCAATCCTCTCTGAAGCGAGTCCTGAATTCCCACCACCTCCTTTTGGATTTTACGCCTTCAATTATACTCAACGGTCGCAATCCTCTCTGAAGCGAGTCCTGAATTCCCACGAACATAAACTGACAGCAAGCTTTGTGTTCGATTTCGTGATAGTCGCAATCCTCTCTGAAGCGAGTCCTGAATTCCCACGCTGTCGTTATTGACCGTACTTCAAAATATGGAGTACGAACATAAGTCGCAATCCTCTCTGAAGCGAGTCCTGAATTCCCACCCCATGCTGTGGCCAGGCGTGGAGCGAGCCCAGACCCGCGGTCGCAATCCTCTCTGAAGCGAGTCCTGAATTCCCACGGTTTGGGGGAGCAGAAGACTCCCCCATTTTTTTTGCCTGTCGCAATCCTCTCTGAAGCGAGTCCTGAATTCCCACAACTGATTAGCTTCCGCGATTCCGATTCTGGTTTGGGGGAGGTCGCAATCCTCTCTGAAGCGAGTCCTGAATTCCCACGCAAGAACTTCTCACCTCTCAAAGAGCCCAGTCCACGGTCGCAATCCTCTCTGAAGCGAGTCCTGAATTCCCACCCTGCAATATTCAATCTCCAAATCACGTTTACATTCAAGTCGCAATCCTCTCTGAAGCGAGTCCTGAATTCCCACTGAGAGAATTAACATCATCTATCATTACAAGACGTGTACGTCGCAATCCTCTCTGAAGCGAGTCCTGAATTCCCACAAAAAGATTAGGACTATCACCAGCAACGGAATTTGATTGTCGCAATCCTCTCTGAAGCGAGTCCTGAATTCCCACCGGAATCTCTATGCGCCGGAGCTGAAGGAATTGTACAACTGTCGCAATCCTCTCTGAAGCGAGTCCTGAATTCCCACACAGGAGGCAACTACTATGGCGAAGACGAAGCAAAAGGTCGCAATCCTCTCTGAAGCGAGTCCTGAATTCCCACCTTTTGCTCACGGCGTTGGTGCTATTTCTATTCATAGCACGTCGCAATCCTCTCTGAAGCGAGTCCTGAATTCCCACTCTTTCAGTTTGTGGTCGGTATCGTTTACGCCTTGTTACGGTCGCAATCCTCTCTGAAGCGAGTCCTGAATTCCCACAGACGGGAGGTAGCTATGACCAAAGACGAATTGCAACAGGTCGCAATCCTCTCTGAAGCGAGTCCTGAATTCCCACATACCTCCGAGCTGAGTCTCTAAAATCAATCGCTTAGCGCCAGCCTGTGATACCCTACCCGAGGCGATCAAATTTCTCCTTGACAAACCCATGCCTCTTCCATCAGCTATCCTCTTCATCTCACTGAAAAACATCAGGTTATCCATTCTGTGATAACCTCCGCCAATATTCATACCTCATCATCAGGAAAAATGCAAGGATGAAATGAATGAGTCGGCGACCGGGAGAAGCGTTCGACCAACCTGTGGGAACAATTCCACCTGGTCGAAGGCGTCGAGCCTCGGCGAGTTCTTCGGCCAACACATCCTGCGGCAAATCCACCTGTTTGAGGGCGCCGAGTCAACAGCGGAGAGGAAGACCAATCCGGTTCCGGCGCATGATACCCCATGCACACACCTCGTCCGCGACGTCGCACCAGATGCCATCCAGCGCGACGCATTCTCGACAGGGCAACTCGCGGGCGACCGTCCCCGCTCTCCCCAGCCCCGACCACGGGCGGCACCCGCTCCCGATGAGCAGCCGGATGGGCGAGTCCGCATATGCCAGTCACAGAGTGCACCAATCGGCACGCTCGATCGTGTCGCGCCATGATGAGCAGCCGGATGGGCGAGTCCGTACATACCAGACTCTTCTCGGCTGGAGGTGGCAGGCTGTCTCGCTGACCGGTTGAGCACCTCAACTCTACTCTCATCCCATCGCATGGATTCCGGCGCACGATCAAAGAATGAACACGTCCTCGTCCTGAGTCACTTCGCCGCGACCTTCGAGTCGGATCTCATCCAGACAGGCGTTGCACAGTCGGTAGGAACGAATAGAATCCGTCGCCGGATCGATCAACGAGCGCAGTCGTTTGATGAGCACGTCGAACTGATCCTCGGTCAACAAGCACTCGAACACACTGTACTGGACCCGGGTGCCGAAGCCCTCCAGCGTCTTGGCCACCTGCATCCGGCGCTTATCATCCACGATGTCATAGCTGATGACGTAAAACATGATCCTCTTAATCGGCATAGAGACCTCGTCGATTCGGGAATCGGGCCGGCTCGGGAATGGCTCCCGCGTTCGCGGCCACCGGCGAGATTCCTGCTCGCTTTTTTATGTCCTCGCGGTCACCGTGCTTCGCCTTCTCACCGCGTTGACTCTTTGGCCCCAGAACGAGTGATCCGCCGGCCGCATCGCGCCTCAGCGCCCACTCCCGTTCAATGTTCAGCCACATAGGGGACGTACTCCTCGTTGAAGCTCACCGTGCGCGCCAGTCGCTCGGCCTGCCCCAGCACGAGCCGGCGGAATGTGGTGCGATGCCCGGTGTGGCGGCTGACGAACTTGCGGCTCATCATCCGCTCGTACTCGCGGAGGAAGCGCTTCTTGCCCTCCTCGACCAGCCAGACGCCGCCATCGTCCAGCCGCCGGAAATCCCCCTCGGAGAGGACCTTGTTATTGAACAGGGTGAGTGCCAGCCGGTCAATCGTCGCGGCGCGGAATTCTTCGACGAGATCGAGCGCCAGACTGCACCGGCCATACTCCAGCCCGTGAAAGAACCCGATGTAGGGATCGAAGCCCACGGCGGTGACCACGCCGATGGCCTCGGCGGTGAGCAGCGTATAGCCGAATGAGAGCACGGCGTTGACCGGATCGCGTGGAGGCCGACGGGTCCGCTTCTGAAAGCGCATGGGGCCGGTGAACATGTGACCGAGAGTGTGAAAATAAACGGCCGCCGCATGTCCTTCCACGCCGCGAAGTCCATCCAGCGTCTCGGCGCGGGGCACCGAGAGCAGGGCGCGTTCCAGCTCGCGCAACTGGGCCTGGAAATCGACTTCCGGGTGGTTGCGACTGTAGCGAAGGATGACGCGCATGCTGCTGGTGATCTTTCCGGTCACGATGTGCCGGGCGACGGTGAGCGGGAAATCGGGGTCCATGGCGCACTCGTACTGCTTCAGCCGAAGCGGCGCGTTTTTCGATTCGATGGCCGTCAAGCGACCGCGGAGCTGACCGCGCCCGCTGAGGAAGGTCGTGTCGATGCCCATCTGCAACAGCGCATTGACCGCTCCGGTGGTCAGATGGACGCGGCCGAGAACGACCACGCGGTCGATTTTGATGAGGGGAATCTCCCTGGTCTCATCGCCGTTTTTGACGATGAGGCGCTCGTTCTCCCGCCGCACGGTGGCCCCTTGTTCGGTGAGATATAACGTCGTCATGGCTCACTCCCAACCCTGAGCATACCAGGTCCAGCCTTCTGTCAGCGAGAAGAACAACCTTGTTCCCAGGTTGTCGGCCATGGAGAGAATGAGCGGAGCGTGAGCCAGACCATGGTACACAGATGCACACGGCCAACGGCGGGATCTTCACAGATGCTCCCCCTCCCGGTCCCATCCGTGCACACGGCCTCGATGCCCCACCCGGAATGGACGAATGGGTGCGGCTCACAGAGCGCTCCGACCGGCACTCTCGATGTCGCCGAGCCACAAGGCCCACGGCGCAGGTGCGGTTCACAGAGCACTCCGACCGGTACCCATCCGTCATATCCGAGTGATCCGCGTCGCTCAAGTGCGGAGGTGTGATTCCAGAACGGGGTTATTGCGACGGGAACCCCGTCCCCTTGCGACCCTGGTGGACTCGCCATGCTGTTCTATTCAGTTGTCAAACATCATGGCGAGAAATGCCTCCGACGGCACCCGCCTCCGGATCACCGGTCGCCCGGGACCGATGATCCGGAGCGTGGTGCGCGTCGCGTTCGGTGTTTCACCGCAGTTGGTTCTGTCGCATCGATCACGATTCCGGAGTCGCGCGTTTTGCGTCCGGATTCTGGTCGGCCCCGATGATCTGAATGCGCGTTTTATCCAGAGCCAGGCCATATCGTTTGGAGCCGTATGCGCCGGTGGTGACGATGTTCAACGATGGAGATAGCCCGGCTTCCTTGATCCGGCGATTGAGCGCGCTGAGGTAGCTGTGGAAATTCTCCATATCCAGGATCGGCTTACCCTTCTTCTTCTTCTCGGCCAACCACTCGTCGAAGTTGAGCGCCGACCCGTGAAATGTCCGGCGATAGATCTGGAGGAAGCGCTGTTCATCGATCTCGCGGAAGGTCTGGAAACAGTCGGTGCATGGGCCACAGACGGGCAACTCGGGCCGGACACAATGATCGGTCTTGATTTCGGCGTAATAGGTGTAGAGGGCGAGCCGCATGCCGGTGAGCGGGAGGAACGTCTCGCCGAACCGCACCTGGCGGTGCCCAAGGTCGATGATGAGCGATTCGGGTCTGGTTTGCGCCAGATCGAGTTCGTGCTGGGCCAACTGGATGGTGCGCTCCACACTCGCGTCCAGTCGCGTGAACCGTCGGCCAAGGATATCGCGGAGGCGAATGAAGGGAATCTCGGCCAATTCGATGCGAGCTTGTTTGGCGTCGGCGGTGGCCGGTTGACCATCCCGGAGGATGCCGATGACCTTCTTGCGCCGGGTGGGGAAGAAGAAGTTGGGATTGCTCTCGTATTCTTCGGGCACGAGCACGTGAGAGAGACTATCCTGGCGGCGACCGTAGAGAGTGAGCGCCAGCGCCATATAGGCGGACATCGTCTTACGACCACCGGCCAGCGAGCAATGGAGCGCCGTCCGGGGATCGGCGGTGAGCTGTTTGATGAAGCCGAACAGTTGTTGGGCCAGCGCCCGATTATCGGCGACCGTCCGGATATCATCGAGCGGGGTGGCCGTCAGAGAGGAATCGGATGATCGCCGGCGACTGGACGCGCGTCGCCGTCTGCCGGATCGCCGATCGTGGCTCGCGGCTCGCTTCAACGTGATGATGTGCTGCTCATCGAAGGCGATGGACGCGGGATTGATGCCGTACTCGCGACAGAAGGCGAAGAACTGTCCGGTGGACGCATCCAGGAGTGCCTGGCGAGCGATCTCGGCGCCGCGACGAGTGGTGAGGATGTAGATCTCGGAGATGGGCACGGGCGGTCGCCGCTGGATCATGAGGGCATAGAGCGTCTCGGTGATGATCTGCGGCGTCTGTCCGGCCACGGCCACCAGGATGTGACGATACGTGCTCTGGGATGTCTTCCGCCCTCGTTTCATGATATTCACACCGAATGGCTCACTCTATGTCTCTCAGCCTGACCTTCCTCTATTCCCATTGAAAATGCGTGGCGCAAGATGGCGTCTTGCGCGGCATCCCTTGGCGAGTCCCTTTTCATCCTCGCCGTGTCGCTCGAACGGGTCATGAGTCACTCCCTGGAAAATCACCGCAAGGGCGCAAAGAACGCCAAGATCCCCGACAGGCTCTGTTCATCTTCCCGATGTGGCCGGCAAGGCCATGGAGAACTCCTCGAAAATAAGAGCGGCGCAAGTTGCCGGCTTGCGCGATGCGATCGAGCTCCATTCCGTCTGGCAGGAGTTGCCAGAGCGCCGAGAGAGCGGCAATGTACCGCTCAGGGGCGAGACCTTCCACCGCCAGATCGGTGTCCGATCGACTCTGTCCGGTCAGCGAGCCGAAGATGTAGACCTCGCGCGCGCCGAATTGCTCTTTCAACATGCGCGCGCACGCTTCAGCGGCTGCTTGCGCCTGGCGGCGTCGCCTGTTGTCGTGGTGTTCCATGTTTCCCTCTCAGGGTTGATCTTACTACGCCATCGAGCTCAGCCTCAAAACGGATCATGATCGAAGATGGTGACCTCGCCGGTGACCGGCGACGAGTAGATGAGCCGCCGCGCCTTGCCGTGCAGAGCGTGAGCGACGCGCAGATAGAGCCAGATGGGCGCTTGTCCGGTGAGGATGATGGTGTGCCCTTCGCCGGCCAGCTCCAGAGCGCGGCGTTCGTATTCGGCGAGATCGCTGAGCTTGGCCGCGTCGGTGTAAGATGTGCCGAGATCAATGGTCACCGGTTGTTGAGTCTGCTCGTCGGTCATCGATGAATCCTCCGCGGTCGAATCCTGAGCGCGCGAATCATCATTCAAAGAGCCCGTGTCGCTCAATGGGCGAGGCGATTCTCCCGACGACTCCGGCCAGAGGGCATCCAGACCGGCCAGAATCTCGTCCACGGCGTTGACCAGCGCACTGGCCGATGCCGGTTTGAGACGCATGCCGGCGTGATCGACATCGTTGCGCGCTTCGGAGATCTTGTTCCAAAGGGTACCCAAGGCGCGAGTATCGACTTCGGGAGCGAGTTGAGCGACGGCGTCGTCGGGGCGTTCATCCCGCCAGGGCCTGCGCTTGTTCCGCGGCCGTTGCTGCCAGCCGAGGTAGTTCAACACCCGCTCGGCTTCCTTGCGCGAGAAATCGGCCAGCGGATCTTGGTAGCCGAGCATGAGGAGCGTCCAGGTCACCACCCATTCGCGCACCAGAGTGAGCGCTTGAGCATAGAGGCCGCGCTCGGCGTACCAGCGGATGATGGCCCGCTGGACATCGAGGTTCCTGGCGTCGGGCGCAGTGGCGAAAGGGATGAACTCGGCTTGAAGCAGGGGCGCGACGAGGGCGAACGGTTTGGCCCATTGTTCGATCTCCTGGCGGGCGGCGTCGGTGAACAGGTTGGTCAACTGCGCGGCCTTCTCCATCACTTCGCGGGGACGGATGAGGAGGAGCGCCTGAGAGAGCTCCCGGGAGCGCTGGCCGATGTTTTTGATGATCGTGGGCGACGGGCCTCCGGCGCGTTCCCGGTAGGCGCGATCCTGAATCTCTTTGAGCAATCGACCGAGGTCGGCGGCGCGCCCGCTCTGCTGGAAGAGATAGACGGCGGCCAGCCAATCGAGCAGGCTCAGGAAGGGCGAGAGGTCGAAGACCGGCGCGCGATCTTGATCGTCTCTGGCCTCGAAAGCGCCATAGGTGACGGCCTGCAGACGGATGCGCTTGGTGACCTGCAGGTAGGCCATGGCCAGAAAGATGATGAACGGGAGCGAGCGATAGCCATGCGTGATATCGAAGACGACGTCTTCGCCTTCATCGACGCTCTCGACGACGCGATCGAAGATGGTCCACAGCTCGTCCGGCGTCCGCCCCCAGGGAATTTCCACCGGCTGGGGCGCGATTTTCCCGGCCAGCCGGTCGCAGAGCTTCGTCCAGTACATGTCTCTGGATTCCGGCGTGACGAACACGGTGAGCATGTCGGGCGTGAAGAATTCGTAGAGGGCGACGGGGAACAAATCGGACTCCACGGCGGTGCCGCGATAGACGTATGTCACTGGCCGGTAATTCCCCGTGCCGATGAACGTGATGGCTTTCATCTGGGTCACCTCTCAGACCACGGTTGGAATCCGCCGTAATGCCTTCGCCTTATCCACCGTCAGCGCCCTCCTTTCCGAATCACAGGTCAAGAAACCTCTGCACCGTTAATCCAGCTTGCCGGACAATGGCTCGTAACACGCCGCGCTTAATATCTCGACCGGCGTGGTAGGGCACGACCGTTCGTCTCCCATCTGGATGGCGCAGAATATAAAGGCTCCCGGTGACGTGATCGATTTGGAATCCGGCTTTTTCCAACTTCCGTATGACCTCCCCAGGTTTCACTACAGGCAAGCGAGTCATGGAGCGGTTCCCACTTCAACTTCCACCACCTCAACTTCTCCCACTTCGTATCCAAAGGGGAGTGATTCGCCATGTTTGCGCAGGCTGGCGACATAGCCACGAATTGCATCTTGAATCATCGCCAGAGCTTCTTCTTTTGTTTCGCCTTGCGTCACGCAACCGGGGAGAGCCGGAGCGGACACAATGTATCCCCCCTCTTCTGCTGGTTCCAGATAGACGAGAAATCGAGCCATAGTCATAACCTCCCTTACCGAGCCCTTTGTATTTTAACAAATCACATCCGATTCGGTATATCGCGGCATCCGGTGAGAGCGATGGCTCTCATACAGGTCACCTCTCAGGCCATGGTTGGAATCCGGTGTAGTAATCGCGCTTCACGCCGCGATCCAGCGCCTGCTCATAGCTCTTATCGCTATGCCGGGTGAGCTCGCAGACCAGAATCCTCCCTTCGTCGTCCTGGAAGTAGAAGATGCGCTCATCCCGGCGGCCCTTGGGAAACACCAGACAATCGGAGTTTCGCACTTGATCGGAGCCGGTTCGTCGGAGTTCGGCCAGGCGAAGTTTGTTGAGTACGCGATCGAAGGATTGGCGTACGCTGGGTTCCAATGACCGATAGGTCGATCGGGCTTTTTCCGAGAGGAAGATGGGAATGGCCTGAGCCTCGGCTTCTTTCTGCCGAAAAGCCTCATAGAAGGCTTCGCCGGCGGGAGAAAGAAACGTGAAGCCTGCTTCTTCGGCGAGCAGCAGGCGAATTTCGCCGGGAAGTCCACGGAGTCGGCGATCGACTTCTGGAGTTGTGTGTACTTGGCTGACCCACTCGAAGAATTCTTCATAATCGGCCAGGAGCGAGTAATCCCAACTGATGGGCGTCGGCGGCATCTCGATGATATCGCGGAAGGCCTCGTGAATGTAATAGACGGGCGCGTCGAACAGAAGACCGACCAGCGTGGCATAAGCGATTTCCGCTTTGAAACCGCCGGTGGCATTGATGAGGACTGGACGCTGTTGCGCGCGTTCTTTTCGAATCTGCTCGATGAGTGTAGCCACCAGCGAGCGCAGGCCGCGGAGTTTGAAGCGGCTCTCGGCATAGGTGAGATCGCGTACTTCGCGCAGTTCGACGCTGTAGTGCTGCCGCGTATAATGCCGCCGCAGGGCTTCGGCGCACTGCCGCCCCTCGTCGGTCTGTGAGTGGAGAAAGACGATGCGATCTCCGGTCTGGAGGAGTCGTCCGAGCGAATTGGTCTCGGCGCTGGCCTTCTCCGACTCGGTCTCTTTCAAATACTGATCGAGTTGCCGGTCGGTGACCTCCTCGACGCGGAGGATGCGCCTGGCGTTCGAGAGCAACGATGTTCCCACGGTGACGATGATCGTCCGCATGATGGGTTACTCCGTTGGCCTCTCCCGTCACTCAGTCGAGTCAAACCGAGCGACGAATTCCTGGAGTTCTTTCACCCATTCTTTATCTTTCCAATCCTTCAATTTCTTCGCCTGTCGAAGCTTCTCAAGAATTGCCTCAGCCAGTATTCGTCGTGCTTCTTCATCCGAAAGTTTCTTCCATGCTTCATAATACTGGCGGATTTGACTGGCCACCTGATTGACCGGCATAAGTTGCACGGCCCGGATTTCAGGCACCTTTTCTACAGGAGACAGGGACTTCGACTGACTCGCAACTGGCGAAGCGCCCACATCCTGTTTTGCATGTGCGGAGGAACCGGGGATGACTTGCGTGAAGTACCCATATCCCGCTACAGTCTTTGCCCCCACGCCCATTTCTGTTAATCCCGCTGTCAACCAGTTCTGCGCCTGTTGTGCTAACTTTACGTCCTTGGAAGCAACAGCAAAGAGGAACTCACTACCTGGCGCGATGGTGAGGAAGAAAACAGGGATCGGATTCAGGTAGTCGGCAGGAGGTGTGTCACCGCCTTGGTAATATTGACTGTAGTGAGGGTTCATCACGTCCAAGTCCAGTTTCAGGTTGGCTGAGTTGGCAGGTATAGCGTCAAAAAAGATGACCTTACCCGTACCGGCGATCGTCCCGAACACATCGCGGATGGGTTTGACTTTTTCCTCAACAGTTGAGAGATTCATCTGACGTACGGGAACTGACGAAGGAACGGCCTCATCACACTGCAAGTCATTGAGAAGTTTCGAGCGACGATTTTCATCAGGCTCGTTGATGTATGCTTCTAGCTTCTGGATAGGCGAGGGTTGTCTGCTTCTCTCGCGTGCTGCTACTTCATCTGGCGACAGAGCAAGCACACCTAACTGTTCTGCTACTTGCCACAGGGCATACGATCGTGCCAAGCCTTTTAACGCGCTGCCGGGGATGATGGGGAATCCGTAAGTGCGGTGCAAGTGGATGCTGGTTTCCAACACACTTTCCGCCCCTAACCCGATAATGACGCGGCCCTCGGCGCGCATCAGAAACTGCCTTACTATATAATTGTGCTGCTGGCAGTCGTTGAGCATGGTCTCCCATCGAGCTTTGTGAGCACTGATGAGGCGGGACAGATCACCTTGATTGAATTCACGAACGCCCCGTCGCTCCCTGGTTGGTTTCGCTAATTCCCAACTGTCCCGATCACACTTTAACAGCCGTTCTGTCCGTAAGCCGTAATTGAGGCACCGTTCCCCGCGCACTTCTGCTAGAACACCAGTATCCTGCGGGAGAGGATAGATCTCTCGCCGCTCAGGAACTCGGCCACCCCGCCTTCGTTGCCGTGAGTGCCTACCTCGTGGCATAGTTCATCCCTCCTCCGTTGGTAGTTCCGCTTCAGCAAAGCGCTTAAGCCACATCAAATAGGCCAGCGCTTCAACTGTCGCGCGACGATAAGCAGCGCTGTCGTTGTTAAGCACCCAACGAAGCAGGTCCTGATTGCCCGCGCTGGGCGCGAGCTGACTCATCGTCCATACGGATAGATGTTTGAACACCTCACCACTTGCTTGAGCATCAGCCCCACGCTTCTGTGGTGCTTCTTTAAGCTTCGCTTTAGAAACCAAAAACGCCAGCGTCTGTCCCAGACCGTTGGTCAGCACCAACATTGGGACTTTCCTAGCAAGCGAGCCATATTTCTTTTTGAACTCATCAGAGCGATTGATGACGCTCTGAATGTCATCCCAGGCTTGTTTTGCTCTCTTCTGGTCTAAAGTCTGTTGAAAGCTTGGCATATTCCTTCCCTCCATCTTGGCGACGAATCACGCAGCCGGAGAGGACTGAGATGTAGCCACCCTCTCGGCCGGTTTCAAGCAAACAATAGATCCAGCCATGACATTTGTTTTCCGATCCATTCCCCGTAGAATCTCATCAGAGTCTCTGTTCACAGCCAATTGTTTCCTTCTTCTACCAGTTCCTCATGAACGGTCTGGGAGATAATCAGCTGCTGGAAGGCGAGCTGAAGAGAATGCAAGCCCTCCGCGCACGCCAAGGTGATAAGAGGTGATGTATTGCGAATGGTCTTCCCCCTCATTACTCACTCTGTCCTCCCAAGACCTTATGATCAGCTTCCACGTCCTCTCGGCGATAATGGAACCAAGGGATCTCATAGCCAGCCAGCAATTGCGGAAGATCCCAGAGATTGATGTCCAGGAGTTCCGCCGCTTTTGCCCGGGAGATCAATCCTCGGCGCACCAGGTTGAGCACGAGGGCCTCGCGAGCTTCCGCTTGAACCCTCTCCTTGGAGCCAAGCAGATTCATGATCTCGTCTGGGATTTGAACGGAAAGTGTTTTCATGACCTATCCTCTCCCTCTTCAGTTTAGACACCAACGCGCACTTTCACAAAGCCACGCCCGACGGTGCTATCGCCACCCAATTGCAGCCGCTCGCCGTCAACGCAGTCTTTGACGAATTTTATTACTTCCGCCACCCTATCGCTCGCTTGTTTCCAGTCCTCTGGTAGCTCGTCATCCCTGACTCGTGGCTTGCTGGCAAAGAGCGATGCATAAAGCAGAGTGTCGGAAGGCAAATGCTCCTCTGACCACAGTGCACCGCGAGCGACGGTTTTCGTTTCGTCATCCAGGCGAATGCGGCTGATGACTTCGGTTGAAAATTGTGTGAAATCGCGGAAGGCGTTTTCGGGCAAGATGACCAGACGCTGTGGCAGGGCCTGACGCCAATAGTCATATTCATTGCCCGACGGTAAGGCATTGTCCTTGAGCCAATTTGCGATCTCTTGCACGCTGTTATCCTGCCGAGCCACAAACGCAAACTCTTCTAAGACAACTTTGTCGTTACTGACGAGAACACTGCCGGGCGCAACCAGAGCTGCATCATCTCCTGTTGGGTGTGTCTCCGTCCAGTTCACAGTGACGTCAGCCATCTGTGCATCGCGCTTGAAGCGAGCTAGCACATCCTTGCTCGTCACCCATGCAAACACACCCATGAGCGATCGCACAGGAAAGAGCAGAATCCGCGCGTCACCGACCGACAGCGCTCCGGCGTGGTCGCTGGAGGCTTGCGTGTCGGGTCCGAAGACGATTTTGACCTTCTGAGTATCGTTGCCCGCGGCTTCCCGTAGACAGCCCTTGAGCCCTGACGCTTGCACGATGGGATAGCCCGTTGTGCGCTCGCGCTGGATGGGCAAGTCCACGATGCCTAAGCTCGTGCCGCTACCCGCATGCAGCGGTGTTTCAACATACAAATACAGCATGGCTGCTTTCTTGAACATAATTTATCTCCTCCATTCAGGCATAATCCCAACTGGTTACTATCGCGCCACCAAAACCAATCTGACCAAAATCACCCTCGCTGTCAGGCGTTTCAGTAAAAGGTTTGTTGCTTGTAGTGACGCTTCCATCACTGTCAAAAAAGAAAACACTCCCAGCAGGAATAAATCGGCGCATGGTCTTCTGGAAGTTGCCGTGATTGCTACGCTGTCTGTCATCGGCAAATGCGCCACCGATGGACTGGGCGCGTGGTACAGCAGCCGCAACAAGGCGGACATTCGCGCCATTAAAGAACTGTCCCCAGTCGTCGTCCCGAGGCTTCCATCCGCCGGAAAACCATGCGGGCGTCAGCAACACGATCTTGAACCGTTTTGGCAGCGGATTTTGCGATGATACAGACGGAAGCGGCGATTGCAGCACCTCGTAAGTCGCTGTCCTCGCATCACCTCCGACTTGCAGGAAGCCTCTCTGTGGAGTGAAGACACCAATGCCATCCACTTCCAGCACAAAACCGATGCCCTCCCGCAGACGTAGAAACTCCATCGTGTAAAGCATCCCCTCCTCCGTGCTACGCCGCTTGTAGTCTAGCGCAATCCCCAAACGCGGCTCACGCACGAACAAGTCACTTTCGGGTGTGACGCAGAAATCAGTCTGCCCGGCCAGATACTTTTTGAATTCGTCCTCCACCAGCCAGCCGTGTACTTCTTTAATCGACTCATGCGTGCGCACCCACAGCGGTCGCACAGTGGCAGGAGAGTTGTCATGGCAAGGCGAATTGCGCAAGGGTTTGGCAACAACAAAGCGATCGTTCACTTTCACGACATCGGCGGGCAGTGGGAAATATCGTGTGATGCTACCATCGTCATTGCGCTTGGCCACAAACGGACCGCGTAGTTGAAGTTGTCCGTAGCCACTGCCGACACCGCCGATCCTTCGGATCAACCCCTGCGCGGCCGGAGTCGCGGCATAGGCGTAATCATGTGGACTCACGCCACTGTCGAAAAGAACTTTCGAGCGAATGACACCTTGCATCGTAAACGGTGTGGGTGGGAAGAGGCTTTTAGCACGATGGTCTTCGCCCGCTACGAACGGCTTGCCGTCCCGGAACAGCAGCACATCATTTGGTTCAATGAACACTTGCCACATCATTCCTCACCTCCTCGGGCTAGGAAGCGCGCTAGCAGGAGCCACTCGGCCATTTGTTCAAAACCGCGTTTACCGACTTCACTGACGTGTGTGTTTAATTTCTCCGCGAAGATAGTGAGCCTAGCAGAGAGTTCCTCGGCTTGCATGTCACGCTCACCGCGTGAGAGGCCTTCAGCATGCCTCTTGAGCAAGCGCTTAAGCTCCGCTTGTTGCGCTTCTCTTGGCAAGTATGACAACGTGCGAGCTTCTTCAAAGACCGCGTGTGCCGCTTTCATAGACAGCCGTCCATTCTTGAAGCGATTGCAGACATCGCTAACTAATGCCACAGTATCCCAATCAGCTTCCCCATAAAACCACCGTGCCCCAACACGAGCCTCCTCACCCGACCGCTTAAGTAAATAGACACAAAGGGCATTGCGGTCGTAAAGCTCCTTGGCGTCGCGTTCGGCATAGCGGACAGCCTGTAATGCAGCATCCAGCGGTTGTGTATGGTGAGCCATGGCAATGCCGAGAGATGCCGTTGCTGTCGGACCCATCGTGAGCAGGATTTCCCTTGAAGGCGTTTCGCGGTTGACCAAGTAGCCGCTCAACTGCTGATCCCCGAAGTCCACAGGTAAACCTTCACTGGGGGCAAACTCAGTGAGCGCCTTTTGATGTTTGACCTGTCCAGAAAACAACGCCCGCAACTCCCGCGCCGCCGGTAACGCCTGGTCAAGTGGAAGCAAAGCCAGCACATCATCGCCACCGGCGTAAACCACACGCCCTGCGTACCGCTGCTCCACTACCCAGCGCACGATGTTCAATGCAAAGCTCGCCAGCGCGTTAGAAACTGCTGCGTGCACGGCCGGGGAAATAAGACGCCGAGCTTTCAAGAGATCTGCCCATCCTGGAAGCTTCTCCAATTCCATTTTCACCTTTGGATGAAGCACCCTCCCAAAACATGCTAATCCGTCATGTGTACCGCTGAGCCATCGTCCAGCGTGGTCACCGTCCATGTGAAGGATAGCATAGTATTTCGATGGGCGAGGGATGCCAGCTTCGTCAGCAGCTTTGAGCAATTTCCCAAGCGAGTCGCGCGCGGAGAGCGCGTCGCTTTCACTCATCGTCAATCCATAATCGGCCTTCAAACGTTTAGGTGTGAAGGTCTCCACGAAGAAGGCTTCACCATCATAATCCAGAAACTTGTCGGCGTATACCTTTGCCTGCGGGGATACGTTCGATAGTCGTTGCCAAGTCCGATGATGTTTTGGAATCGCACGTTTGGCGACTGTTCGCGGGAAGCCGAGATGTTGCAACATCTCAATGTGATCTTTGAGCGCGTTGGTCAATCGCTCGCCATGTTGATCATCGCTCAGTTTGTTCAGCACCGCTACCTTAAAGGAAGCCACAGCGATTTCGCTGGTGGAAGGGAAACCACCCGTGATGCTCAACTTGTCTTTCAACACTTCACGCTGGACAAACCGCTTGACGGAACACACGGCACACAGTCGTTCACGTCCGTCGGGTTTGATCTCAGCATGACGCCCTCGTTCTTTCAGATTCGCTGCCACTTGTGACCACAGAGCGCGGACACCAGCGCGGCTACCATCCTGTTTGCGCAGCGCAGCGCGCTGTCCGCAAACGGTGCATTTCTCGCCGCGCTCTTCGGTCGGCTCAAAGCCACGCAGGCTCTTCCGTGCATTAAGGGCGCGGTCAGCAAGGGCGTATAGCAGACTGTAAGTCGTGCCCCAATTCGGGTGATACTGTCCGCCACCTTCTGCTTTGGGCTTGGCGAAGAGAGCGTAAATCTTGCTGAATGGCCAGTCTGTGGGAGGCTGACCTGTAAAACTCAGATGTTCATATAACGACTTCACAGCTTCTGCCTGTTTTTTGCCTTCACTCTCGCCTTCGCCTGCCCATGCCCATGGCAATACGACCCAGTAAATTTCCAATTGGTGTGCGACCTGCTCCTGCCACATCTGGCGCGTTATCTCATCGACAGGCATGATGCCATTGGACAACGCCGCAAGTACCGTGTTGGTCAATTGTTTCCATTCATCACATACGGCTTGTTCTGCTTTTTCCGCCGCCGACTTCGCCTCCGATGCAGGCAGCAGAGCAACGAACTTATTAGGCAGTGTGGCGAGCGCGAGGGCATCACCACCAGGTTTCGTAATGGGAACGCCCTGCTCATACAACCACCAATCGCACAGCGGTTGACCGCGCAAGGATGGGAAGATGACGACATCTGGTCCAAATTCTTCTGCAAGAGTCTTCATTGCCGCCCAAGTCAGATACGACAGCAGATAACTTCCCATCCATAAATCCTGCGTGCGCCGTGCAGCAGCAATGAACTCTTGCACGGGACCGATGGAAAAGACCATTAGTGCAGGGTGAGGCAAAGCATCTGCAATCGCTGCCGTGATGGACAAATGCTGATGGAGCGGATGATCGGGCTGACGTGTCTCAGCGGGAAGCATCCCAAACAGCGCACCCACGCGAGGGAATTCCTGGCCTAATTTATCGGGCAATAGTCGCCACAGTCGGAGAAACCGATCCCTGGTGTCCGCCGCATCCTTTGTAAGTTGCTCCATGGCTCTTCGCGCTGCATCGTGTGTGTCTGTCACGCTCACGTCAGCCATCATATCCAACTCAAGCGAGCGCCCCGCCAGCGGATGAATCAGCACAGCTTGTTGCTTTTGCCAGTAGGCGGCGAGATATTCGCCCTGCGCGTCTTTTTCAGGAAAATCCACACGATCAGCAGCGGAAGCGACCTGGTCAGCACGTTTCGCTCGGTTCGCTTCATCCGCATTAGCTGCGCGACCTAGTGCTATCTGTATCAATTTGTTTGCACGCCCCTCATGCCCGCTGATAGCAAATGGTTTGTCAGGCGGATCATGGAGCAGAGCAACAATTTTGCGAGACCAACGGTCAGTTACCATCCTGTCACCTCCAATCGTCTTGCAACTTTACTGTCCAAATCGTTCAGGAAGTCGTGAATGATAGTCAGATCGGGCGGATTAACCGTGGCGTGTTGCAGTTGGAGTTGCTCGCCGTGAGACAGCAACTGGGCTTGGAAGAGGGTTAGCACAACGGTACACCGGCCATTGGTTAACTTTGCTACGCGCATCATGAGCGGTGAAGCACGGCGGTCGTGGCGTTCGCCCTCCAGCGTGCCCCGTTGTCCGCCCAACGAGCGGTAGTAAAACACGATAGGTAAGCCGAAAGCAGCGCGCTGTACAGGCTGGTTTAATCCTCGTCCCTGCACGGCCGCTTTTACATTGGCATAGTCTGATGGGTAGCGGCAGCGAAACTGCTGCATCACCTGACCAATTGTGTCTAACGCCTCTTCCCAGGAGTTGAATGATCTGTTTACCACCCACACCTTGCATACGTTCGGATGTAGCACATCGAAAGCAGAAGGAGTATTGATGCTCCCAGGCGAAGTGGTAGACACCAATTGCCGCAAGCATCGCAGCCCGTCAGCGAGTTCCTTCTGCAATTCATCAGGCGTTGTCGCACGGACGATGAGAGATGGCAGATTAGTGGGCTCTCCTGGCGCTTGTGTTGCCTGCAAACTCCCCGCGCCACGCCGTGAACGCGCGCCTAAGCCGCCAAGATGGGTTAGTAGCCATAAGGCCGCATACGCCCGCTGCAAGGCCATGTTGTCCAATTCGCTTACACCTGCTCGCACATTAAGCAATAGTTTGAATGAACTCTCTGCCACAATGGCGCATCGTTCGGCTTCACGCCTAGTTCCTCGTGCTGCGAAGTAAAGATAGCAGACACCCGCTCTATTTGCGGCAAGCTCAGAAAAGCTTTGTGTTCGGAGAGAACCATGCCAGACTCGCACCACCACAGGCGATGCGCCGGTGTCGGTGCTGCCAAAGACAGCGGATTCGGCTTGTCGCAAAGCATCCAAATCGTTATCTCCGATGATCCCACCTAACAGTGCCCGCAACCAGAAACGCAATGCGCCACGCACCGACGCTGCCCGTAGTTCAGGTCGTCCACGTGGGTCAGCACCTCCCAGAAACAACGGTGTGACCGTCTCCAACGTGAAGCTCACTTTTTTCATGCCGACCTCCATATCATGATGGGTTTTAGCACACCCACCGGTTCACTTCACTCACAACAACCTTGAAACAACCTTGTTTTTCTTCGCCGATCTCAGGTTCATCGGCACTCAGGCCACCGAGCAGTGCGCCCATCCTCTTCGCCGAGGCGAAGAGAACCTCCCGACGCTACTCCCTCCTCCCCCGCTCTCTCCGCACCCAAACGCATCACCCGACGGGCGCATCCCCGGACGCCTCTTCCACCGGCTCCACCTCATACTTCCCCAATCCAAACGTCGTTCCCGCCCCCACATGGAGCAGCTCCCCAAGGATGAACAGCGGCAGAAGCTCACTCAGAACCTCAGCCGGTCCACCATACACGACCTCACCCACAAAGCCCCCCAATCGCATGGCCGTCCGCTGCCGATGCGAATACCGCTCCCAATCCAGCCAGCGCAACTCGCTCCTCACTACCCGAACGGCCCCGGCGCGCTCGATCAGCCGACGATGATCAATCTGCCACGGCCCTCCCCCATGCACGAGCATCAACTGCCATATCCGCCGGAGCAGGCTGCGCGCCAACCGAGAGAAATCCGCTTCCCCTTGCAAATCGCCGCCCACCCGAATGCGCACCGGCGTCATAAATCTTAGTTTCACACCCGCCGAGCCCGCGCCGGAGAAATCGAAACCGGCCAGCCGACGCCGGACGAACGCCTCAATGTCCAAGGCGAACGGCCCGGCGGCCAACCGTTGCTCGCGACCATCGTAGATCAACCGCTCATCTCCTTGAGCATCAATTACATACGCCGATTGGAGCACGAACCGCCCGCGCTCCCGCCCCAGGCCATGATGCCCGGCCCGGTCCAGGGCATAAATCACATACGGCAAGTAATCCACCGCCCGACCAATCAGCGTGAGCCCGAAGCAGAGTCGCTCGCCGGGCCGATAATACAGCTTCTCATCCGAGGGCGGCTCCAGGATGAACGGCCGCGGCGCGTACTTCTGCCCGCGAAACGCGGCCACGCCCTCGGGGGGCAACGTCTCGAAAACGAGCGTGTAGGCGCATTGCGGACGGACCAGACAGGCCTCGCAATCCAGATCAGCGCGGATGCACACCAACCGCTTGAGCCGATGACCGAACGCTCCCCGAAGGGTCGATCCCTTGTAATGCGGCAAGTGGGCTTCCGTCTCGGCGCACAGCTCGAAACGGAACACCGACAGGGGAAGCCGCTTCGCCTGATCGAGAAATGCGCCGTTCGTTTGGCCCTCCTCGGTAAGAAAATGCGACCCGGCGATTCATCCCGCCCTCCCGTAGCTTCCGCTTCCATTCACACCAGGCGAGAATGCACCTCCCCGTTTGCAGAGACCACTCAGTCGATAACAGGCTGGGATAACTCTACCCGGCGGGATGAATCCAATGTGCTTGGTCCTGCCCGCATCACTGACCCACCCTCCTCAGGGTCCGGTGCATCACCGACCGCTGAGTCACGCTCGGCAGGAGCACCACCCTCTCTTAAAGGAACGTATCCATCGGTCTGTCAGAACTCTCGCGCTTCGCAGTCACTTCAGGAACAATCTCCATCCATTTCCGTACCACCTAAACCAACAGGAGTCTACCAAAAACTGGCAATGATGTAAAGAAAAAATTTCGCCGTCGCGCCAAAGGGTGAAATACCCCACGCCCCCAGGGCCGGCAGTCCAAGGGATGGGCCGAATGGGTCGAAAGTTAAAAGGTTTGACATTCGAAGGTTTAAAAGTTGCGCCTCAGGCGTCTGGCGAAGTCTCCCTCGAGAATAGACGAGGGACGACCGATGACGGACGACTGACGTTTTCTGTTCATTCCCCCTAAGGCCATGAGGGACGCCCTGGAAAATGGACGATGGACGACGGGCGACCGACGTTCTCTGTTCATCTCCCGGTGTGGTTCGGACGCACCATGGACGACTCCCTCCAAACTGTGGCGCAAGCTGCCAGCTCGCACTCCATCCCCGGTGCGACTCGCCGGGTCGCGGGTGATTCCCCAGAAAGTGCCCCCTGGGAGGGATCTCAGAGCCCATCCCCCGGCGTCCTCTGCGGCAATTGAAGGCGGGAAGAATGCCGGCCATCAGGCCACCGCCACCTATTCGGCGATCACGTTGAGCGAGAGCCACTCGTCCAATGGCCGGCGCCAGATCATTTCCAGCTCGGTGACCGGCTCATCGATGATCGTCTGTCGGTTGAGGTTCACGCGATAGCGCTCGCCACCGACGCGCCCCAACTCGGTGATCGGCACGCCATGAGCGCGAGCGAGCTCTCGCAGCCGATCGGCCTTGACCGGCTCCAGTGAAACGATGATTCGAGACGGGGACTCGCTGAACAGGAAGATGACGGGCCACAACGCTTCCGGAACCTCCGGCGGGGCGAACTCCACGTCTATCTCCACGCCGTGACGCCGATTCCGATGACCGGAGAAACAACACTCGGCCAAGGCGATGGCCAATCCTCCATCGGAACAATCGTGCGCCGATTTGATGAGACCTTCCCGAATGGCCGTCAGGCAAACCTCCTGGACGGCGCGTTCTCTGGCCAAATCGAGGCGAGGGACCGGCCCGACCACGGCGCGGTGCATACGCTCCAGATACTCCGATCCACCCAGATCATCGCTCGTCTCGCCCAGCAGCAGGATGAGATCTCCCTCGTCCTTGAATCGATGAGTCATCAGATGGCGCGATTCTTCGATCACGCCGATCATGCCGATGACCGGCGTGGGATAGACGCCTCGGCCTTCCGTCTCGTTATAGAAACTCACATTGCCTCCGGTGACCGGCGTCCCGAAGGCGCGACAGGCTTCGGCCATCCCGTCGATCACCTCGCTGAAGCTCCACATCACGTCGGGGCGCTCCGGCGAAGCGAAATTCAAGCAATTGGTGATGGCCAGTGGACGAGCGCCCACACAGACGACATTGCGCGCCGCTTCGGCCACGGCCAGTCGAGCGCCAGCGCGCGGATCGAGGTGACAATACCGACCATTACCGTCTAGCGTCATGGCCACGGCGCGACGCGTCTCCTTGACGCGAATGACGGCAGCATCCTCGCCCGGGAGCGTCAACGAATTGGTCCGCACCATATGGTCGTACTGACGATAAACCCACTCTCGGGAACAGAGATTGGGCGAAGCGAGCATCCGACGTAACACTTCACCATAATCCTCGTGCCCGCTCGCCTCTCGCCAGAACGGCAACCGATGATAATCGCCTTCGGGCAGTGCCGGCGTCATCGGTCGATGATAGATGGGCGCATCCTCGGTGAGCAGCCGATTGGGGAGATCGACGACGACCTTGCCACCATGGCGAACGACCAGACGATTGGTCTCGGTCACCCGTCCGATGACCACGGCATCCAGACCCCATTTCTCGAAGATCTTGATGATCTCGCGTTCACGCCCGCGCTTGACCACCAGCAGCATGCGCTCTTGCGATTCCGAGAGCATGATCTCATAGGCGTTCATGCCCTGCTCGCGCTGCGGCACGCGATCCAGATCGATCTCAATACCCGTCCCCGCCCGAGCGCCCATCTCGCAGGTGGAACAGGTCAACCCGGCGGCGCCCATATCCTGCATGCCGACGACGGCCCCCGTGCGCAGTGCCTCCAGACAGGCCTCCAGGAGTAACTTCTCCATGAACGGATCGCCGACCTGAACCTGCGGACGCTTTTCCATGGCCTGCTCATCGAATTCGGCCGACGCCATGGTCGCTCCGTGAATGCCATCGCGCCCCGTCTTGGCGCCCACGTAGAGAACGGGGTTGCCTACGCCGCCCGCCTGAGCGTAAAACACCCGTCCTTCTCGCACCAATCCCAGGGCGAAGGCATTGACCAATGGATTGCGGGCATAGCATTCGCCGAACATGATCTCCCCCCCGACGGTGGGCACGCCGAAGGAATTGCCGTAATCGCCGATGCCCTTGACCACGCCGGCCATGATGGCGCGATTCACCGGCTCGGTGAGCGGACCGAATCGGAGCGAATTCATCGCCGCCACCGGTCGCGCTCCCATGGTGAACACATCGCGAAGGATGCCGCCGACGCCGGTGGCCGCACCCTGATACGGTTCGATGAAGCTGGGATGGTTGTGCGATTCGATCTTGAAGACGACGTACCATCCATCGCCAATATCCACGACGCCGGCATTCTCGCCCGGACCCTGGACCACACATTCGCCCTCAGTCGGTAACCGCCGGAGATGCACTTTCGAGGATTTGTACGAGCAATGCTCGGACCACATGACGCCGATGATGCCCAGTTCGACGAGATTCGGTTCCCGGCCCAAGCGCTCTACGATGCGTCGATATTCATCCTCGGTGAGGCCTTGCGCTTCGATGAGTTGGGGAGTGATTACTGGTTGTTCAAGCATGCCGTTTGTCCAATGAAAAAGGGGCTATTATAGCCACTGATCCACAAGAGTGGCAAATGACCACCATAGGCGCCAGAAGTTTCATAGAACCGCGCTCCCATGAAGACCCCGAAGTTCCGGGGATCACTCCATTCTTCGCTCAGCACTCAACTGAGCCTCCCCGCGGACGAGCCGCGGGGCTTCCCTAAAGGTGGGAATGGGACTTCACACTAGCTGACACCTGACCCCTCCCCGCTGATGAACAGCGGGGCTTCCTCAGAGGAGGGATGCGCCGCCTCTCTAGCTCACACCTGACTCCTCCCCGCCAGCACGCGGCAGTGGCTTCCCGGAGGGGGGATAGGCCGCCTGACCAGCGACCAATGTGAACCTCCCCGCTGATGAACAGCGGGGCTTCCCGGAAGTGGGGAATGGATCGCCTGACTAGCGGCCAACGTGAACCCTCCCCACGGACGAGCCGCGAGGCGTCCCCAAGCCCCGGAACTCGTCTCCGGGGTCCGTGACATCGCCAGCTAGTTAACACGACATCCCCTCATCCCCATGATGGCCCCGCGGTCTAGCTGCAGAGCCCCCTTGCTCCAGGCCCCGGAGCTCGCCTCCGGGGTGGGTGACTTGCCAGCTAGTTAACGCCTCGCTCGCCCCACTCCCAAAGGCCCCGGTGCTCGTCACCGGCGATCGTTCCTTCCCTCGCTCATCATCCCCATGATTCTCATGCCCAGCTCAGGGTTGACGCAGCGACCACACCCCCTTATGGTTATTCGTGAGCTGATCGACTATGTCCACCATCACCATCCGCTGCATGAGTCTCAAGGACTTGACTGCCGTCCTGGAGATCGAGCGCGCCAATTTTCCGCAACCATGGACGCGCCGGCATTTCCTCACCGAGCTCGAGCGCCACGATGCCTCTTTGCCCCTGGTGGCCGTGATCGATTCGCAGATCGTCGGCTACAGCGTCTGCTGGTTCATCGCCGATGAGATGCAGATCGCCACTGTCTCCGTCCATCCGCAATATCATGGTCAACGCATCGGCGAAACGCTCCTCAGGAAATCGCTCGAGGAGGCGCATGCTCGCGGCTGCCGACGAGCTTTTCTGGAAGTGAGGAGGTCTAACCGCGCGGCGATTCATCTTTACCAACGACTCGGCTTCCATCCTATTGGCTCCCGCCCCCGGTTTTACGGCGATGAGGACGCTCTTCTCATGAGCAAACGATTGACACCACCAGAATCCAATCCATCCACCTGAACGGACGGTGGCCCGGGAGGCAGCAGCGAAAGAGGAGAACCCTGTCCGTCTTTCCAGATGTTCTGGAGCGATTACTCTAGGGCACCTCGATCGATTCGGGCCAGGCGCGGCGCCATCAGCGTGACCATCCAGCCGAGCACGAGCGTCGCCACCACATAGGTCCATCGCGGGATGCCACGGAGCGGCAGCGGGAAGAGCCAAGGCGTGCACCCGCCGGCGGCATCGCGAATGACGTGCGAAGCCAGCGCGACCATGACGATCAATCCGGCGCGTCCCTCTCTGCCGATGATCCACGTGATGAGCCCACACAATGCGGCGAAAGTGAGACTGTGCGTCCACGGTCGGCACCCGAGCGCGATGGCCTCATCGAAAGAGAACGATCCGGCGGCGATGAAATGATCGATATCGATGAGCGAGCCAACCGCCCCGGCGACGATGAGCGTCCTCCATCCCGCCCGGGGCGAGAGCCGAACCATGGGCCAGACGATGAGCGCGGCAATGATTCCGTGAAACAGACTGTCCATCGGTCCCCACACCCAGATGGGCAGCGCGCTTCGGAGCCCTCCGGTGGCGTCGGCCACGCGCATGGTGACCAGGAGAAGCGCCGTCTGAACGATGAGAGCAACGAATACTCTGGATGCGCCAATGGACGTCTCAACAGGAGAGCGTGCCACAGGGATAGCATCATGGAGATGTCGATCCATAAGCGTCCGTTTCTCCTCTGGAAACAAGGTCGCGTAAGCTGCCGGTTTGCGCGATTTCATGTTCAGTCCTCGTGGCGTGCTTTTGCCCATGAGCGATTGTGGTGCAAGATGCCATCTTACGCTACATCTTCTTCATCCCTTCGGTGTGGCCCGCAGGGTCATGGATGACTCCGTCCCACGCGCTCTCTGGTCGGCGGTGGCGGGTTTCCCCATCTCTCTTGAAATTCCGGCGATTGTTTGCGCAGCTCGAGCCAATCATCGAACACCGGCGGATTGTAGAGCCAGAGCGTGAACCATTCGACGATCTCTCGTTTGACATCGCGCGTTTCGGCCGACCTGGCCCGACGAGCGGCGGCCTGCGCCCGGCGCTTCCCCACCAGAGCGATCGAGCGAGCGTACCTCATGCCTTTCTCGTCGCCCGCGGCCTTGAATTTGCGATAGAGCGCGCTCAACCGGCGAAGCGACGCTTCGGCCTGCTCGAGCGTGCCGAATTTCAGGATGTCCCGGAATTGTTGCTCGTAAGGCTCCTCCATGGGCGGCAGGCTGAAGGCATCAGCGATGTGGACCGGTTTCCCCGCCTCGGCGAGGACGCGAGCGATGTATCCGGGAGAACTCGCCCCCGATGGCCCTAGACTTTCAACGAGCTTCTTCTGAATCCGTCGTACCTCGGCCCGGCCCAAGCTGGTCATCGCCTCTCGTTCGAAGATCTCCAGGATCAATTGTTTCTTCGTCGGACCGGACATGACTTCACCTGTATTGTACTTCATTTTCTGATGATGAGCGACCAGACGGGAAGCTGACCGAGCCGCGGGGACTTCCCCGGGGGGAAGGGCACTTTGAATGAGCCGACAATTGACTCCTCCCCGCGGACGAGCCGCGGGGCTTCCCCGAGAGGAAATAGACCGCCTGACGAGCAACCAAGGTGAACCTCCCCGCAGCCAAGCGGCGGGGCGTCCCCCAGGCCACGAGGCTCGCCTCCGGGATCTGTGACATGACCAGCTCGTCAACCTGAGCGGTACACTGGGAATCGCTGGCGGCCAAACCACCTCCGGGATCTGTGACATGACCAGCTCGTCAACCGGTCGCCCACCCCCACCCCGAAGGCCCCGCAGCTCGCCTCTAAGGATTGTTACTTCCCTCACTACCTGCGCTCTCAACTGAACCCTTCCCGCTATGAACAGCGGGGCTTCCCCGAGCCTTGGCACTCGCCTCTGGAGCCTGCTGCTCCCACCCGCTATTCACTCATCCTCTGCCATGAAGGCCCGAAGCTCGCCTCCGAGGTCCATGACGTCCCCGCCAAGAGCACAAAACGTGACCCCTCCCCGCAGCCGAGCTGCGGGGCTTCCCCCAGGCCCCGCAGCTCGCCTCCGGAGTCCGTGACATCGCCGGCTAGTTAACGCCGCGCTCGCCCCATCCCCACAGGCCCCGCAGCTTGCCTCCGGAGATCATGTCGCTGCCCGCTGGTCGCCGCTCGATTTGGCGGAGTACCTTACCCTGGCTGCCTCCGGAGATCATTTCGTTGCCCGCCAGTCAACGCGACCTCCCTTCTCTCCATGAATGCCCCGGAGCTCGTCTCCGGGGTTCATGACTTGTCAGCTAGTCAACGCAACATCCCCTCTCCTCATGAATGCCCCGGAGCTCGCCTCCAGGGATCGTTACTTCCCCAGCTACTCAACGGCCCCCTCCCCACGGTCCAGCCGCAGAACTTCCCCAGGCCCCGCAGCTCGCCTCCGGAGCTCATTTCGTTGCCCGCCAGTCCCAGGACATTCATCCACCCAGGAGACCGGCCATGAGGTAGAGCCCGGCGGTCAATCCCGCCGCCACCAGCGCATAGGGGAGCTGGGTGATGAAATGATCGACGAGATCGGCCACGGCCGCCATCGCCGAGACGATAGTCGTGTCCGAGAGAATCGAGGCATGATCGCCGAATACGCCTCCGGAGAGCACGGCACCGACGGCCAGCGGCAGGTTCACATTCAACGCCATGGCCGCCGGGACGGCGACCGGAATCATGATGGCGAAAGCGCCCCAGGAACTGCCCGTGGAGAAAGAGACGAGACAGGTGATGAGAAACACGACGGCCGGCAATACCCAGCCGGGCAGCAACTCAGAGAACACCTGAGCGACATAGGTGCCGGTTCCCACATCCTGACAGACCCCACCGATGGCGTAAGCCAGGACGAGCATCACATTCAACGGGACTAATCCCGCGATCCCTTTGAGAATCAATTCGGAGATCTCGCCGAGAGAGAGGAGCCGTTGCCCGAGCGACAAGAGGACACTGATCAGCACGGCCGCCGTCACGCCCCAGAGCACGGCCGTCGCTCCCGATCCGCTCAACATCCGGCCCGATCCCGTCACATAGAGGCCCACGGGAATCATGCCCACCATAGCGATCATCGGCAAGACCATATTGCGCGCCCGCCGCGGGATGCCCGGTTTAGACGAGATCTCGGCCACGTCTTCGGCCATGAGGGGCATCGCGCCATCGCGGAGCAGCTTCCCTTGCTCCTCGGCGCGTCGTTCGGCCGCGCGCATGAGACCCCAATCCCGCCCCATCAGGATGGCTGCCATCACGACGCCGATGGAGAGAAACAGATAGAAGCTCAACGGAACGGCCAGCGCCAATACGCGCACCGGTTCAGAGACGGCCTGAGCCGACAACAGGCTGATGATCAATGCGCCCCATCCGTTCAATGGGATCATCATGCAACAGGCGGCATCAGAGGTATCGATGAGCAGAGAGAGTTTCTCTCGCGAGACGCGCAACCGATCACACACGGGACGCGCCACCGCACCCTTGACCAGCGCGTTGATGTTCGATTCGACAAACAGGGGAAAGCCGAGAAGTAAGGCGAACAATTGTGCCCCCCGGCGGGTGCGGATGAGGTTTCTTCTGAGGAGATAATTGACGAATCCTTCCAGACCGCCGGAGCGCTCCACCAGAGCCATCAGACTTCCCACCAGCGAGCAGAAAAAAATGACCCGCACATTGTCGGCCTCGGCGAACACCATCACCAGCCGCTCCAACGTATCACCCACCGCCTCGAACGGATGGCCGGAGGCCATGATGAGCGAACCGCTCAGAATGCCCAGAAACAGAGCGACGTAGACCTGTCGCGTGCCGATAGCCAGAACGATGGCCAGAATCGGTGGAACGATGGAGAGCCAGGAATTCATCGCCGGATCGATCGCCCCTCCCCGAGCATCATACCCCGGTGCTCAACCGCAACGATGAAGATGCTCATGGGACGGCCTCCACGATGCCGATGGAGGCCAGCGCCCGCAAGTACTCGACGACGAGGTCCAGCGGAATCGGTCCGTAGATGGCCGAGACGGCATCGCGAATCTCCTGAACCGTTCGGCGACCATCGACGAGATTGAGCACTTCGTAGGCGTAAGCGCCGCCCGCGGCGCGCTCTCCGCGAAACCGCAGCAAGCGAATCGTACGGGCGCGCTCGGCTCCATAATGATCGACGAAGTAATCGTAGCCGAAGACCGAGAGCGGACCTTTGACCGCGGACGAGCGTCGATAGACGAGACGTCCCTGGCCCGTGGGCGGTGGCGCTGGCGCAATCGGTCCCACTAATGTTTCCAGAGCGGCGAAGAACGTCTCGGCCTCCCGGCTCAATGACGCGGGGATGGTGAAAAATCGGCTCAGAGAGTGGAACACGGCCCGCTCATACCAGAGATGGAATCGCGTCACGTTGTCGGCTTCCTGGCGCGGCAACTCAGCCCGACGCTGGAGCATCCGCGCCGTGCGTCGCAATGCCTGCGCTTTGAGGAGCGACCAGAGTTCAGGCGCTTCTTTCTGGCTCACGTTGGCCAGGAAATAGCCGCTGGCCGCTCCAATGAACGCCGCCCGTTTCAACTTGGTGGGATCGATGTTGGCCGGTGAGTCGAAATTGGTGTGGATGTACCGGTCGGGCCAATCGTTGAGATAGATGGCCGGAATGCCAAATGAGCTGTCGGTGTAGACCTGGTGGTCGCTGCCCATGGTGAATTCGGCGAATTCGGCTTGAAGCGCTTCCTTGCCGCCTTCGGGAGCGACCAACGGATACGGCGGACGCTCGCCGCTCGCGAAAGCCGCCGATTGCTCGTTGACGAAAGCGCCGAACGCTTCGGCCACGTCGTAAACGAACGACGGCAAGCTGGCCGGGCCGCGGGTGATGTGGAAGATGGCTTTGGTCGTCGGACCACCACCGACCATATCCATGTGAATGACCGCCTTGATGCGAGCGGCCAACTGGGGACGAGCATTGAGCAGCGCCAGCGTCCCTTCGATCTCCGGCGGCCAGATGAACCGGAGGCTGCGGGCCGGTCGGGAGATTTTTCCCTCGCGGATCAACTTCATCAGCGCCCGAGCAACTTCCAGGATAGTGGCCGATCCGCTGGCGTTATCGTTCGCTCCGGGACGTTGGTGATCGAGGTGGCAACTGTAGGCGATCTCTTCGTCCTTCCGACGGGGATCGGCGCCGGGAATGCGGGCGGTGACCACGTGATAGAATCCCGGATGCCGCCCGGCGCGAACGACGGCGTGGAGTCGAATCGTCTCCCCTTGAGAGAGCCGCCGTTGAAAGGCGCGCGCCTGCTTGAGCGAGATCATGAAGGCGAATGTGGATGTCGACGAGAGGCTCTCCAGATGGCCCCAGCGCACCAGATTCTCATCTTCGCCCCACCAGGCCGTCCGTTGATTCTGGGCGTAGCTCACGATGCCCACCGCGCCATATCGCTCGACGGCCAGACGCGCCACCGGTCCCGGTTGGGCGGCGGCCAGCACGATCTTCCCGCGCACGTCCTTGCCCGCGTAATCGCTCTCCGAGGTGCCCTCGCCCACGTCTATGAGGTCGGCGGTGACGTCGGCGCTCTCGCTATCCTCGGCCAGCGTAATGGGCATGGCCTCCCAACTGGCCAGACGGCGATGAGGAACCCATCGGTCGGCCGTGCGTCGAAGTTCCCAGAGTTCGGCGAACTCGGCATCCCAGGCGGGACGAGCCTTCTGGGTGCCGTAGAACGTGCGACCGTCGGCGGGAAATTCTTCGATGCGCACGTCCTCGAATCCATAGGTTCGGAGTCGCTCGGCGATATATTCGGCGGCGGCTCGGAATGGGCGCGAGCCGCGAATGCGATGGAGCCGCGCCAGGTATTCCACGTGATGTTTGGCCGTTTCGCCGGAGAGTTCCTCGGCGAGCGCGGCAATCACCGGCTCGGGGAGCAGTGGCGGGCGCTGGGCCCTAACGCCTCCGGCTGAGATGAGACACAGGAGTATGGCGACGATGGCTCTTTTCATCCTCCCCCTCCTCTCGGATAAACTTCCGAAGGGCGTTCGCCCTCGTATGGTGGGTAGCATGCGAAGACCTCGCACGTCGTTGCTGTTCTCAAACGCGATGCGGTCGTCCTCGCATGATGGATGGTATTCATGACGATGACCGCGCGGATTCTATCCTCTATGAGAAACGGGCGTCAAGGCGGGCGACTGAAGCGCAACGTCTTGTTGGTAGAGCGTTCGTGCTGAGCGAGGATGCTTAGCGACAAACGTGACGCCTCCCCGCAGTCTAGCTGCGGGGCTTCCTCCAGGGGAGTGAAAGACCGTCGTGAACTAGCGGACAAGGCGAACCTCCCCGCCGACCAGCGACGGGGCTTCCCGGAACCCTCCCTGCATCCAGGCGGATGCTTCCACTCCAAGCCCCGGAGCTCGCCTCCGGGGTTCATGACCCCTCACTGGCCGCTGGTGTCCTAGCCGTCACTAGTATCCTCCAAGCCCCGGAGCTGGGCTCCGGGGTTGGTGACTTGCCCGCTAGTCAACGCGACATCCCTTCTCCCCATGAATGCCCCGGAGCTCGACTCCGGGGATCGTTACTTCCCCAGCTACTCAACGGCTCAACTGACCCCTCCCCATGGACAAGCCGCGGGACTTCCCTACGAACCCTCTACATCCCCCAGCATCCCGGTGGCGCACTGGAAGGTTCATTTCTTCTGGTCATCGCCCTCGCCTCTGCGGTAAAATCATCCATTGACAACAGGAGAGTTTCATCGAGCACCGGGCGATCTCTCCATGGAGGACGAAAAATGGCCGTGAAGGAACTCAAGGTGGAACCCGAACCAACTCCCATCACCCGAAGAGAGAGACGAAACCGCGCCAGTCAGTTGGCCGAGCTTCTCGAACGCCATCGCGGCGAGCGCCATGCTATCGTCTTGCAGGATTATCCCGATCCCGATGCCATTTCCTCAGCATTCGCGCATCGTCTCATCTCCGCGCGATTCGAGATCGAAGCCGATCTCCTCTACAAGGGTCGCATCTCTCACCAGGAGAATCGCGCCCTGGTGCAGCTCGTGGAGGTGCCCCTGGTGCGCATCTCCGACGAGGCGCAATTGAAAGGCTATCAGCACAGCGTGTTCGTGGATAATCAGGGGACGACCTCATCATTGACGCCGATGCTGGACCGAGCAGGCATCAAGCCGCTGGTCATCGTCGATCACCACGAGGTCCAGGATGTCATTCACGCCGAATTCGAAGACATTCGAAAAATCGGAGCGACGGCGACCATCTACACCGAGTACTTGCGCGACGGATTGCTCAATCTGGATCGCTCCAACACGGCCCACGTGCGACTGGCGACGGCGCTCATGCACGGACTGCGCAGCGAGACGAACGGGCTCATTCATGCACGTCAGGAGGATATGGAAGCGGCCACTTTCCTGACGCCTTTCATCGATGCCTCATTGCTCGATCAGATTCTCCACATCAAACGATCCAAACGCGTCATGGACATCATTCGCGACGCCCTGGCCAATCGCATGGTGGTGGAAAACTACAGCATCTCTGGCATCGGCTTTCTGCGCGCCGAAGATCGTGATGGCATTCCCCAAGCCGCGGACTTCCTCATGACCGAAGAGAACGTTCACACGGCGATCGTCTACGGCATCGTATTCAAAGAGGATGGCGAAGCCCTGATCGGGTCCATGCGAACGACCAAGCTCACGCTCGATGTGGACGAATTCCTCAAAGATGCCCTCGGGGGGAGAGAACGCGGGCACTACTACGGTGGGGGGCGTCGCGGCGCCGGTGGCTTCGAGATTCCCATTCGCTTTCTCGCTGGTCAATTCGATGAGGAGATGATGGCGCTCAAATGGAAGATCTACGATGAAGTCATCAAGCGAAAGCTGCTGGCCAAAATCGGCGTCTCCGCGCCTAAGACGGCCGGCGAAGGAAGCAAGCAGTGAGCCGTGAAGTCGGTCACGACGCCACCCGACCATGGCCGGGATGAACTCCCATCGACTGAGATGCGCCGCGACCGTCGTTTTGGTGGCGGTTCTCACGCCGACCACGTTTCCCTCTCCGCGGAATCCGGCTCGCCCACCTCTCCCGGCGACCATTAGAATTCCCGTCACCGTCCTGGACAAAGAGACGGGCGCACCCTATTCCCAATTGAACAGAGAACGCTTTCAGGTCCTGGAGGATGGCGTTGGCCAACCGATCACCGGGTTCATCCCGGCTGAGGAGAGAACGAGTGCAGTGATCCTGCTGGAGGCCAGTCGTCGGCTCTATTGGATATACCCGGGCGACGCTCGCGCGCTCCTGGAGACGCTGACGGCGTCGCTCGCTTCTTCACTCGGCGTGTTGCTCGACGCGGCCGACTATCTGGCGCTGGTGAGCTTCGATGCCCGGCCTCACGTCTGGGTCGACTTCACCAGCACCGGTCGCCCGCTGCAGCACGCGCTGGCCAGTCTCCAGGAGCAGGCCCTCCCGCGCCCCAGCAGCAATCTCTACGACGCCCTCCTCTTCCTCCTCAGCGGCGGCACTGATGACCAGGGGACCGAATATCGAGGGATGCCAGAGATCGGAGGGAAGACGGCCATCATCCTGATGGCGACGGGATGGGACACGGCCAGTCGAGCCTCGGCGAAAGTGGTGTGGCACCGGTTAGAGCGCGCCGGCGTGCCCGTTCACGTCATTGGCCTGACCGAGCTCATCTATGAGCGCCTGGAACCATTCGTCTCATCTTCAGCGTTGCTCGGCGTCGCCCGGGCGGTTCGCACGCTTCGCGCGCTCGCCGAGCGAAGCGGCGGTCGCTTCGTGGAGCTGACCGCCGAAGGGCAACTCTCCTCAGCGCTCCACCTCATCGCCAATGCCCTCAGCGGTCAATACGTCCTGGAGGTCACCCTCACCCCGTCCGGGCGCCGGCCCGGAAAACACACTATCGACGTCCTCGTCGATGTCGATGGAGATGGTCATCCCGACAACGCTCGATTGACGCTCTCTCATCCCCGAACTCTTCATATGCCCAAATCGAGCGCTTCCGTGAAGTGACCGATTGTGTGGTTCATGGCCGCTCGACCAGGCTGGCTTCACGACCGCTCCTCCCTTCGGAGAGCGCCTACAATTTCGTGAGGGCCCGGCTCAGGCGACCTCGGCCACGGCCAGGCGCTCGGCCAGTTGAGGGATGGCGGCGGTGAGGACTTCCTCAATCCGCTCGACGAAGATGAATTCCATCTCCTGGCGCACATGGTCGGGCAGCTCGCGCAAGTCTTTTTCGTTCTCTTTGGGCAGAATGATGCGTCGAATCCCGGCTCGACGCGCGGCCAGGACTTTCTCCTTGATGCCGCCCACCGGTAACACCAATCCGGCCAGGGTGATCTCCCCGGTCATCGCCGTATCGCTCCTGGCCGGGCACTGGGTGTACAACGAGGCCAGCGCCGTGGCCATGGTGACGCCCGCCGAGGGACCATCCTTGGGGATGGCGCCGGCGGGGACGTGAATATGTACGCCCGAACGGCGGAAGATCTTGGAATCGATGCCCAGTTCCTGAGCGTGAGACCAGATGTAACTCTGCGCCGCCCGCGCCGACTCCTTCATCACATCGCCCAACTGTCCGGTCAACGTGAGCCCGCGGCCATCGGGCAGCAAGGCCGCCTCCACATAGATGACATCCCCGCCCGTCTCGGTCCAGGCCACGCCCGCGGCTACGCCCGGGGGCAACTCCGGCCGCGCCTGTTCGCGGGAATAGGTCTCCGGCCCCAACATCTCCACCAGATCTTCGACTCGAATGGTGACCGGATCGGTCTTGCCCTCGGCGAATCGCAAGGCCACTTTTCGCGCCAGACGGCCGATGGCGCGCTCCAGTTGTCGCACGCCGGCTTCGCGGGTGTACCGGGCGATGATGCGCTCCAGCGCCTCATCGGTGATCACGCACTGCTCTTCGGTCAATCCCGCTTCTTTCAACTGCCGGGGGATCAGATAGCGCTTAGCAATTTGAACCTTCTCTTCATCGCTATAGCCCGCCAACCGCAAGACCTCCATGCGATCCAGAAGCGGACTGGGAATGCTGGCCAAGGTGTTGGCCGTAGTGATGAAGAAGACTTTGGACAGATCGAAGGGGAGGTCGAGATAGTTATCCCGGAACTGCCGATTCTGCTCGGGGTCCAGGATCTCCAGCAGCGCCGCCGCCGGATCGCCGCGGAAATCCCGCCCCAACTTATCCACCTCGTCCAGCATGAGCAGCGGATTATTCACGCCCGCCCGACGAATGGCTTGGATGATGCGGCCCGGCATGGCGCCGATGTATGTCCGCCGATGCCCCCGGAGTTCGGCTTCATCGTGGAGGCCGCCCAGGCTCATCCGCTCGAACTTCCGCCCCATGGCCCGAGCGATGGATTGACCGAGCGACGTCTTGCCCACGCCCGGCGGCCCGACGAAGCAGAGAATGGGCGCTTTGGCATCGGGATTGAGCTTGAGCACGCCCAGGTGTTCCAGAATCCGCTCCTTGACCTCCTCCAGATTGTAATGATCCTCGTCCAGCACCTGTCGTACGCGGGCCAGGTCCAATCGGTCCTCGGTGCCCTTGCGCCAGGGCAATTCCAGGACCAACTCCAGGTAGGTGCGAATGACATGATGCTCGGGCGAGGCGGCGGGCAGCCGCTCCAGGCGCGATAACTCCCGCTCGGCTTCCCGGCGCACTTCGTCGGGCATGTCCGTCTCGGCCAGCCGCTGACGGAGTTCCTCGATCTCCGCCTGTTCGGGGCTCTTCTCGCCCAACTCTTGTTGAATGGCCCGCAATTGCTGCCGGAGCAAGTATTCGCGCTGCTCCTTGGTCATCTCGGTCTGCGCCTGAGTGGCGATCTTCTTGCGCAACTCCAGCACCTGGATCTCATGCGCCATGTACTGATGCATGAGCCGCAACGCCTCGACGCGCGTCTTGGCTTCCAGCAACGACTGCGCCCGTTCCACGTCCAGGCTCATCATCGACGCCAGCAGATAGACGAGCTGCAAGGGATTCTGCGTCCCGGCCAACAATTGCGTCACTTCCGCCGGAGCCTGCGGTTGAATGAGCTCGACGGCCTTCCCCACCAGATCGAGTAGCTCCCGATGCAGCGCCTCAACCTCTGCCCCCTCATCCTCGGGCAGGGGAATGACCTCCACGCGCGCTTTCAAATAAGGCTCGGTTTGCTCCATCTCGATGAGTCGCACCCGCTCCACACCCTGGACGATGATGTCCATGGTGTTCTCTCCCGAGCGAACCATCCGTTTGATGACCGCCTTGGTGCCCATGGTGTGGAGATCTTCCTGACGCGGCACTTCGATGGAGGCTTCCCGCTGGGCGACGACCAGGATCTCTTTCTCCTCGCTGGCCAAGGCCGCTTCCACCGCCGCGAGCGAAGCCGGCCGTCCCACCGACAGCGGCATCAGGAGATAGGGGAAGAGCACGGTGTTCTTGACCGGAAGAACGGGGAGTACGTATTGCTTCGTCACTTGGAGTTCTCTTCCTTCCTCTCGTCTTGTTTCTTCGTTCATATCCGATCCTCCTCGGGCGAAGACCGCATCGAGCCACTCAATGCCGTCGGCCATGGACCGCCCCGGCGTGCTCTCTGCCCGGCCCTCAATTCCCGGATGGGCGTCACTATTGTCTCACTCGACCAGATTGCCAGAGGGTTCGTCGGCACCGCTCTGCCTCCCTCTCCATCGACCAGAATGACCACCGGCGACCACTCTGATCGAAAACTTGACTTCATAACCATAATAAAATGTGAGTCGCTTGCTGTCAAGATACTTGACGCTCATCGAGAAATTCGCCACGGCCACAGAGTCAATGGCTGTAGAATCAATGGGTTACAGTGCACCGAGGAACGATCTCGAAAAGATCAGTGATGGGTCGAGTTTGTCAGAAACATGGAACTGCCGGGATCGCCGAGGTCTCAGAGGGTCTTTCTCTTTGCACTCGTCGCCTTGGCCGGTATCATCTCCGGCCACTGGGCCGGAGGAGTCTCGGAGGGTCTTCTCTCTACGCGCCCGGCGCCTTCGTGAAGATGAGGCCCGGGATGACGAATCCTCCCGTTTTTTCTCGGCGCGCCTGGCGCCCCCTGGGATGATTTTGACGATCTCTGCGCGAGGGGCGCCTGGATTACACTTTATGTCCTCCTTTTTCGATGAGCCCGGAAATGTTTGTCCAGGAGTTCGCGCGCCCGGCGCCGGTTATCGAGGTATTCGACCTCGTAGCCGGGATCGGGCGCCTGGGTGAGGATGGATTCCAGAAGGCGCCGGGCCTCTTGCCGCCGACCGGCCTTCAGGTAACTCTCGGCCAGGAACAGTTCGGCCAGCGAGTTATTGGGACCGATCTGGAGGGCCCGCTGGAGGGAGCGAATGCCACGGTTGAGATTCCCGCCGAACAGGCCGGGCACTTCGGCGTCCAGCTTTCCCAGCACGGCGTAAGCGCTCCCATTTTCGAACCGAGGATCGAGCCGGATGACAGCCTCCAGCTCGCGGCGCATGGGTTTGACCAGTCGCCAGCGCGTGAAGATGCTCTTCTGCTGACCGTACTCGCCGTAGTTGGCTGCCAGCCAGAAGTGCCCCTCGGGTCGATCGGGCTTCAATTGGACGGCGCGCCGGCCCGCCTCGATGCCGCGCTTGAAGGTGATGACTCTCTCTCGCTTGACGGTGAGGTGTTTGCCGAGAAAGTGATAAGCCCGCGCCAATCGCCAGAGCGCCGCGTAATCGTCCGGGCGCTCATCGAGTATCTCGTTGAGCAGGGCGATGGTCTGGTGCACGTGCTGGAGGTCGGCGCGCTGGGCGAACAGGCGATCGGCGCGAGCGAGCCGCTCATTCTGAGCCTCGGCGACGATGGCGACGAGCAACAGGCTCCCGATCAGCCATCGACATCGTTTGAGCGCCATGGACGCATACCCCTCGCGATCTTGCGCTGAGCTGACTCGGGCGAATGGGCCGAGATCAGCCTGGCATGATCGCCGCCATCACGGCGAAATGGTGACCTCCAGTTGATTGGATTCTGCCATGTTGCCCACGTTATCGAACACGCGAATGAGGAAGTAGTAAGTGCGCGGCAGAAGTCCCTCGGGCACGGTGAGCGTCTCGGGCGTACCCGCCGGTTGCGGGAAACGCACGTCCTCAATGCGCTGAGCGAATCGCAGATTCGATGGCGTGATTGGTGCAGTGAGGAATCGGATGTCGTAAAACGCCGCTTGTCCCTCCTGACCGTCATCTCCGGTCGCCGTCCAGGCGAGCGTGAGCGGAGACGACCCCTCGACCACGTGGAAATCGGTGATCGGCGCCGGAGGAACGCGATCGTCTTCCAGCGCCCGCTCGGCGTTGATGCGCCCGCCCGAGACAGTGGTATCGAGCAGGGTCTCGAACCGATCCACGCATCCCCGCAGGCGCGTTTTCACCTGAGCTGGCGCGATCTCGGGAAAGGCCGAATAGATCAGCGCCGCCACGCCGCTGGTGATGGCCGTCGCCGGCGACGTCCCCAGTCCGCTGAGGATGCCATCGGCGCGGCCGAGTTCAGCCGAGGAGTCGCGGACGGTGAGGCCGAAGATTCCCTCGCCGGGAGCGCCGACATCGACGCTCCGGCGACCGAAATTGGAGAATTGACTCAACCGATTGAACCGATCGGTGGAGGCCACCGAAACGACATTCTCCAGAGTGAGCGAATAATTCGACGGGTAGAACGCCGCCTGGTCATTATCATCGCCGATGCCGTCCTCGCCACCGTTTCCGGCGGCGGCCAGGGCGACGATGCCCGCCTCACCGGCGGCGCGCAAGGCCTGTTCCACGCTGCGACTGCGCCCGGCGCCGCCGAAGCTCATGTTGATGACGCGGACGCCGTGCGCAGCCATCATGGTGGCGTAAGCGATGGCCTGCACTTCCAGAGAGACGAACACCCTGCCGGAGGCGCCGGCGACTTTCAATGGGAGCACGCGGCTTCCCCAACTCACTCCGGCGACGTCCCGGGCGTTATTGGTGGCCGCCGCGGCGATGCTGCTCATCCAGGTGCCGTGTCCGTTCTCGTCATCGGGCTGTGGATCTCGACGCGGGAAATCCCAACCCGAGACGTCGTCGACGAATCCGTTGCCGTCATCATCGCGCCGGTTGTTGGGAATCTCCCCCGGATTGACGAAGAGTTTGCCCTCCATATCGGGATGCGTCAGATCCAATCCCGAATCGATCACCGCGATGACGACGTCAGGATCGCCGGTCGTGATGTCCCACGCCTCGGGCGCTCGAATATCGGCGCGCCGGCGGACGTCGGCGATCCGATGCTTCAAATGCCACTGGAATCGAAACAGCCGGTCATTGGGCACGATGGTGAGGTGGCGAATGTAGTCCGGCTCGGCGTATTCCACGATATCCGGATACTGCCGCATGAGTTCTTCGGCCAAACGCGGCGCATCGATAGGCCGAGCGAACCGCAGCAGAAACAGGCGATCCAACCCGTATTTCCGGAACAGCCGAGCGGCCGCCTGAACGGCCGGAGATTGAGAGGCGAGCGTCGCCCGATCGAGACCCGGCGATGATTGGCCCGTCCCTCTCAGTGGAATCAATCGCTCCACTTCCACCAGGGAGGCTCGGGCCCTCAGATCCCTCAACACGGGATTGATGAACGCAGCCAGGGGCGCGCTGACGCGAACGTCGGCGGGGACGGGCGCTCGCTGAGTGAAACAGACGATGAGGTGGTCATCGACGTATTCGACGTCGCTCGATGACGACCTTCCAACGCCGAGAGAATGAACGGAGAGAGAACCAGCGAACAGGACGATGAATAACGCGATGGGAACCCTCATGTATCTCCTCCACTTTTCGTCGATGTAGCCCGAATCGACCATCTCTATGGGCCTCGTCCTAGTATAGCACGCTGGCGGCGATTCTTCACTGGCTGGAGAATCGCGATGACCACTGACGGGAGATATGGGGCGCCGAGGCATCTTTACGCCACCACGACCAGCCGGTATACTAACGTATGCGGCTTCAATCCTCGACGAGGAGTAATGGACGATGATTCAAAGTCTGCTCAAGCGGCGCGTCGAGAAGCGACCGGACAAGGTCCGTTTCGAGGGACGCATTCTTTTTCTCACCGAAGATCCCGAACTCATCCGACGACAGATCGCAGGCGAGGATCTGGATTGGCATCCCGGGATTCCTCTGCGCCATGATATCAGCACCGATGAGATTGCGCCCGCCTACATCTGTTTTTATTTCGATGAGACGCTGGGCGAGTTTCCCTATCTCGGGCTCAAAGCGGGCGGTCAATTCCCCATCGGGCGCGGCGATGTGAAGCGAGGGGGTTTCGTCGCCTCGGTTTCTGGCAAGCGTCGCGGCAAGGGATCCAGCCGGGAACAAGCGCCCTATGCCGAACTCATGGCCGGCATTCGCCTCATCATCGCTGAGAACATCGAGCGCATCTACAAACAGAATTGCCAGAACCTGGGATTGTTCACCTCGACCAATTTCGACCTCATCGATCGCATTCGTCGCGGCGAAGAGATTCCGCTCAGCGAGTTCACCCGGGGCGAGGACGAGATCACCCGCCAGATCATCGAGTACGGCGGTCTGTTCGCCTTCAATGTGGCACGGCTTCAGGGTCGCGCCCGGGTGCCGCGCATCACCACTGCACCGCGACCGATGACGTTGGCCGAGAAGATCCTGGCCCGCCATCTGGTCGTCGATCTGGCGGAGGATCGCGTCGGCGTGCCCGCGGTGAAGCCTGGTGATGCCGGTTTCGTTCGCGCTGATATTCGTTTCAGCCACGAATACGTCACGCCCATGGCGGCCATGTTTTTCAAGAGACTGGTCGGCGAACACGAACGGGTCAACGATCCCTCGTCCATCTATTTCTTCCGCGATCACCTCACGTTCCTCGACGAGGTGATGCCGCCCGAGCGACGAAAGATGGGATTGCTCGACCTGGCGCTCAAGCAGAAAGAGATGCAGGAATCGTTCGCCCGCCAGCAGGGAATCACCTACCACGGCGAGTTGACCGATCGTAAAGGATCTGAGGGCATCTGTCACAGCATCATGTTGGAGCGATATGCGCTCCCCGGACAGGTGGTCATCGGCACCGATTCGCACACCCCTCATTCGGGAGCCATCGGGTGTCTGGCATTCGGTGTGGGAACGACCGACATTTTCAACTCCTGGATCACCAAGGACGTGCGGGTATGCGTTCCGCCATCGGTCAAGGTCGTCGTCCGCGGGCGATTGCCCGACAACGTCACCGCCAAGGACCTCATCCTGGCCATTCTACGGATGGACGACATCAGAAGTGGACGGGCCATCGGCAAGGTGATCGAATATACCGGCGAGGCCGTCCGGGCGCTGAGCATCGACGAGCGAGCGACGCTGACCAACATGGCCGCCGAAATCGGCGGATTCACGGGCATCGTCGCCCCCGATGAGAAGACGGTCGATTTCCTCGTCGAGCGGCGCGGGATGGCCCGCGCCGACGCCGAGCGACTCTGCGAAGGATTGGCCAGCGATCCCGATGCTGAATATGATCAGGTCATCGAGATCGATGCCGCCCAACTGCGACCGATGGTGGCGCTGCCCAGCGATCCGGGCAACGGCCTGTTTCTCGATGAACTGAAGGATGAGGTGAAGATCGACATCGCCTATGGTGGCTCGTGCACGGCCGGCAAACGGGAAGACATGGACATGTACGCTCGCGTCTTGCGCCAGGCGCTGGAGCGTGGTCGGCGCGTTCATCCCGATGTGCGATTCTACATTCAATTCGGATCGCAGGATGTACGCGAGTATTGTCTCCAGCGCGGCTATGTGGACATCTTTCGACGAGCCGGCGCCATCGTCATCGAACCGAGCTGCGGCGCTTGCATCAACGCCGGCCCGGGAGCCACCGTTCGCCCCGAGGAAGTGAGCATCAGCGCGCAGAATCGCAATTTCCCCGGCCGCAGTGGTCCCGGCCAACTCTATCTGGCCAGCCCGCTGACGGTGGCCGCTTCGGCCATCGCGGGCAAAATCGTCGCCTACCACAGCGAGGACGAGCGCCCCGAGTCATCGGAGCGGTCATCCGGGTCCGAACGCTATGGCGACATTATTCACACGTTAAAATCGAGAGACATCTAGGAGTTCGCCCGCACCAAGTCCTTGGGTTTAGAAGCGCCAGGAGTAAAGGCAACGACACAAAGGCGAGTGCGCAGTCAGATATCAAGAAAGGCCCCGAAAGGGTATATCTTCATGTGTGAAGGTAACGGAGCATCTCGGCCGCCTGGTCAGGCATCGGCGTCGGTATATCCTCATGTGTGAAGGCAACAGCCGGAGCTCACCATTGCTGAAGGCGCTCTTTCGAAGTGTTCTGTTCAAACCGAGTCGGTGTTCCTTTCTCCTGTTGTCGCTGCGCCTCTCTCACACCCGCTTGATTATCAAAGGGATTGGTCTGGATAGGCACTCCTCCGTGCTGTTGTTGCTACTGCTTCTCCCTCACCCGCTCGATCATCCCCAGCCAATACGGCGGCTCCTCATACAACACCTTCCTATCCACCCGCTTCATCCGGGGCCTGTTCCCATCGGGCGGCCGCAACCCCTTCCGCTCACTGAGCGCTCTCACCCGCTCATAGGCCCGAATCGCCCGGTCATACGCCTTCATCTGCTGCTCGTAAAACTCCCCCAACCGCAACCATGGCCATGTTGAATCAGAATCGGCCACCGTCCCGGCTATCAACTCCGCCGCCGCTGCCACGTTCCCCTCCTTGATGTACTGCTGTGCCTTCAGATAGTGGTAGTTCGCCCGATCCGCCGCCGTCCGCACCTCCCGCACTTCAAAATACCCCACCAAAGCCGTGAAGATCCCACGATGACTAGGAGGCAGTCGCAAACCTAAATCCCGGGCATCAAACTCAGCCTCAATATAGTATTGCCCTGGCCCCAGGGGGTCACCATCATTGCTCAGTATCTCGATCACCGCTTCAGCGTAGTTCTCCTGATCTAATACCGGAGGAAATTCGGTCACCACCTCTGTTACCCAATTTATAATCGTCATATTCGTCAGGCTTCGGCTGATAGCCGTAATTGGGATCAAATTCGTACCGGGTCGGAGTAACAACCGCACCATTACGCAAATACTCAATCCTGCTCAGTTGCAAAGATCGAGGTGGAGCGTGAACAAGCTAGCGGTGCAGGTCATAGACCAACCCCTTGACCGCCGGCTCTCGGTGCCGGTGACTCGCCTTGCGGGAGCGAATCGTCTCCCCAAACTTGCGCTTGATCACCGAATGGACCGTCTCGCACTTTCATCTCTGCCCATAGATCCCATCCAACCGCGCCGCAGCCACCAACTCGGCTCGGGCTCTGCGCTCAGAAGAGACCAGGTTGCCCCCTCTGCGGACTGGAGGGATCAGGTCCCCTTCCTCCACCCCACACCCATCGAAGCCCCCATCGGCCCACATCATCCAGGCCCGTGCTCGCCCTTGGTAGCGGCCGTAGCGCCGGGCCTCTCGCCGCAGACCGCTCAGATACGGGGCATCGCTCCCCGGTCCGCTCCCGCTCCTCCAGGCCAGGATCAGCGGCGCGTCGGCGCCGACCGTGTAGACCCCCTTGATCCCCTCTCGGCGCCTCCGCCCGGCGCGGCTCGGGTAATAGGCGCTGGCCTGGGTGAGCCGAAACCCGGTAGAGTCCGAAGCCATCACCTCCTCCTTCACTCCCAGCTTCGCCAGCCACCTCTGCTTCATCCGCTCCAGGTCCCGCATCCGCCACCGACGGTACGCCCGGTAGAGAGTGGTGTGATCCGGCACCCGCCTCAGGCCCAGGGCGTGGCCGACCCGGTCGCTGGCCAGCAACCACTCCTCCACATCCCGATAGCTCACATCGAGGTAGAAGCCCAGCAACACGCAGGCGGCCAACTGGGGGAAGGTGTAGATATGCGGGCTCTTGGGATGAGTATATGGGGGCAAAGTCTGCTGAGCGATCGCGTAGGCCAGGCGGGCCATCCGGACGTAGCGGCTCTCTCGTTGTTCCTTGCTCCTTTTTCGGCGGGCCATGAGGTCTATTTACCATCGCCCGTCAATCTTTGCAACTGAGCAACAATGCGCCGCAATACTGGCCGATTTTCGGGCGGCACGTTTGACATACTCAGGTCACAATTCGTCCCCACGCGATGTTCATGGTGCGGCGGACTCCACAACGCGGTGCCACAGGGCGGCCCGCAGTCAAACAACCCTCCCTGGGGCAGGCTCATGTCATTGTATCGCAACGGCTCAGCCCCAGGAAAAGCCGCCGCATAGTCATTGGCAATATTGATCAGCCCCTGATTGGTCGTCGCCGTCCCCCAGTGATTGTGATCGACGGAATATCCCGGCGGCCCCTGATGCTGTGCCGTCCCGCCCACTTTCGTGTAATTGGACCCCGCCGGCAAGAGGGCCAATCCCGCCACCTCCACGGTGATCGTCACCGAGTCCGATCCCCCTTCAAAACTCACCGTCACCACCTCCTCACCACCTACATTGGGCGCGGTGTAGGTCACCTGGACCTGCCCACTTGCTCCCGTGTTCCCACTGCTCGCGCTCAAGCGACCCGTCGGTCGATTCCCCGCGTGATCATGTCCTCCCGATCCCTCTACAGCGGCCACGCTCAATGTAAAAGCCGCGTTCGGCGTCCCTGATATCGTGAGCGTCGATTGATGGATCCCCGGCGTCTCGCTTGGTGCTACGACCACTGGACTGGCCGTGATAGACAGGCTCACCCTCGGCTCGCACATTGAAGGATCAGGGGCGATGGCTCGCGGCACCCCGGTCACCTCCGGATCGCCAGGAGCAAACTCCACTCCCCCCACCGCCACCGTCTCAAAGACCACCTCCACCTCCCCAGGACAACATCCGACCACCTCCACCCCCCCCCCCCCCCCCCCCCCCCCCCCCCCCCCCCCCCCCCCCACCCCCCCCCCCCCCCCCCCCCCCCCCCCCCCCCCCCCCCCCCCCCCCCACCCCCCCC
>Ga0256841_1000342_pt1 | contig 49831 bp, 37 predicted proteins | sample 356308metaG_FD_185971 | JGI IMG/M metagenome (GOLD analysis project Ga0256841, IMG submission 185971) | Hydrothermal vent microbial communities from Mid Atlantic Ridge, Atlantic Ocean - 356-308 | ecosystem: Environmental > Aquatic > Marine > Hydrothermal vents | place: Atlantic Ocean: Mid...
AGCATGGTGGGAAAGCGAGGCCAGTTTTTCTCGATTTTGAGGCGCATAGTGGGCCTATGCAACGAAAAATCGAGGAAAAATGGACCGCTTTCCCATCAGCGCAGTAGATTAATCCTAAATCCGACAGACTCCTAGGGGCCCCTTTCAGGCGGGTTGCCGGTCCGACATCTCCAAACTGCCCCCTGGATATGCTGGATCAGATGCCGCACCGGCGATGGACATGGCGTTTTCCTGACGCCCGAAGGAATTGCGAGCAGTTTGTTAACATTTGTGTCTACTCCTTTAATTTATGGAAACATTTCCCAATTTTTATATCCCTCCATCCACTCAATGGTGTATAGAGTAATCGGACATAGAGTGCATGCAATACTGCATGAAGTCTCTCTAAGTTATTAAGTTTGCAAACAAGTCATCCACCTCACGGCACGACGCATGGCGCGGTGTGAGGTGTATGTTGCTGGAATGGGCGGTTTCCCGAGGGAAAGTTACGACGCCGCGCCCCGCCAGGCTGGCGGATCACGGCGATCAAGAACGACTGCAGAACCCAACAGATGCCGGTTACGGAATGACGATCGTAAATCAGATGTACAAAATCGGCCCCGGCTGCCGTTACTATTCCATGCCGTCCCGGTTGGGGAAAGACGGCAATCCGGACCGAGATGATCGAGACAGCGAATATAACCTTCTGCTATCGCCATCCACTGATGGCCATAGCGGGTTTATTTCAAACAAAAATAAACTGGGAGCAGTAGGCAATGATATTTAAGAAAGGCACACTCCGCGAGCATGCTACGGAAATTCTTTTCCTGTTTCGCCTGGTGGACTTGCTGACGGTCCTGGCAGTTGGCCTGATTACATTCGTCATCATAATGGACCGGATGCCAATCCATACGGAAAAACTCTACTTTATTGTTGCGTTGTCCTATTTCGCCTTGTTCGCCGAGTGGCTTGGCATCTACAGGTCTGCGAGAGGACGCAGCATATCGAGCGAGCTGCTGCGTGTTCTGCTCATTAGCTTCTTTACATTCTCCGCAATGTTTCTCACAAACCGCCTGACCGCCGATGCCGAAGCGTTCACGTCTTCCCGGCTCAACGACTGGCTGATGCTCTGGTTCTTCTCCTTGTCCGCCGTGTTGACCGGCATGCGCATCACGCTGCGAAAGCTCCTGGGCTGGGTGCGCAAAAACGGCTGGAACCAACGCCATATCGTATTGGTGGGCGCTACACCCAACGCCGGAAAAATCGCTGACGCAGTATCCAAGTACCCCGAGTTTGGCATCCATATCGACGGCTATTTCGACGACCGGAAAGCCACGAGGGATGAAATCCCGGAGGTATACACGAGGCTTGGGGCCATAAAGGATCTCGCTGAGTACGTCAACAAACACAACATCGATCAAGTGTGGATCGCCTATCCTTTCAAGGGTGAAGGCCGCGGCAAGGAGGTGCTCGACGAATTGCGCCATTCCACCGTCAATATTCGCTACATCCTGGATCTCAATGCCTTCAAGAATTCTGAAAAAACCCTGACCGAATTCGGTGGTCTCCCTCTGCTGGATATAGATGTATCGCCGCTGGAAGGCACGGCCATCTATATCAAGGCCCTGGAAGACAAGGTGCTGTCTGCATTTGCACTTATTCTGTTGTCACCGCTTTTTCTGATCCTGGCCATCGGCGTCAAGCTCAGCTCCCCCGGCCCGGTCTTTTATCGGCAGGAGCGTATCAGTTGGAACAACAAGCCCTTCATGATGTTGAAGTTTCGAAGCATGCCCGTCGATTCGGAGAAGGACGGCGTGTCGTGGGGTGGTGCGCGGAACAAGAAACCAACCAAATTCGGTGCTTTTCTGCGGAAAACCAGCCTTGACGAACTCCCGCAATTTATCAATGTATTCAAAGGGGAGATGTCCATCATCGGACCACGGCCGGAGCGAACCGTCTTCGTCGACAAGTTCAAGGATGAGATACCTGAATACATGAAAAAACACATGGTCAAAGCGGGTATCACCGGCTGGGCGCAAGTCAATGGACTGAGGGGCGACACGGACCTTCAGAAACGTATCGAATATGACCTCTTCTACATCAAGAACTGGTCATTGGGATTCGATATCAAAATAGCGATTCAGACCATATTCAAGGGTTTCATAAACAAGAATGCCTATTGACCGCCATTGGGCATGACAAACCCGCAATACGGGCCCCGACCCGGTCCTGGCGGTTGGCGATCCAGCGCTACTCTCGGATGGCACAATATGGACATAAAGCGCCGTCCAATTCGCTGCGCTTGGAGTAAATATTTACATATATTATAATTAATATGTTTTATCGGTCGAAAATGGTCGTGTATTGACGCCCGCAATTGAGACGGGACGGTGTTTCTCACGGGTCTCGTGAGGCGACACTGGGTGCTCTCCACTCGGCCAGTCAAGGAAATGAATATATGAACAAATTGTGGCAGATCATGAAACGCAGGAGGTTGGAAGCCCTCGCAACCGCCATTGCGATTCTTGCAGCCGGCGTCAGCGCAGCATTCCTCCTTCCCCCGAGCTATCGCTCCACGGCGACCATCCTGGTGAACAGCCAGGAGATGCCCCAGGGCGTCGGTGATACCACCCATTCGGTCTACGCGGACCGGCGCCTGAAACTTCTGACCAAAAAGGTATTGTCAGGAGAACACCTCACCCGGCTCGCAAAGCAGTACCATCTGGTCGATGACAAACTGTATCAGAACGGGAGACTTCCCGTCTCCGTGCTCGACGATCTGAGGAAGCGCATCGATATCAACCTCAACAAAGCGAAGGTCATCGATTCCAAAACGCGCTTTCAAGTCGACGCGGTGATTGCATTCGATATCTCGTTTGTCGACAAGGACCCGGAAGTGGCGCAAAAGGTCACCGAGCGCCTCGTACAGCTGTATCTCCAGGAAAATACAACCGACAAACCCAAGACCGCCATCACCGCGACGCACGTGCTGTCGGATCAGGAGCGCCAACTGGCAGAAAAAGTCAGAAAGGCAGAGGACCGCTTGAAACAATTGAAGGAAAGCGCCGTCTACGAACTCCCCGAAATGAAGGACGTCAATATCCGGGGACTCGAGAAGGCAAACGATGCAATCGCCGATACGCGCATTCAGTTGAGGTCACTCCAGCAAAAACGAATATTTCTGCAGTCGGAACTCATGCGGCTGAGCCCCACCGCCATCGCCTACGACTCGGAAGGCGGGCGGATTCTGGGCCACGAAGACAGACTGAAGGTGCTCGAGGCGGAGTATGCCCAGAAAAAGGCAAAATACAGCCCCTCCCATCCTGATCTGCTCCGGCTTCGCCGAGAAATTGCCAGTCTCAAAGGCGATGTGGGCAATGTCTCTGCAGGTAAGGACCTTAGAGGCCAGTTGCGGAAACTTCGTGCTGAACTGGCGTCTCTCAAAAAGAGATATTCGCCATCGCACCCCTCCATCAAGAGCCTGAAAAAACGGATTTCGGCGTTGTCGGCAGCGCTGAAAAAGGCGGAAAAACAGGCGTTGGCGCCCGCACGCAGGAAAGAAGCCGACAATCCTGCCTATATCAGCACGATGTCGAAACTCAAATCCACTGAACTTGACATTGCCGCCCTCAAGGAAACGATGAAAAAGTTGCAGGCGGAACGGGAGAAATTCGAAAAGCGGCTGGAAAAGATGCCGGTAGTAGAACGTGAATACGTCCAGTTGGAACGGGAATATAAGGACGCCCTTACCGAATACGATGCCATCCGCACCAAACGTTTCAACGCCGAACTTTCCGGATCTTTGGAAGAAAACAGCAACAACCAGGGTCTGAAGTTGCTGGAACCCGCCAATTTTCCGGAAAAGCCCTACAAACCCAACAGAAAGCTCTTGCTTCTGATCACCTGTCTCCTCGCCGGATGGGGCGGCATTGGAGTCGCGCTGGTACGGGAGCATTTCGATGACCGGATATGGACATCTGACGATATCTCGGCAGAGCTGTCCGATCCCCCCTTGTCCAGCATCCCGGACTTCAAACACAGGTCCAAAGCGGCCAGAAAGACCCAGGATCTGGTTTTGGTTCCACAAGGAAACGGCTAGCACAGAGGCTGATCGATTATGGAAGTATTTAGCAAAGCAGTAAAGCGCGCGGCGGACGAACGGGGCGGGTCCCCGGAAGATGGATACCAGCAGTTGATCCTCCGGAATCGTGGCGACGACCTGCACGATATTCAATACAGCCAGACGCCGGTGCGCGTACTGCCCGGTGTTTCTTCGGTGATACGGGACGAATATGACGAAAGTCAGCTCTCCCCCGCCACTCATGCCTACAACATCCTCAGGGCCAGGGTACTGCAGCAATTACAGACCTACAACTGGAATCTACTGGCGGTAACCAGCCCCACGAAAGGCAACGGCAAAACGACGACTGCGGTCAATCTTGCAGCGAGCATTGCCCGATCAGTCAATCATACCGTGTTGCTGGTCGACCTCGATCTGCGCCGCCCTGGTGTGCACCGCTATTTTGGCGTCGATCCCGCAGTGGGCGTCACCGATGTCGTCATGGGAAAAGCCAGCTTCCAGGATGCGGCATTCAACCCCGGCATCCCCCGACTCACCGTCCTGCCGGGCCGGGAACGCATAGGCCACTCGTCCGAGTTTCTCTCTACACCGAGGATGGAACAGTTCATCAACGAGATTCGCAGCCGATACCAGAAACGCGTGATTATTTTCGATATGCCACCGGTGTTGGGCGGGGCGGACATGCTCTCCTTCATGCCGCTCGTGCAAACCAGCCTGCTGGTGGTCGAGGCGGGGCGCACCACCCGGCACGAGCTCCACAAGGCGGTCAAGGCCTTGGAACAGACACGTATCATCGGCACGGTCCTGAACCGGGGTGATGAGGTAATCGACAGCTATTACTGATATTCTAAGGGCGTTGTAATACACAACCTTCGGGAAGAGAACAGACATTATGTACGAGAGCCATTTTGGATTGCATGAAAAGCCTTTTTCATTGCTGCCGGATCCACAATACCTCATGTTCAGCGCCAAGCACCGGCTGGCGTACAGTCTGCTTGAATACGGGCTCAACTACTCTGAAGGCTTTACTGTCATCACCGGTGAAATCGGATGCGGAAAGACTACCTTGGTCCGCCACCTTTTGAAATCCGTGGGCCCGCTGGTCACCTTCGGCTTCATCTCGGACACCATCCGGCTCAAGGGCGAGATCCTGGAGCGGGTCCTCCTCGCCTTCGGTCTCGAAGTCAACGGAGAAGGAGACGGCTGGACAGAAAAATTCCAGCGTTTCGCGGAGTTTGCCATTGATGAGTATTCGAAGGGACGGCGCATTGTCATCGTGGTCGACGAAGCGCAGAACATGGATGAGGAGGCGCTGGAGGAACTGCGTGTCCTGTCGAACCTGAATTCGGAAAAAGATCTGCTGGTCCAGATTATTCTGACGGGACAACCCGAACTGCGGCAGAAACTGGCCACACCACGGTTGAAACAGTTTGCCCAGAGAATCGGTAAGCTCTACCATTTGCTCCCCCTCAATCAAATGGAGACACGCGATTATATTCACCACCGAATTGCCGTGGCGGGAGGCGACCCGGCCCTTTTCACTGATGAAGCGTGCGACGCCGCTTTTGAAGGCAGCGGAGGGGTGCCCCGTCTGATCAATCAGCTCTGCGATACCGCCCTTGTCTATGCCTATGGACTGGAAAAAAACGTGGTCGACAAAGAAATCATGGACACGGTGCTGGCAGACCGCGCAGATGCCTGGGTGATGACACCGGAAGTACCCGTCCCCGGAGCCGCGGGGCAGATCTTCCATGACAATACCGCAGAGCAACTGCAAGGCAAAACGCTGGAGGCGGAACCGCAGGAAGCCGCTCCCCCTTCAGTGATCAAAGGTATCAAATAGCGCGTCTGCCGGATATATCGATGGGTGTACTGGGCATCCCAGCACTTTACTTCAGCCCATCCCGCACCGTTTCTGCGCCGTTCAGAATGCCAACCAACAAGGCACCGTCGGCCGGTGTCAGTCGGTGTCCCGCAGGCGTCACCCTCACCTCCGACTGCCCTTTCAGCACCGGAACATTGTTCATATCCTGACTGTAGGCCGGCACCAGCTGATCCCCAAGGCCCACCGGTCCGGTGCGGACGATGGAGACATAGCGGATGTCGGGATGGGGTTGTCCATTCAGCCAGTAGAGAAAGGTGCCTGGCGCTGGCGGCACCAGATCGACCAGCAGGCCCCATGAATCCTGCAGCACGTCGTAGATACCACCGGAAAAGAACTCCTTGAACCAACTGACAGGCCAACCGTCATCGGTATAGTCGAGGGCCTGTACTGCCCGCACTGTTCCCAGGTGAGGCGCCGCAATGGTGATCAACCCGCGCGCATCCGGGGCATAGCCCCTCACCAGTGCGGTACGCGCCACCACTCCACCGGCCGAATGACCCACGAGTACCATCGGCTCACCTGGATTCTGTTTGGAAATCTGCTTCAACATGGCCCCAAGGATATCGCTCTGCACCATCACCGGCGCCATCGACGGCAACTCGACGCTGTAGCTCTTGTTGGCCGACTGGCGATCGGGTCCCCGAATGATGCGGGGGCCGCCTGGCCCCATGACAACCACGCCGGCCCGCGGCCAACCTCCGCCCTCAAGGGCCGCATTGACGCCGCTGTACTCCCACGACGCCGCGTTGCCCAGATAGCCATGCACCAATACCGCCACGTCCGCCCGCGCGGAAAAAGCGCCAAGAACCAACAGGCCCGTCACGACCAGAGACCCGATTCGGCTCAATCTGTTCAGGCTGTTCATGCTCATCCCTCCTCTTCATAAATGCACGTTTACGCAGCGCTTTGATAGTAGAGATTTTGCGGGTGCCGGGCATCCGCGAAGAAGTAATAACGCTCCATCAGGAGTCCCAGATACTGTACGACGAACGCGACCATGGGCAATACCTTGGACTCCAGTGCCCAGGCCAGCAGAATCAACATCGGCGGCACTACGAATAGCAGCAAGATGAATCCGGCCCTCAGCGTTTTCAACGTCCCCTCAGAGCGACCGTGGAAAAACTCCCGGGTGTTGAAGGAGCCGCCCATAAACCCTTGCGCCTTCTGCGCCATTGTTGTGTGGCGCACGCCGATGGCGGTCTGCAGACTCGATTTGTGCTTCAAGCGGGCGTTACGGACCAGCGATGCAACGCGGGTCACCATGCCCAACAAGGTCGCGACCACGGCCCAGAGACCGTAAAAACCCACCAGATGGGTACCCTGCCAGGCCGACAGCGCCGCCGCCAGCGTGAAGCCCGAGGCGATGCCGAGAAAGGTGTAGTTGGCCACCGTCAGGGGCGTGTGCCACTCTTGCAGAAAGCGCAGGCTGGCGTAGATCATGGCGGTGCAAAGAAAGAGGCCGAATGCGGCGAGGGTCCCCAACACGCCGATGATCAACGACATATCCACCGGCAGGGTCCCTGCCAGGGTAAACAGCGGATCGGTCCAGTCCATCCCATGGACGATGCCGTAACACAACACCAGCAACATGAAGAGGGGCAGCACGATCACCTCGCGAGAGAGCCAGGAGGTGCGCCACTGGCTGACGGCGCGCCAGGCCCGTCCGGGGCGGCCGAGATGGAAGATCGAGGCGATCAGGCCCGCGGCAAGGAAACCCAGGGCGACGAAACTGCCCAGACTGTAGAAGGCGCCGCTCTGCGCCGGCAACAGCTTGGCGAGTGAATCGACCTGGCCGGTGAAGAGGGCCAGAAAGAGGCCCTGGCCGACGCCGATGAGGGTGGTGAGGAAAATGACGGAGAATGCCGGATGCATAGCGTTTGCTCCTCTTACCAGGCAACGTCGTCGAGGGTCTCGCCCCCGCTGGGCAGTTCTGGGAGCCCCTCTTTCTTGAGGGGATTGTCGGCCCGTACCAGTTCATCCTCGCGGATCTCGATCTGCGCCCTGCGCCGTGGCAGGTAGTGGTTCGCGGGACGGGTGCCCCACTCCGGCATCAACTGATAACCGCCATTCTCGCGGATCGCCACCGACACCTCCGAATCCGAATCATGGATATCGCCAAAAAGCCGCGCACTGGTGGGACAGGCAAGCACGCAGGCGGGCTTGCGCTCCGCCTCGGGCAGCGACTCGTCGGTGATTCGGTCGATGCACAGGGTGCATTTCTTCATCACCTTCTGCTTCTCGTCCAGCTCACGGGCGCCGTAGGGGCAGGCCCAGGAGCAATACTTGCAGCCGATGCACTTGTCGTAGTCCACCAGCACCACGCCGTTGTCTTCACGTTTGTAGGAGGCGCCGGTGGGACACACGGTGACGCAAGGCGGCTCCTCGCAGTGAAGACAGCTCTTGGGAAAATGGACCGTTTCGGTATTGGGGAACTGGCCGATCTCGAAGGTCTGAACGCGGTTGAAGAAGGTGCCCGAGGGGTCGGCGCCGTAAGGGTTCTTGTCGGTCAGCGGACCGGCCCAGCCGGAGGTGTTCCACTCCTTGCAGCTGGTGACACAGGCATGACAACCGACACAGACGTTGAGGTCGATGACAAGGGCGAGTTGGGTCATGGTATCGTCCTGTTATTCGGGGAAACGGGTCTTTTTGCGAAACATGCCGGCAACGAACCCCTGCCAGCGACTGCGCCGGAGCATCTGGCCAGGCACCGGTTTCTGGGTCTCGAACTGAGGCGAGGTTCGGGCCGCCCCTCCATCGTCCGCCTTGTAGACGCGCACCCGCACGTCGAACCAGGCCGCCTGGCCAGTGACCGGATCGGAGTTGGAGAGGTGCTCCCCCGCCGGACAGGGCGGCAACTCCTCGCGGATCAGGTGGTTGAGCAAAAAGCCCTTCTGCGACTCGTTCGCCTTGGGCGACAATCCCCAGGCGCCCGCCGCCTTGCCGATGGCGTTCCAGGTCCACACAGTGCCCGGCTCCACCGCCTCGGAGAAGCGGCACATGCAGCGCACCTTGCCGGTGGGCGACTCCACCCACACCCAGTCGCCATCGTCGAAACCGTTGGCCTGCCCCAGTTTCGGGTTCACAAACAGATAGTTGTGGGTATGGATCTGACGCAGCCAGGCATTCTGAGAGTCCCACGAATGGTACATGGCCATGGGCCGCTGGGTGAGCGCGTTGAGCGGGTAGGTGTGGGTGTCGATCAGCCGCGACTCCAGGGTCTCGTAGTAGAAGGGCAGCGGATCGAAGTAGGTCTCCACCCGCTTGCGCAGATGCTCCGGCGGCTGCTTGCCCCGCCACTTGCCCTGGGCGGCGAGACGGAACTTCTGCAACGGCTCGGAGTAGAGATGCAGGGCGATGGGCTCGGCGTAGCGGGTCATGCCGTGGGCGCGGGCCCAGTGCAGGTAGCCCTTGTTCCAGTTGCGCATGTACTGGTAGGAACGCGGCAGCCGGTGATGGTAGACGCACCCGTTGTTCGCGTACATCTCCCACTGCCTGGGATTGGGCTCGCCACGCAGGAACTTCTCGCCCCCCTCCCCACGCCAACCGGCGAGGAAGCCGATGCCGGAGCCGGGCGAGGTCTCGTAGTTGACCACGAAGTCGGGGTAGTCGCGAAACTTGCGCGAACCGTCCTCGTTGACGAAGGCGGGCAGCTTGAGACGCGCCCCCAGTTCGATCAACACCTCCTGGAACGGCTTGCACTCGCCGGTGGGCGGCACCACCGGAATGCGCACCGCATCCACCGGGCCGTCGTACTCAGAGATGGGACGGTCGAGCATGGAGAGGGCGTCGTGGCGCTCCAGGTAGGTGGTGTCCGGCAGCACCAGGTCGGCAAAAGCCACCGTCTCCGACTGAAAGGCATCACAGACGATGATGAAGGGGATCTTGTACTCACCGTTTTCGTCCTTGTCCACCAGCATCCGGCGCACCTGCTCGGTGTTCATGGAGGAATTCCACGCCATGTTGGCCATGAATAGCATCAGGGTGTCGATCCGGTACGGATCGCCACGCCAGGCATTAGTGATGACGTTGTGCATCAGACCGTGTACTGACAGCGGATATTCCCAGGAGAACGCCTTGTCGATACGTACCGGCCCGCCCTCCTCGTCCACGAAGAGATCGTCCGGCTGCGCAGGCCAGCCCAGCGGCATGCCCTCCAGGGGCGTCTCCGGCCGCACCCCCTCGGGCCCCTTCGGTGGCTTGGGACAAGGGGGGATGGGACGCGGAAAAGGGGCCTTGTGGCGAAAGCCGCCGGGACGGTCGATGGTGCCCAGCAGGGTCATCAGGATGCCCAGCGCGCGAATGGTCTGGAAACCGTTGGAGTGGGCGGCCAGGCCACGCATGGCATGGAAGGCCACCGGATTGCCGGTGACGCTCTCGTGGTCCTTGTCCCAGCAGTCGGTCCACTGGATCGGGAGTTCGATCTTCTGGTCGCGGGCGGTGACCCCCATCTCGTGGGCGAGGCGCACGATGGTTGCCTCGGGAATGCCGGTGATCCCCGCCGCCCAGGCCGGGGTGTACTTCTCCACCCGTTCCTTCAAGAGCTGGAATGCGGGCTTGACCGGGGTGCCGTCCTCGAGGGTGAAGGCGCCAAGCAGGAAGGGGTCGGCCCCCTCGGTGTGGGTGGAGATGGGGCGGTCCAGTTCCCGGTCCCACCAGAGCTTGTTCTGGGGATCGAAGCACCCTTCCTCGATGTGCATCTCAAAGCGGCGGAACAGGCCGTGGTCCTCCCGCTCGGGATCATTCACCACCAGCTCGGCGGCATTGGTATAGCGCACCAGGAAGTCGCGGTCGAACAGCCCCTGCTTGATGATCTCGTGGATCAAGGCCAGGAACAGCGCCCCGTCGGTGCCCGGCTTGATCGGCACCCATTCGTCGGCGATGGCAGAGTAGCCAGTGCGGATCGGGTTGATGGAGATGAACTTGCCGCCGCGGCGCTTGAATTTGGAGATGTGGATCTTGAGTGGGTTGGAATCGTGGTCCTCGGCGGTGCCGATCATCACGAACAGCTTGGCCCGGTCCAGGTCCGGCCCGCCGAACTCCCAGAAGGAGCCGCCGATGGTGTAGATCAGACCGGCGGCCATGTTCACCGAACAGAAGCCGCCGTGAGCAGCGTAGTTGGGGGTACCGAACTGCTTGGCGAAGAGGCCGGTGAGCGCTTGCATCTGGTCACGGCCGGTAAAGAGGGCGAACCGCTTGGGGTCCGACGCGCGAATCCCGGCCAACCGCGTCTCCATGATGTCGAAGGCCTGTTCCCAGGAGATGGGCTCGAACTCCGACCGCCCACGGTCCGCCCCTTCCTTGCGCAACAAGGGCCGGGTGATGCGCGCCGGCGAGTACTGCTTCATGATGCCAGAGGCCCCCTTGGCGCAGATCACCCCCTCGTTGTGGGGATGGCTCGGGTTACCCTCGATGTAGCGCACCTCGCCGTCGCGCAGTGTCACGCGGATGCCACAGCGGCAGGCGCACATGTAACAGGTGGTCTCCTTGACCTCGGTGCGGCCGATCTCGCGATCGGACTGGGACTCCGGCTGCCGCATAACGCTAACCCCTTGAAATACCGTAATGAAGACCGTAAATATAGACTAATTTTAATATTCTAATTTTCCTTTCTTCTTATACGCAATCCCCAATTGTGGATAGAGGGCGAACCCCCTTCGCGCCATCGCCTCGAAGGAAGCTCAATCCCACCCATCCGCGGCCGATAACCTGAAAGGTCCGGCAACCGATAACCGCTTGAACTCACGGCAAACATCCGAATGGACACCCTTTTCCAGTCCTGGCTCGAACTGCAATGCCGCATGCTCAGTGGCGTCACCAGCGCCCTGGTGCTGCCTGTGCACGAAGGCGGCGTGGCGCGACCCGCTGCCGTCTGGCCAACGGGGACGCCCGTGGACACCCTTCTTTCCACGGTGGCACAGCAGGCAGTCTCCACGGGCAGTGAATTCACGGACTCGCCCAATGGCCAGGCGATTGTCGCCCTGCCGTTGCTCATGAACGGGCGGGTCCAGGCGGTCGTCGCGCTGGCGTTGACCCGGCGCGACGCACAGGCGCGCGACGCCGTGCTTCAGACCCTGCGCTGGGGCGGATTCTGGCTCGATCTGCTGATGCGGGCGCGCGAATCCGCCGCTGGCCAGCAAACCGACGCTCTCATGGGTCTGGTGGAAAAAGCACTCGGACAGGCGAATTTTCAAGCCGCGGCAATGGAGATCGCGACACAGCTCGCCACCCTGCTCGACTGCTCCCGGGTCGCCATCGGACTCAAGAAGCGCCACGGGATACAGGTGCAGGCCCTCTCCCACACCGTTCGGCTGGATCCCAGGAGCGCACTGATACAGCAACTCAACGCGGCGATGGACGAAGCGGCGGACCAGGATGTCACCCTGATCTGGCCCCCAGAAGAGACGGCGCGGCACATCGCGCGGCGGCACGAGGTGCTCGCCCGCGAACAGAACGACAGCGGTATCTGCACCGTCCTCTTCGGCGAGGACGGCCGCATCCTCGGCGCCATCACCTTCGAACGCCATCAGGGACCGCCCTTCGACGCCACCACGCGGACCTCATGCGAGACCGCCACCCGCCTGATGGGACCGCTTCTGTTGCTGAAACAGCGCGCCCGGACCGGCCCCATCAAATCACTGCGCCACCGGCTCAGCGGCCGCAAGCCCCTCCTGACCACCGTGGGCCTCCTTCTGATGCTGGCCGCCGCGGGCCTGACCCTGGTCCCCGTTACATACCATGTGGACGCCGATGCCCTCCTCCGCGGCAGCGTGCAACGCAGCGTGGTGGCCCCCATCGACGGTTTCGTGGCCGAAGCCCCGGTAAGACCCGGCGATGCCGTCACCAGCCATGAGTTGCTCGCACGCATGGATGACCGCGACCTGCACATCCAGCAGGTCAAGTGGCAAGGCGAAAAGGCCCGGTTGGAAAAGGAGTACCGCGAGGCCCTGGCACAACACGACCGGACCCAGGTGAGCGTGCTGCGTTCCAAACTGGATCAGGCCCAGGCAGAACTCGATCTGGCAGAGAAAAAGCTCGCGCGTACCCGGATCACTGCGCCCATCTCCGGCATTGTCGTCAGTGGCGATCTCAGCCAGTCCCTCGGCGCACCGGTGAGCCGGGGCGACACCCTGTTCGAGATCGCGCCACTGAACGACTACCGGGTGGAACTGGAGGTGGATGAACGCGACATCGCCGACATCCGGCCCGGCGCGCGGGGGGCGCTGCGCCTGAGCGGCCAGCCCGGCATCACCCACCCCTTGCACATCACCCGCATCACCCCCCTTGCCAGCGCCGAAGAGGGGCGCAACTTCTTCCGCGTGGAAGGCCAGCTCGACCGCCCAGACCCCGCGCTCCGTCCCGGTATGCAGGGGGTAGGCAAGGTGGAAGCGGGAAAACGCTCGCTGCTCTGGATCGGCGGACACCGGATCTGGAACTGGTTGCGGCTCAAACTGTGGGCGTGGCGCCTGTGACGCCCCCCCTCTACAGCCCCCACTGGTACCGGGTCGCCGGCCTGCGTCCCGCCCTGCGGCCCCATACCGAGATCCACCGGCACGTCTACCGCGGCCAGCCGTGGTACATCCTGCAAGACCATGCCAGCGGCCGGTTGCATCGCTTCTCCCCAGCGGCCTACGCGATGATCGGCCTCATGAATGGCCGCCGCACCCTGGAGGAAATCTGGGACCAGGTGGATGCGCGGCTCGACGACGCGGCACCCACCCAGCACGAGACCATCGAACTCCTCGCCCGCCTCCACGCCGCCGACGCCCTACAGACGGAAATAACCCCGGATACCGAGGAGATGTTCCACCGCTTGCGAAAACAACGGAGCCAGCAATTCAAGAGCTACTGGTGGAACCCGCTGGCCATCCGTCTCCCGCTGTTCGACCCCACGTCGCTGTTGGACCGGCTGATGCCACTGGCGCGCCTGCTATTCAGCCGCGGCGGCTTCCTGCTGTGGAGCGGCATCGTCACCACCGCACTCGTGATGGCAGCGATCCACTGGCCCAACCTGAGTCGCGACATGAACGACCGTCTGCTGACACCCTCCAACCTCTTGCTGCTCGGTCTCTGCTACCCGGTCATCAAGCTGCTGCACGAACTGGGTCATGGCCTCGCCACCCGATTCCAGGGAGGCGAAGTGCATGAAATGGGGGTCATGCTGCTCGCGTTGCTGCCCGCCCCTTACGTCGACGCATCGGCCGCAGCCGTCTTCCCCACCGCCCGGCAACGCATCCTGGTGAGCGCCGCCGGGGTGATGACCGAGGCATTCATCGCCTCCCTGGCGTTGTTCGTGTGGCTGCTCGTGGAACCCGGCGCCCTGCACGCTACCGCCTACAACGTGATGCTCATGGCCGGTTTTTCCACCCTGTTCGTCAACGGCAATCCGTTGCTGCGTTTCGATGGCTACTATGTCTTCGCCGATACCATCGGCATCCCCAATCTCGCCGGTCGCGCCAACCGCTATATCGGCCACCTCATACAGACACGGCTGTTCGGCCTGAAGGATCTCCCCTCCCCCGCCCACGATTCGCGCGAACGCCTCTGGCTGGGCGGCTATGCCGTGGCCGCATTCTTCTACCGCCTCTTCATCCTCGCCACCATCGCCTTGTTCATCTCGGAGCGCTATGCCCTGGCGGGCATGTTGCTCGCCGGATGGGCGCTTGTGTCGCAACTGCTTGTCCCCGGGGCAAGACTGTTTCAGCGGCTGCTCAACGGACCCGAACTCCAGCCCCGCCGTACGCGCGCCATCACAGTCACCGCCCTGCTGGGCGGTACTCTGCTGCTGGGCATCACCGTCCTGCCCGCGCCCCTCACCACGCTCGCCACCGGCGTGGTCTGGCTGCCGGAACAGGCGGACCTCCGCGCCGCCACCGACGGCGAGGTGAAGCGCCTGTTGGCCCGTCCCGGCAGCCGGGTGAAGAAGGGTGATCCGCTGGTCGAACTCGAAGATCCATTGCTCCCGCCCCGTCGGGCGCGCCTGGAGGCCCGCCTGCGCGAACTGAAGGCCCGCGACGCCGCGCTGCGCGACCGGGACCCGGTCAAGGCGGCCATGGTGCGCGATCAGATGCCAGAGGTGGAGGCGGATCTAAACCGGGTGCGCGAGCAAATCGATGCCCTGACCCTGCGCAGCCCCACCGACGGCATCTTTCTGGTGGAGCGGCCGGCCGACCTTCCCGGCCGCTTCCTGCACAAAGGCGACCACATTGCCTACGTCGCCGACCCGAACACCACCACGATCAGGGTGGTGATCCCGCAAGCGGATGCCGACCTGGTGCTGAACCGGACACGTGGCGCGGAGGTACGGCTCGCCTCCCAACCGACCGTCGCCCGTCCCGCGGCGCTGCTGCCGACCACACGGGCCGGCAACGAACGCCTCCCCAGCCCGGCGCTGGGACCGCGCGGCGGTGGACCCTTCGCCACGGACCCTTCGGACCCGAACGCCGACCGCACCCTGGAACGCCTGTTTCAATTGGATCTGCGACTCGACGCGCCCATGCAACGAATCGGGGAACGGGTGCGGGTACGCTTCGACCACGGCCCTGAACCCCTGTTGCGCCAGTGGTACCGTCGGCTCAGCCAGCTCATCCTGAGGCGGTTGGATGTCTGAGCAGGTACTACGCCCCGGCAGCCGGCTGGGCGCCTATCCCGAACAGCGAGACAAAGCGGCCGGCGCTCGTCGCCTGCAAACCCTGCGCCAATGGATCACCCCCGAACCCCGCATTGGCGGACGGTCCTTCCGTTGTTTTCTGGACCACCTGCACCGCCACGAATCGGGGCTACGGGAACGATCGGCGGCCGCCTTGAAACGGGAAACACACCGCCTGCGCCAACGTCTGTATCGCGAGGGTATCGACGGTGATCTTCCGGCGCATGGATTTGCCTTGGTCCGGGAACAGGCGCGGAGGATCATGGGCATGCGCCACTACGAAGTCCAGTTGTTCGGCGGCTGGTTGATGCTCCAGGGACGTCTGGCGGAGATGGAGACCGGCGAGGGCAAATCCCTCACCGCCACCCTCCCCGCAGCGGTGGCTGCCCTGGCCGGTATTCCAGTGCATGTCATCACCGCCAACGACTACCTGGCGCGCCGGGATGCGGAACTGCTGAGGCCGCTCTATACCGCGCTCGGCCTCAGCGTCGGCGTAGTGGACGACGCCACCCGCGACCCCGAGGCCCGCCGCGACGCCTGGGCCTGCGACATCACCTATTGCACCGCCCAGCAGGTGGCCTTCGACTATCTGCGCGACGGCCTCGGGAGACAGAATCACGGCGACCCGGGTGTTTCGCACCCCCTGCTACGCGGCCTCTGTTTCGCCATCGTGGACGAGGCCGACAGCGTCCTGATCGACGAGGCGCGCACGCCCCTGGTCATAGCCCGCGAGATCCCTCCGTCCTTCCCGCCGGAGACCTGGCATGACGCCTTGGCGATCGCCGCGGAGCTGGACCGAAACCGCGATTTCAGGATCGACGAAAACCAGCGATCGGTGGAGATCACCGCAGCGGGGATACGCAGGATAGAACGTCAGGCCGCCCATAGAACGGGGATCTGGCAGCGCCCTCGGCAACGCCGTGAACTGGCGCGGCAGGCGCTCATAGCCCTCCATCTATTCCAGCGCGACCGCGACTACATCGTACGGAACGGCAAGGTGGAGATCATCGATGCCAACACCGGCCGGAGCATGGCCGACCGCACCTGGGAAATGGGTCTGCATCAATTGATCGAGGCGCGTGAGGGGTGCGCCATAACGCCGCCGCGGGAAACCCTGGCGCGCATAAGCTACCAGTCTTTTTTCCGCCGTTATCTGCGCCTTGCGGGAATGACCGGCACCGCCCGCGAGGTGGCCAGGGAACTGCACCGGGTATACGACCTGCCGGTGGTCCGGGTCCCCACTCATCGTCCCTGTCGGCGACGAATGGAGGGACGGCGCCTGGTGCGGGATCAGGCCGCGTTGAACGCGGCGCTGATCACTCGTATTCGCGATCTCCGGAATAAGGGACGCCCCGTTCTCATCGGGACCCGAAGCGTCGCCTTTTCCCAGACAATAAGCCGCGCATTGACCGCCGCGGGATTGCAGCACACCCTTTTGAATGCACAACAAGACGCCAATGAAGCCGCCATCATCGCCCGGGCGGGCGAACCCGGTCGGCTCACCGTCGCCACCAATATGGCGGGTCGGGGCACGGATATCAAACTGGCGCCGGGCGTGGCGGAACGAGGAGGTTTGCATGTCATCTCCGTGGAGTGCAACGAGGCGCGTCGCATCGACCGGCAACTCTTTGGCCGCTGTGCACGTCAAGGGGACCCCGGCAGTTTTGAGACCTTCCTCGCGCTGAACGACCCTTTTCTAAACAATATGCTGCCGGTGCCGATAAGCCTCCTGATAAAAACCATTCAGAGGGGCAAAATCGGGTCCATGCGAACATCGAATCGGGTTGCCGGCCTCCTGGTGAGACTCGCGCAGTGGCAAAACGAACGGCGCAATCGCCGTGCCCGGCAAAGGCTGATGCAGGCAGAAGCCAACCTGAAGGAACAGCTGGCGTTCAGCGGAAAATCCGAATAATCCCCATGTCACCGACTGCAATATCAAGAAGACCCCGATCCATATACCGCCGGATGGCCCTCGTTTTGGCCGCCGCGGCCAGCCCTCTCTGCGGCTTCGCGGGGAGCGCGGAGATGCCGGAATTCGACTGCGTGGTCGATCCCAACATGACGGTCGAACTGAGCAGCGCGGTGGATGGCGTGGTAGAGAGCATGCAAGTGCAAAAGGGGGACCACGTCAAGAAGGGCCAGGTAGTGGCGCGCCTCGACGCCGGTCCGCAGGTCGCAGCGGTGGAATACGCCCGCACCCGCGCCGCCATGAATGCCGACCTGCACCTGCAAGAGGAAAGCCTCGCCTACGGACGTCGCAGCCAGAAACGTATCACGGCCCTGCATGTCAAACACGCCATCTCCGATGACGAGGTGGACAAGGCCGAGACGGAAACACGGCTGACGCGCATCAAACTCGAACAGGCACGTGAAAAAAGGCGCCTGGCCCGACTCGACCTGCGTCGGGCAACGGCAACCCTCGCGCAATACACCATCCACAGTCCGATCGACGGCGTGGTGACCGAACGCTACCTCAACCCCGGTGAATCCACCAAGGATCATCCGTTACTGAAACTGGCCCAGACCGATCCGCTGCGCGTAGAAATCATCGTGCCGGTCGTCCATTTCGGCGCCCTGAAACCCGGGCAGCAGGTGGACATCACGCCGGAAGCGCCCATGAACGGCCGGCACAGGGGCACAGTCACCATCATCGATCCAGTGGTGGATGCCGCCAGCGGCACCTTTCGGGTGCGGGTGATACTGCCCAATGCGGATCACAAACTCACCAGCGGCCTGAAGTGCAAGGCGCGGTTTCTCGACGAATACGCGCCTCTCGCGCCGGCATCGCAGGAGCAGAAAGCATCGCCTGCCACGACACCCCCCACACCGGAACCGCCCGAGGAGAAGGCAGACGTGCCTCCAGTCGTCGGGGCGCCGCCCAAAGCGGCCCAGTGCATGACCCTTGGCCCCTTCACCTCCTCCCGCACAGCCCGCCGGCTCACGGCAGCGCTGACCGCTCATCAGGCCCAGGTACGCCAACGGCACGAAAAGGCGGATCCCCACAAGGCCTCCCGCTACCTGTTGCTCACCGACAGGATGGAAAATGCCGCGGCCGCCCGCCGGCTGGCGCAGGAGATCCGGGCGAAAAGTGGCATACGCGATGTCGCGCCCATCACCCGCGGCAGCATGAAGAACCGTGTCTCGCTGGGCGTTCACACCCGCCGTTCCTTCGCGCAGGAACGTCTGGAAAAGATCCGCAAGGCGGGATTCGATGCAGTGCTGATGCCTCAGTACAACGGCCGTCCACGTATCTGGCTGAATATCCAGTTATCGGGTGGTAAGGACCTCGATGCGATCAAGCCCGAACTGAAGGCGATTGCGCCGGGACTTCATTTCCGGAAGCACGCCTGTGGAGCCCCGGCCCTCGCGGCCTCCCGCTGATTCTTTGCCTCCCGCTGCACCGCCCAGGCGGCCTGAAGAATTGGAAAAAGCCGACGATAACCCTATTGACCCTGAATTTTTCAAGGACCGTAATCATCGTGCCGCAAATCTCGCCACCAGCCAGGGTGACCCTGGGCCTTGTGCTGCTGGCCCTCAGCGTCCTGCTGCTGGGCCAGATCATGGGCTTTGCCCCGGATCAGCGGGACGGACTGCTCGATGGCCGGAAAAAGTTCTGTGAGGCCCTCGCCATCGAGTTCTCCTCCGCCGTCACCCAGGGCGATATGACACTGGTGAAGGAGACCCTCGACACCCTGGTGAAGCGCAATGACGATGTACTGTCGGCCGCCCTGGTGCGCAGCGATGGCCAGACCATGGTGGAAGCAGGCGATCATGCCCGGCATTGGCTGCCGCTGCCCTTCGACAAATCCACCGCCACTCACATACAGGTTCCCATCTACCAGGGCAACAAGCGCTGGGGCACCGTCCAGCTCAGTTTCGACGATTTGGTACCCGGCGGCCTGATCGAACAGTTCTACCGCTCTTATCTCGGCCTCATGCTGTTCTTCCTGGCGTTGGCATCCACCTTGTTCTTCCTGTTCATCAAGCGCACCATCAAGGAACTGAATCCTCGTGCGGTGATTCCCGAACGGGTGAAGGCCGCCTTCGACAGCCTGGCTGAAGGAGTGCTCATTCTCGATGAAAAGGGACAGGTTGTCCTCGCCAACGATGCCATCCTGAAGAAACTCGACCTCTCCCTGGACGGCATTCTGGGCAGAATGGCCTCCCAGATGGGGTGGCGTCCGCTCAAAAACACCCCATCCGAAAACCCGCTTTCCGAAACCCGGCTGATGCCCTGGGAACATGTTCTGAAGGAAGGCACACCGCAGACAGGGATGGCATTGCGATTCACCGATCACACAGGATCCACCCGCACCTTCATGGTCAACAGCGCCCCCATATCCGATCCACGGGGACGGCTGCGCGGCGTTCTGGCGACCTTCGACGACATGACCATGCTGGAGAAGAAACACGCCAAACTCCAGCACACCCTGAAGAAGTTGCGTCGCTCCGAGGCCGACCTCAGCAAGAAGAACCGCCAACTCGAGATGCTCGCCACCCGCGACCCCATGACCAATTGTCTCAATCGCCGGGCCTTCTTCGAGGCATTCGAAACCCTGTTCAAGACCGCGCGCGAACAGGATACACCCCTCTCCTGCGTCATGTGCGACATCGACCATTTCAAATCCTTCAACGACCGTTTCGGCCACGCCATTGGCGACAAGGTCATCAAGGCCGTGGCAACGACCCTTCAGACCCTGTCCAGAGAAGAGGACGTGGTGGGCCGCTACGGGGGTGAAGAATTCTGCATCCTGTTACCCGGCCTGACGGCCACTGATGCATTCGAGGTCGCGGAACGATTGCGAAAGGCCATCCTCAGCGGCGAAGGCTTCAAAACCACCTCGGCCCTCCGCATTACCGCCAGCTTTGGCGTCTCCGATCTGGAACAAGGCGCGCCGGACCCGGGCGAATTGTTGAAACAGGCCGACAAGGCCCTCTATGCGGCCAAGGAGAACGGCAGAAACCGCGTCATTCTCTGGGACGACAACCATCTGCCCGATACCGCCCCGACTGTTGCAAACGGCACGCCGGATCCGTCCGTGGAAGACGAAGAAAGCACCCTGGTACTGCAACGCCGAATCGCCGAGCTCGAGACAGACCTGGCAAACAGAACAAATGAACTACAAAAGGCCAGCACCCATGACAAGCTGACCGGACTGCCCAATCGCCTGCTCCTGATCGACCGCATAGAGAACATCATCCGTCAGGGGATACGCTATCACAAACAGGCGGCGCTGCTATCGCTAGAGCTCAGTATGTTCCGGCAAGTCAACAATACCTTTGGCCACGCCGTCGGAGAACGCATCCTGCAAGCGGTGTCGGACCGGCTCGCCCACATACTGCGCAGATCCGATTCCGTCTCTTTCCTGAATTCGGACAACAAGGACCTCACCCTTTCACGCATCGGCAACGAGGAGTTCGCCATCCTGGTCACGGATCTTTCCGACAGCGAAGATGCCACCTGGATCATCAAGCGCATCTTCGAAACCCTCTCCCGCCCTATAGATGTGGAGGGTGACGACATCTATATCAGCGCCGACATCGGCATTGCCATCTTTCCCCATGATGGCGATACGGCGGAACAACTCCTGCACAACGCTGCACTCGCGCGGCAACAGGCCAAGACGTTGCTGGGCCGAAACAACTTTCATTTCTATTCCCCAGAGATCAACGAAAGATCCACTCATCAGTTGAGGTTGCAAAATCTTCTCCACAAGGCACTCGACAACGGGGAATTCTTCCTGCACTACCAACCCAAGATCGATGCCGTCAGCGACCGGATAAGCGGTTTCGAAGCCCTCCTGCGCTGGGACAACCCGGAACTTGGATTGGTGCCACCCAACGACTTCATCCCCCTCGCCGAAAAGAGCGGATTCATCAGTGAGATCGGCGAGTGGGTATTGCGCACCGCGGCCCTCCAGGCCAGGCACTGGCAGGAAGCCGGTTTTGGCCGATTGAGCATCGCGGTCAATCTCTCAGCCGTTCAGTTCCGCAACGACCTGCTCGTCACCAATATCAACAACATTCTGAAAGAGGTGGGCCTACCGGCCGACCAGCTCGAATTGGAACTCACAGAAAGCACTATCATGGACAACCTGGACGTCGCCGTGGAGGTCATGCAGCAACTGCATGACATCGGCATCCGCCTCTCCATCGACGATTTCGGCACCGGCTACTCATCGCTCAGCTACTTGAAACGGTTCACCATCGACCAGCTCAAGATCGACCGCTCCTTCCTGTCCGAACTGCCCGGCAATCATCATGACGAGGCCATCGTGCGCGCCATTGTCGCCATGGCCCACAGCATGGAGATGGAGATCGTTGCGGAGGGTGTCGAGACCAAGGAACAGGCCGATTTCCTGCGGAAACTGGGCTGCAACGAATTCCAAGGCTTCTACTTCAGCCGTCCGCTGCCCTCCACGGAGGTCATGCTTCTTCTCGAAAAACAGCAGACCCCGGAAGGACATCTCTCCCTGGTCGCCGGTAAGGAATTGTAAGATATTAACCTGGCAACACTATATCCCGTATTCTGCCGTGGCCTGTCTTTGAACATCATAATGACCCTTGCCTGCGCACTGCGCCTTGTTCCGGCGCCTGCCTGAAGCCCTGAATGCGATATATAGTGTTGTCGGGTTAATATTTCCCGTGGGGTCTGGCCCCTCAATAGCGACTGTTTTCGATGACCTTGTAGCCCATGTCCGGCACCCATCCCCACGAGTGGGCCTGCAGGTCGCGCAACGCGGCCCATTCCGCATCCCGTGCGGAGTGTGCATCGAAACCGCAGCCATAGCTGGTGCGCTGTCTGCCGATGCGCGTGGTATAGGTGGTCTCGATGATCACCACATGGGCGTGGGAAAGATCACTGGCCGCCTGCGCAAAGACATCCTGCCCTCTTTTGCGATAGCCCTTCGCCAATAACCGCTGTATGGCCTTCTGCTGCGCACTGGCGGCACTTTCCCTTGCATCGGCCACCCATTCCATCGCCAGGGAGTTACCCAGTCGCTTGGCCACGGCACAGGCGGCGCCCGCCTCCACCCGGTCCGGCGCCACCACGGCACTCACCACGAGCAACAACGGTATCGACAGTTTTGCGTTCATTGTCATCACCTTGACCGGGAGAATCCCCTCTCAATGACTCGTATCGGCCCTTGCCCCAGAAGATGAAGAACCGCCTCTCAAGATATGCCCGCGGCCGCCGACTTGGGAACTAAAAGGGATACCAAAAAGAATCCACACAGTATGCTTAAACATCTACGACACACCCCGCTGTATGCGGTTCTCGTGGCAATGGGTGCTCCGGCCAGCGCAGACAGCATTCAGCTCAAGAACGGCGACATCCTGCATGGAACCATAGGGGCAGTCACCGACACCACCCTGACCCTGGCTCACCCTCTGCTTGGCGATATCACCGTTCAAAAGGACACGGTTTCCTCATGGTCACGGGAACAGCCCGCTGCTGTACAGGCGAAGGCACCACAAGAGACGTCTCCTCCAAAGGTGGTATCCGCCTCGCCTCCATCCCAAAGCACCGAATGGAAACGCAAGGTCGGGCTTGGTCTCTATGGCAACGGCTCCCGCGGGGATACCACGAGCAACAACCTCCACCTCTTTTTCGATTCCGAATATGAGAAGGAAAAAGATCGCTGGCTCTTCAAGATGGCATATGACCTTCAGGAGAAAGGCGGCGACACCACCGAAAACAAATTCTTCACTCAACTCGACCGGGACTGGACCCGGACCAATTCCCCCTGGTTCTGGTCGGCGCGCGGTCGATTCGACTGGGACGCCTTCAAGGACTGGCGTTACCGGCTGGGGGGATTCATCGGTCCCGGCTATCAGTGGATCAGAACCGATACGCTCGATGTCCGCCTGCGATCCGGACTCGGTGGCACCTATACCTGGCGCGGCGAGGAGAAGGGTTTTCAACCCGAGGGCCAATTGGGCGCAGATCTAAGCTGGAAGATTTCCCCTCATCAGACCCTCGATACCAGTACCATGTTCTATCTGGACCTGGAAAGGCCAAGCCACTACCGCAACACGACATCAGTCGGCTGGAGCGTGGACATCGACCACATCTACAGGGGGCTCGCCTTCAAATTCGGCATCACCAACGAATACGACTCCAATGCCGCCGAGGACGACTCGAAAGACGATTTCAAATACCGTTTTTCCGTCCTGCTTGGACTGTAGGCCATACCTTGATAAAACCGATTTCCTTGTAACCTTCGGTCACAAATTCCCCCTCGATCCCGCCTGCAAGGTAGAATACAAGCTCCCCGGCTACCGAGGTCCAACCGTGCCCCACCCATTTCCGGCGAACGATCGATTTGCCTATCCTGAGCCCGACGATGGCCGCGATCTGCGGCTCGATTTCCTGCGCGGCCTGATCATGATCTACGTGATCATCGTGCACATGGAATACTACTCCCTGCTCTCCATGTTCGCCTGGGGACGGTTGGGTCTGGTCTCCAGCGCCGAGGGATTCGTTTCGCTGTCGGGCTTGGTGCTGGGGCTGGTCTGCCAGCGGCGTCTGGCGCGGGAAGGGATGCAGGCGACGTTTCGGAAGTTGTGGCAACGCTCATGGCAGCTCTACAAGGCCCATGTGGTGGTGATCCTCAGCATTGCCCTGCTCGGGCTGATCCCCTTTCTGGATCTGTTCGAGTTGACCCATTGGTGGGTCCCCACCCACCGGGACCAGGCCTACGCCCTCTACCCGCCACCGGGGACTCACTGGCTGGAGCTGCTGAAACAGGCCGTCCTGTTGCGCATCGGCCCCCACCAGTACCAGATCATTGGTCTCTATGTGATCCTCATCGCCGTGGCCCCCATAGCGGTCTACGCCCTCCACAAGGGCAAGACCCGATGGCTGCTCGGCGCCAGTTGGGCGCTCTATGCCCTGAATGCCTGGCTGCACCTGCGCCCCAGCGGTGCGCGCTTCGAATATGCCTTTCCCCTGCTGACCTGGCAACTCATCTTCTTCCATGGCATGGCGCTGGGCTGGCATCGGGAGAAGGTACTGCCCCTGATCACCCGTATCCCCGCCATTCCACTCGCTGCCGCCGGGATGGCGCTGTTTTTCGTCTTTATCGCGCTGAACGCGCCGCATCCCCTCTTCTGGAACGGGCCCACGCTGTCGCTGATCCCGGCGGAGACCTTCCATAGCCTGTATGGCAACTGGTTCCAGAAGACACCACTGGGCCTTGGCCGTCTGCTCAACAACCTGGCATTGTTCATCATCGCCTACTACCTGTTGAGCCGTTACTGGCGGATCGCCCACAAGGGATTGGGTTGGCTGGTGATCCCGCTGGGGCAGGCGTCACTCTATGTCTTCACCGTCCACATCTATGTGATCCTGCTGGTGAGCAACACCCCCCTGCCCGGCTACGACAGCCTCTGGATCAACACCCTGCTCCACGTGGGCGCTATCCTCCTCATCTGGTGGATGGTGAAGCAGCGGGTCCTGTTCGGGATCATTCCACGCTGACGGCGGCCGTTTTCTGCCGGGAACCGGCCGGCATCTTCAGGCCGGAAGAGAAACGCATCCGTCCCTCTGCGTCGATGATCACCGCATCGACGCCTGGCAAGCGTTCCACCAGCGCCATGCCCCGCTCCGGTCCCAGCACGAAGACGCTGGTGGAGAGGGCGTCGGTGGTGGTGGCATCGGGTCCGAGGATGGTGACGCTTCGCACCTTGTCCGCGGAGTGGCCAGTCCATGGCGAGAGGATGTGGTGGTAACGTCTGCCTCCCGCCTCGAAGTAGCGCTCATAGTCGCCGGAGGTGGAGATGGCGGTATCGGCCAGGGGCAGTACGGCAGTGGAGGCGTCTTTACGGCGCGGGTCACGGATGCCGATGTACCACGGCCGGCCGCGATGGTCGCCGATCAGCCGGCTGTCGCCCCCGGCGCTCACCAGCGCCTGGCGGATACCGCGCCGGCGCAGCAGCGCGATGGCGCGGTCCACGGCATAGCCCTTGGCAATCCCGCCGAGGTCGATGCGCACGCCGGGCATGGAGAAACGCACCGTGGACGCCGTGTCGTCCAGCACCACATGGCGATAGTCGATGCGATCGAGATGACGCTCGACCCAGGCGTCGTCCGGCCGTACATGACGGCGATAGTCATAGGCATAACCGACACTGGCAAAGGTGATGTCGAAGGCGCCTCCGGTGAGCACCGAGACCCGCAGCGCCCGGTGAATAAGTTTGAGCAGTTCCCCCGGCACGGGCACCGGGCGGGCGGCCGCCTCGCGATTGACCCGGGCCAGCGGGGTCTCGCCCTTGAAAGGGCTCATCAGGGCGTCGATTCGGCGCATCTCCGCCATCACGGCGTCGATGGCCGCATTCGCCCTGTCCACGTCGTCCGCCCAAAGCCGTACCGCGATGCGGGTGCCCATGACCGCCTCCGTGCGGTCGACCCACGCCGCCTGGGCCTGCCATCCCCAGAGCAGGCCGAGGATACCGGCAACGAACATCCGCACCGTCATGACGGCAGGAAGTCGATGGGATAGGTCACCACCACCGTCTCCACGTCCTTGGCGCCGAAGTCGAACATTCGGATGCGCGCGAGGAGCTTGCGCTCCAGCGCCCTTGCGTTCAACCCGGAGGAGAGGATCCGTACCCGCTTCACCTTCCCCGAGGGGGCGATGGTGAGTTCCACCACCACTTTCCCCTGAAGGGTTGGATCGGCCCGCAGGGCGCGGTCGTAGAGGGCGTGGATGGCCCCCTTGTTGCGATCAAACACCCACTGGATCTCCTCACGGGAGCGCCCCGCCTTGCCGTCGCGCCTCGCCCCCTTGCCAGACCCGACCCGGGAGACCGGCGCGTTGCCCGCCAGGGCCGAGGTGATCTTTGCGGTATCGCGGCCGGCGAGTTCCACCCCGCCCGTATCACGGCTCAGCCTGGAGGTATCGATTCCCCCCGAGCCCTTCGCCACGCCGGCCGTGACCAGCGAACGGCGGCGCTTCTGCGCCCGGTTGCCCGCCCGGCTGAGGGGGCGGTCCGCCTTCACCTTGCGCAATGCCGAGGTCTCCCGCAGCGCGGCCAGATCATCGGCGAAGGCCAGCAACCCGGCGCGCGCCACGCGCTGACGGGTGCTTTCCAGTGCCGCCTTCGGCTTGGCGCTGGCGACACGCTTCGGCGCCACCCTCGGCCGGGCCTTGGCCGCCTTCGGCTTGGGTTTGGGCTTTGGCCGCGCCCGCGCCACCTTCCCCGGTTTTGGCTTCGGCCTGGGTTTCGACTTCGCCAGTTTCCTCGGCTTGGGTTTCGGCACTGGTTTCTCTACCCTCTTCGGCCGCGGATTGGGCGCTTCAGCACGGCGCGGAATCAACACCAGCTTCACGACATCAAGGGGTCTGCCGACAGGGGACGCGAACTCCGGCTCCGGCACGTCGAACCAGGGTATCGTCACCCCGGCCAGCAGACTCAACACGAGGGCGCCCAGGGTGATGCGGCGGAAACGGCGCTCGGCCTCCGGTTCCGGACTCCACGGCAGTCTGGGCGTCATCACGGATTGATGGCTCACAGCGCTGCCTCCTTCGCCACCACCTGCCGGTTGACGGCGAGGTAGATATCGCTGAACTCCGCTTCGCCACAGGTGCTCATCACCCGCTTCAACAGGCGGTAGGGGAGCGCCCGGTCGGCCATGATGGTGACGGAACGCCGCACCCTGCCCCCAGCCGCGCCGGGGGATGGCCATTGCGCCACCAGCGCCGCCTTCAGCGGACCGATGGTGGCGCTTCCGTCCTGCCTGATCTGGGCCAGCGCCACCACCGGCCGACCCTGGACACGGATGGTCTGGCCGTCCACCATCACCACCACCGTCTCCCGCGGCGGCCGTTCCGCCACCGAATCCGGCAGAGCGACCCCTTTGGCGCTGGGCAACACCTGCACGTCGCCAGAGTTGACCAGCAAGAAGAACACCAGGATGGTGAAGATGTCCATCAGCGACACCAGATTGATGCTGGCACGTCTGGCGTTACGCCGGTGGTGGCGCTGCATGCGTTTCGCCCGTCTGGATTGCTTCATCCTTTCTTTCTCTTCATGGTTACCGGCGGCGCGTCACCGATGGCGATCCCGGGAAACAGTTCCGCCCGCCGCCCGTTTTCCGATCCGGTCTGACGCACACTGTCCATGACATTCACCAGGACCTGATAGGGGATCTCGGGTTCCGCCAGCAAGGTGATGTCCCGCGTCCGCGGAAAACGCCGTTTGAGTTCGATCAGAAAGGCGTTCAACGCCGCCAGGTCGTATCCGCGCGGTCCCGTCTCGAAGCGTCGCAGCCGGCCGCCCGCGCGGTCGCCCACCTCGATGGCATCGCCCCGGACGATCACCTCCAGCCGCACCGGCCGTTTGGTGACCGGCGACGGCGCATCCGGCGCGGCCGCCTCGGGCAGGCTCAGTTGCATGATCGCGGTGTGCGAGAAGGCGGCGGTGATGAGCAGGAAGGGGACCAGGATCACCATCAGATTCATAAACGCGGTGATGTTCAGGTCATCCTCTCCCGCTGAACGCCGCTGACGCCAGCGTCCACGCATCAGGCCGCCTCCGGCATGCGCCGCCTGACGTCAGGCCGCTCTCTTTCACCAAGGAGATTGAGAAAACGCACCGAGGCCATCTCCAGGCTGTCCACGATCTGGCCAGTCTTGCTCTGCAGCATGGCATGGAGCAGCAGCATCGGGATTGCCACCATGAGGCCGAAGGCCGTGGTGTTCATGGCTACAGAGATACTGGCGGAGAGCAAATCCGCCTTCTGCGCGGGATCGGCCTGGGCCACGGCGGTGAAGGCCTGAATGAGGCCGATGATGGTACCGAGCAAGCCAAGCAGAGTGGCGATATTGGCCAGAGTGCCGAGATAGGGGGTGCGCCGCTCCAGCCGCGGCATCACTTCCATCAGTCCCTCTTCCATGGCCATCTCCACGTCCTCACGGCGGCGCGCGCTATGAGCGCGGCTGAGTCCGTAACTCAAAATGCGGCCGATGGCGGTCCTGGAGCTGGCGGCGATGCCCTCCGCCTGGCGGAAATCGCCCCGATTCAGACTCGGCAACACCTTCTTCCACACCCGCTGGTTGGCGCCACGCGCCAGCGTCAGGTAGAGGTAGCGTTCCAGTGCAATGGCCACGCCGACGGCGAACACCATCAGGATGGGATACATGAAGAGCCCCCCCTGTTGAAAGAACCGGACTATCGCATCAAAACTCGCCATGGCGTTTTCCCCTTGTCGTGCGCTGCGCCGGGATGGGCCTTTCTCCACCCCGGCATGGATCGTCTATTGATTTATGCGGAGGCAGATACGCCGCCGTTACCCGGAGGTGTACCATCGGGCGCGTGACCCGACTGTGCGCCCGTTGGCAATCTTCAAGGTTTGGGATGCGCCGCGCGGTAGTACTCGATGCGTCTGCGAAACACCTCACGGTCAAGGGGCGCGACGGCATCTTCCAGATCCAGCGCCGGCGGCGCCATCGGCTCACCGGGGAGCGATTTCCGCCATGGCACGATATGCAATACGTTGGGCGCCTCATGGCTGCCCACCACCGAGGTCCCTTCCAGGTCGAGCCGCTGCGCGCCCATCGCCAGGCCACACCATGCCACCGACATCACCCCCCACAGCATCCACAGTTTCATCGCCGTTCCCTCCCCGCCACTTGGGTCGAAACCCGCCTCTCCGTTACCGCGATCCAGCGCGCCATCTCCTTGTCCTGTCCGCCCATCAACCGCTGACAGGCGCGATATGCCGTCAACGCCGCTTTCGGCCGGTCCAGATAGAGATCGTAGAGAATGCCGAGATTGCGGTGGCCGTCCGGATCCTCCGGCGCCGCCGCGATGGCGCGTCGGTAGGCCTGTTCAGCACCCTTGAAATCGCCTTTCTGGCGGCGTACCAGCCCCAGCGCATTCCAGGCCGCGCCATTTCCGGGAGTGAGCACTACGGCCTTCTCCAACATCGGCGCGGCCTTCGCCACATCACCCCGGCGCAGGTAGATCAACCCAAGGTTGGCAAAGGGACCGGAGAACGCCGGCCAGTGGTGCGTCATCCCGATCAGGGCCTTTTCGCCGTCCACCTGTCGACCCCGCCGGATCTGTTCCAGCGCCTTCCGGTAGGTCTGTTCGGCCACCGCCCTCTCCCCAGTCGAAAGCGCCCCACCGGAAGGCGCCTCGCTGCGCATGGGTATGCCGGTGCATCCGACCAACAGCAGCCCTGCCACGATTGCCATCCATCCGCATCCATCAATCCAGCGCATCGATCACCTCCACCACCCGCTCCTGCCGCGCATAGCGCCCGGGTTGCAGCCGCGCCAGGGCGGCAAAACTCTTCTTCACCCATGCGTCGTAGATCCCTTGCGTCGTGCGGCGGGCGTTCGCCCGGTGCAGTTCGATGGCTTTCTCCTCAAAGGGATAGGCCTGCTCCTCCAGCAGCACGTCATACTGCGCCCGCTCTGCCTTCGACAGCCCTTTCGGCCGTTCCGATTTCATCAATGCCTCACCGAAACGTTGGTATAGATGAGCGATCCGATAGGACGCTGCGGTTGCCACCTCCGCCACCGCATAACCGGCTGCTGCGGCATAGGCATCGATGGCCGCCTGCATATGCGCCTTCTTCCGTTTCAGGTTGACCCGCAAGGGGTGGACCAGGCGGATGCTGTCGAACGCGCGCTCCTTGCGTTCCGCCAATGCCAGCGCGGAGGTGGCGGCAAGAAAACGGGTGCGTGCAGTCGCCGCCTTGCCGGCACGGCCATCCGCCGCCACGATCTCCCGCAACCAACGCACACGGTCCGCCACGCGCCCTTTTTTCGCAGCCAGCCCAGCCAGATGCCATCGCGCCTCCACCGCCGGTTCCAGCGGCTTGGGAAAGTGCTCTATATACTGCTCCCAGGCCCGCGCCGCGGCATCGACCCGGTCTGCCTTCTCGTACAGCGCCGCCGCCTGCCATCCCGCCTCCCGGCGCATCGCGGCATCGCCGGCGCCCGCGGCCACCGCCACCAGCACATCCGCCGCCCGCGTCTCCTTGCCTGCCCTCAGGTAGGTGACCGCCAGATTGCGCTCCGCCTCTGGCCGCAGGCTGTCATTGGGATATTGCTTGCGGAAACGTTCCAACACCCTCGCCGCCTGCGTCCACTGTTTGGCGGCCATATGGGCCGTCGCGGCGTCGAAATCGGCCTTGGCGCAGATCGAAGCGCCGGGCGCGACCCGCGCCACGCGCAGGAACGCCTTCGCCGCCTCGGGGTGCCGACCCTTCTTGCGCAGCGTCTCGCCCTGCTCATAGACGGCGGCGGCCAGCCGTTCCATCAGCGCATGCCGCTGCTTCGCATGCGCCGGCGTACGCTTCAGCGCCTCGACATAGGCCGCCTCGGCCCGCGCATACTGTTTCTGCCCAAAACGGGCGTGGGCGATAACGGTCCAGGCCGTGCGGGCGAGTCCGCGATCGACCCGCGGTCGCCGCGCCACCACCCTTTCCGCCGCATCGATGGCGCGTGGCGCGTCGCCCGCGGCGAACAGCCGATCGGCGGCGCGGGTCAGCACCTGGGCCCACCGCCGGTCGCTGGGAAAGTGATCGGCAAAACGCAGTGCGCTCTCCACCTCACGCCGCTGCCACTCGATTTTCCCTTGACCCTTGGCCTCCTTCTCCATCGCCGCGTAGGCGAGCAACGCAGCGTAGCCCGCCTCTGCCGCCCGGCGCCGATCGCCATACTCATAGGCGACCTGCTCGTAGGCCGCAGCCGCCTCCGGGAATCGCCGGTAATCGAACAGCAGTTCGGCCATCAGAAAATGGCTGGCAGGGGTCTTCGCATCCTTGGGGAAACCCTGCACGATCTGACGGTAGAAGCCCACCGCCTTCTCCATCGCCTGCGGGTCCGGCATGTGCCGCTTCAACGCCGCCTGCGCCAATGCGTGATGGTAATGCGAGAGGTGGTGCAGGTAGCGAAGCAGATGCGGGCGCAGACGCGCGCGGGAGCGTTCATCCTGGCGCTGCCAGATGGGACCGCCGATCCGGTAGCGCTCAACGAAGGCGGCACGGGCGGCGCGCGCCTTGTTTGCAAAGCCGCCCTTGGCCCAGGCCTCCACCACCCGTACCTGAAGATCCGGCGCGCGAGGATGCGCGGGATTGTGTTCCACGAAGGCGAGAAAGGTGTCGGCCGCGTCCTGGATGCGATCCTGTTTCAGGTAGAGGTCGCCGAGGTGTCGATAGATCCGGTATTCATAATCGCGTGGCGCAGCGGCGAAGTAGTGCCGCACCGCCGACGCTCCGCCTTGCGCGGCAAAGTCAAGGCTCACGGCCCGCAACGTATCGTTCACCAGGACGCGGTCGCTCTTCGACAGGCTGGCGGCATCAGGTTCTCCCCCCTTGGGCAACCGCCGGTCGAGCAGCGCCATGAAGGCATCGAGGGAGGCCTTCGTCCGATGGGCCTTGAACAACGCCCATCCCAGTTTGTAGCGGGCGCGGTCGTGGAACACTGTCTCGCTGCCACTGCCCAGTACCCGGCGATAGGCGCGCCGCGCCCCCGCATAGTCGCGCCGGGCGAACCGGTACTCGCCGAGTCGAAACCAGGCCTCGGTCACATAGGGGCTTTCGGGATACGTCCGGACGAGCCGTTCGAGCATCGCGGTCGAGCGGTCTGGCCGGCCGGCACTATCGTAGGCGCGGGCCAGTTGGTAGAGAACCTCGTCCGTCGCCTTGTAGCGGGGGTATGTCCTGAGCAGCATCTCGTAACGCTGAATGGCGTTTGCATAAAGCGTTTTTGGCGTCGTCCTCTCCCGGCCTGTCGCCATACGACGTTCACTGCGTTCCAGTTCCAGATCGGCCAGGCGGCGGGTGGCTTCGGTGCCGAGGCGCCTCTCGGGTTTCAGCTCGAGCAACGCCTGATAGCGCTGCATCGCATCCGCGAGGTCCGCCTTTTGTGGCCGGCTCGGCGGAACCACCACCGGCGCCTGTGGCAGGGTGGCGAGGGTGGGGTCGGGACGGGATCCGCCCACCCAGCTACAGCCATTCAGCAGCGCCACCGCGCAAATCAATACCGTGCGGCGGCACATCACTCCTCCTCCCCTGCGCCCCCGGTGGCGGCCTGATCATAGATCTGCGCCAGGGCGAAGCGCGCTTGCACCAGATGGGCGCGGAGGCGCGCTCGACGCTGTTTCACAAAATGGGCGGCAAGACGTTGCAGGTGTGCCCGCTGCCGCTTCTGCGCCGCCTCCAATTTGGGCAGAAGCCGTGCGATCCCTTTTCCAGCGGCATCGATACGCTGCTCGAAATCGTCGAAGTCCGCCGGGGTCTGGCGCTCGATGCGTCGAATCGCGCTACTGCGCGTCTGCGCCATTCGCAATGCCCGGTCGATGCCGCGCATCCCTTTGCGAGCCGCCCATTTGCGCGCCGAATACGCGCTGTGGGTGCGCCAGATCAAAACCCCTTCGAGCAGTCGCCGCCGGGCCTCCAGGGTTCCATACTGGGCGTGACCTTCCAGTCTTTTGAGACGTTCGCGCAGGGCATTGAGTTGCCCGAGCTGTGCCTGTTCCTCGTCGGTAGCGAAGGCAAGCGCGTCATCGCCCATGGCGTCGAGACGCCGTTGCAGCGCATCGCGCCAGTCCCGCAGCGCCCGCTGGCGGGCATCTGCCTCCACCGCCTGCACCCGGGAATGCTGGCGCGCATAGGCCATCCGGCGCGCCGCCAGCATGGCGCCGAAGGTCTGGACCGACTGGCGGTGCTGTTCGAGGCGCCGTTTCAGGAAGGCAAGATCGAGGTAGTCCTGCAGCGCCTCGCGGAAGCCGTTGTCCGCCAGCAACGGCGCCAGGTCGCGCCCCGCTTCGTCGAGCGCAAGCCATTCGGAGGCCGGTTGCTGGCCGATCTCCTCGGTCACCACGTAGACGCTCTTCAGAAATCGCCCGCCGGCGATGCTGTCCTCGAGGCCGCGCAAACGGTCGAGTTCCTGCGTCAGCGCGCCCTCTGCGGCGCGGTACTGCGACAGTGCCGCCCCCTGTCCACCCAACCGGCTGAGGGCATAGGGGACGGCAAGCAGGGCGTCGGCCACGGCCGGTTCACGAAGCGGTCGGCGGGCGAGCCGTTTCCACGGCACCAACGCCATGTCGAGGCGTCCCTCTTTCGCATCGCTCCAACCGGCCGCCAGCAACGCCTGATTGGACTGCAATGCCTCCAATCTCACCCGTTGCAGGACCGCTTTTGCCTCCGGATTACGGCCTGCACCAAGCAGGTGCATACCGAGGGCGAAGTTGGCCCGGTCGCGCAGGGCCTTCTGCTCCTCGTTCACCACCGGCGCGCTGCCAAGGGTATCGAGCAACGCCTCAGCCTCCGCGCCCCGACCCGAGCGCAGCAGCGCCACGGCGCGATTGAACCGGACATAGGGCGACCAGGCACCCTCGCCTGCCTCGTCGGGGATGAGCGCCGCCAGGGCGCCTCCATTGTCTTGCTGCCGTAACCGCATCACGCCCTCCATGACGCGCCGCTCGGCCGCCTCGTCCTGCGGCAGGGCATCACCCACACGCGCCAGCGCTGCCAGCGCCTCCCGGTCCAGTCCCCGGCGATAGCGCACCTTGCCGAGCCAGAACCAGGCCCTGTCCCGGATATCCGGCGGCGGGTCCTGCGCCAGCAATCGTTGGAACAGACGCTCCGCCTCCCCGTGCATGCGGTAGCCAAGGTAGAGACCGCCGAGCAGCAACGCGCCCTGTCCCGCATCCTCGCCCAGCACCTGCTTCGCCTGCGCTGCGCGCAGATGGGTGATGGCGGTGAAGTAGCGTCCCTGATAGAACTGGTAGAGGACCTCGCCATAATCGAGGCCATGGGGCGCTCGCGCCGACGTCTCCGCCGCCGGGACGGGCAACGCCAGCGCAACCGCGAGGGCAACGCCGATCCAACGGCACGAACGCATCATTCCCACTCCCGTACGCTGAAGCCGGGCTGGTAGTTGTTCTCCTGATCCACGATCTTCAGTTCGACATATTTGGGTCCCAATCCCTTGTCCACTTTTCGGGTGGCGCCCCGCTTGTAGTCACGGCCCTTCGGTCCCTTGCCGATGAAGAACGCGGTGATCTCGTGGCTGCCGGATTTGAGGTTGCCGAGCCATAACCGCTGCACGCCACCGCGCTTGAGCGCCTCGAGTTCCCGCTCGGTGTAGAGATGGTGGGACACCTCCTTGCCGTCCACCTTGAGTTCCACCGAATCGAGCTGGAAGAAGGCGCCAACATCCAGCGAGAGGAAAACGGCGAATTGGGTGTTGCCGGGAAAAAGCAGCGCCTCCTCCAGCAGAAACAGGTCGCGATTGAGGTCCAGCACCTCCTTTTTCAGCGCACGGACCTCCGCCTCCATGCTCTTCGTTTCATCGGCAAAGACGCCCGCCAGGGGCCATATCGCAAGGAGCAGAACGAGAAAACGATACTTCATGGGTCCAGTACCTCACAGGGTGCCGTTGACGATGGGGGCAAAGGCGGTGAGCCGGTCCAGCAAACTGGCGTTGCCCAGTCCGTGCGTGGGGAAGCGCGTGGCGAAACCGCCCTGCTCGCCGTGCAGGGCCATGTAGTTGAGCGCCACCGTCTGCACCAGCAGGTTAACGTTGTTGGCGGCCGGGCTGGAGGCGGTCTCCACCGAGCCGTCCGGCCGGAAGTGGCCGATCTGCTGATGCTGCGCCTGCGCCTCGGGCGTCGCGCCCAACAAAGCGGGACGGCCGCCGGGATTGTAGACCAGAAAAAAGGAGGCGGCGGTGGAGGAGTTGTCGCCCGTCCATACCCCCTTGCCGCGACCGTCCACCGAGTTGTCGACGGCGCCATTGCTGGCCAGTGACCCATCGCTGAACACATACAGCATGAGCGGCACCCCGCGCCGCGCGGCATACTCCAGGCAGGCCCCCATACAGCGGCCGGCGCGCAGATCGCGCCGCTCGCCGGTGGCGCGGTCGCCGGTATGGTAGTCGAAACCGCCCATGGCGATGGTGCCGGCGCCGGCGTAGCCATTCACCACCAGCTTCATCACCGAGGCGGTCTTGCGGAACTCGCCCTCGCCATCGAACTCCGCCTGGGTGAAGATCGAGCCGACGATATCGGTGTCGATGGCGGGATTGAGCGCCGCGGGATCGCCATAACGGTCCACCAGGTCGGCGGCCTTGACGTAGCCGCAGCGGATCAGCTCCTTGAGCACCGCGTCGGTGGTGAGTTTGGTGTCCACCCGCGCCAGCTTCTTGTCGCTGATGCGTTCGATCGCCTCCATCACCGCCACCGCGTCGGACTGGTCCAGAAGTCCCACCAGCTTGCCGGTATCCACCAGGCCGGTGACGTCGCCCGGCCGGTCCACCTTGGTGGGCCGCACCGCAGGGTCGAGGGTCTCTGCCGGCGCCATGGAGTTGCCACCGGAGTCGCTGTTGCGTGAACCGATCAGGGTGAGCAGTTCGCCGTCCGCGCCCGCCTTGTGGATGGCGTACATGGGATTGTGTGGATTGTTGCCGGTGTCGTTATCGGAGCGCGCAGGGATCACCGCGCCGGATATGTTGGCCGCGGTGGCGGGCGAGACCCGCTCCAGGATGCCCCGCAGAAAGGCGCTGTCGGAGTGAAAGGCCAGGCCGAGGTCGCTGTTGATGAAGTCGTTCGCGCCGGTCTGGGGATTGGCCAGTGGTGGGATCATGTCCCCCGGCAGCCCCATCTTGCTGTAGCCGGCGGTGGTAAGGAAATCGAGTTGCCCTCCCTGCTGTCCTGCCAGCACGTTGGAGCCCGCCATGCTCGCGCCGCCGGCGAGGTCGAAGCAGATGAAGGGGATCTTGCCCGCTCCCTGCACGGCGATACCGCACGACTGCTTGAGCGTCTCCAGGTCCGGCGACAGGGCGGCGCGCGCCGCATGGGGATCGGCAAACAGGCCGAAGAGGGTCGGACCGATCACCGTCCCGGCACCGGTGATCAGGCCGCGGGCAAGGAATTCACGGCGGGTCATGGGCCGGCGGTGGTCGGCATGGTACAGCGGCGCATCCGGGTCCAACGATCGTTGCTTTTTTCTCATAGTCGTTCAGCCTGTCTCAGATGAAGGTCATTGCAGCAGCAGGGCGGCACTGCCGAGGGTGGCGGCGCAGGCCGCCTTGACCACGGTGGGCGTACGGTCGGCGGCGCATCCCGCACCGCAGGCGGTGAGCCGGTCGATCAGCGCATTCAGTTCAGTGCTCACCTCCGCCGCCTGCGGCTGGGTGGTGAGGCCGATACCCACGACGTGGGTAAGCAACGGGTCGATCACCAGGCTGCGTTCCATCGCGGTATCGAAGGCCTGGCCCGCCGGCGCGCCGAAGTCGAAGCCGGGGAAGTAGCCGCCGCGCAACGCCGGGTCCTCCACCAGGGCGTTGCAGTATTCGATGGCGAGTTGCGAGACCGCCACCTGGTGCGCCGAAAGGAAGCCGTCGAGCCTCTCTGCCGCGGGCAGTTGCTGGCGGACGGCCTCGAAGGTGGCCTTTACCCCGCTCTGCTGCGGGCTGACGCCGGTCACGTCGGCCATGCTCTGGTTGATCTCGTCGAAGGTGCGCAGGCCGATGTCCGCCACCGGATCGGCATCCACCGGGGGCGGCGGCGACAGAGGCGCGGCGGGCGTCCGCACGTGGGTGTTGTTACCCAACCGGTCGAAGGTGAGGAAGAACTCGTCGGCCTCGGCGCCCTTCTCAAGGGCGACGACAGTGCCCAGTTCGGAAAGCACCTGCGACTGATCGACAAAGCTGGCGTCGGTAACCACGGTGTCGATGGTGGCGAAGGACTGGCCCACCACCGCCTCCTTGCCGTTGATGCCGATGCGCATCCCCTTCACCGGGATGACGCCGGGACGCGCATCGGGATCGAGGCTGATGAAGCGGGGCCGGTTGAAGAGGTAGCTGTAGTTGTCGAACTGTGCCACTTCGAAGAGGATGTAGCTCTCCGGCACACCGGTCAGTTCCGCCACCGAGAAAAGCAGGAAGAACTTCTCCCCCACCCCGGCGGCGAAGTTGGTGGCGATCTGCTGCGGCGTGAGGGCACGGTTGTGGATCGCCACCATGCGCAGTTTGCCAGCCCACGGGCGGTCGCCCGAGACCTCGTTGCCGAGCACGAAGGCGAAGCTGTCGTCCCAGTCGTTGAGCCCGCCGGGAGCCACGCCGTCCAGGTCGCCGGTGAACTCGCCGTTTACGTAGATGCGCCGGCCGTTGACCGGATCGTAGGTGAGAACCACGTGCTGTTCGGTGGCTTGCAACACTTCATTCGCATCGGCGGTGGAGAGGGCCGGTTCGCCGTTGGCGCCGGTCCCCTCGGAACGGTGCAGAAAGTCGTAGTTGTACTTGGTCTGTCCCAGGGTGAAGTTGCGCGCGCCGGTGCCCGCCGAGTAGCTGACGATGCGCGCCGGTCCCTCCTGGGTGACATTGGCCGGCACCACCCAGGCCTCGATGCTGTATTCGCCGGTGGCGCGGATCAGGTCCGCCAGTTTCTTGCTCGCGGCGGTGGCGCCCTGGGCCTTGCCATTGGTGAACTCGATGCCCCAACCGCTTACCCAGCTCACACCGCCACTCAACTGCAGATTGATGGCGGGCTCCACGCCGCTGGTGTCGTAAGCGATTGTCCCCTTGCCGGTCTTGAACTCCCACAGGGCAATGAGATTGGACTCGGAGCGGCTTCCACCGCTGGCCACCACGCCGTCGCCAAGTTTGAGCGCCTTGCTCAACACCAGACTGGGATCGACCTGGGTGACCGGCACCTGGGCGGCGAAATTGGCGAGCGCCGTCTCCATCTCCACGGCGTTGCTCTGGCAGTCGCTCCAACAGTTGTGGAACTCTTGTCGCAGACGCACCACCAGCCGCGAGTTGGCCGGCGTATCCAGGTCGATCTTCGCCTTGGCCTCGGCGTAGGCGGCATCCACGTCGCTGCTGGCGAAGAAAGGCGCCTGCGGCGTGGCGGCGCCGTCGTCATGGCAACGGCTGCAATGAGCGGCGAGCAGCGGATGGACATTGGCGGCGAACAGATCGGACGCCTCCGGAAAACTCTTGCTGGCGCCTGCTTCCTTGATCGGGGGAGGCTTGAGTTGAATGGTCCTGCCCCCGCCGGCACTGTCTCCCGCCCAGGACTCGATATAGGCGGTGATCACCGCCGCGCAGGCGTCGTTGCTGTCGAGCCAGCAATTGTGTCCGCCGGCCACTTTGGTCACCATCCGCGAGTTGGGTGGATCGAGCAGATTGACCACGCGGTTGGCCGCATCGTAGGCGAGATTGATATCGTCCTGGCGTACGAAGTCCGGCGACTGCCCGCCCTCGACGTGACAGGCCCCGCAGCGGTTCTTCGGTTTGAGGTTATCCCATACGCTGAGCTTGAAGGCTTGAACATCTGCAGTGCGCGCCGCCGGCCCCGTATAGTCAGGCACCTCCCTGTTTGAAGTCACCGGATTCTCCGAGGTGCTGACGCCATCGATACAGCCGCCCAGGCCAAGCAGTATCCCCCCGGTGATCAGCAAGGCGCGCAGGCCGGCGCCGACTCTTGTTTGGATCGTCATCGTTGTCCTCCGTTCGGCCCGGCCGATCAATCACCCTTGCAGTACACCGCCGATTCGGCGAAGACCTGCTTGAGGCTGTAGTTATGGTTCTTGAAGGAGGCCACCATGGCGTCTACCTGAGCGCGGTCGGCCGCATCGCCCGGTGCGCGAAGGCAAACCGCCTTGAACACCTTCTTCACCTGGCAGCGCGCAAACGCCTCGCTGTGGGCCAACTCCCGTCCCATGCTCTTGGCGCCGTGACCACTTCCGGGCAGGCCGGGGTCCCAACCAAGGGCGGCATTGCGCCCTTGTCGCCAGTAGTTGTCCCAGCGGTCGTCTCGGGTGACGTAGCCATACTTGAAGGTATTTGCATTGATCAAGTACTTCTTCTGTACCCGCGTGCCGGTTTCGGGGTCGACGGTGCCCTTGCGGTTGTAGACCAACCGGCCCAGCGCCTCATCAAAGTCGTAATAGGCGTAGGCTTGGGTCAGTGGTTCCATGCCGGTATGACAGCCCACGCAGTTGTTGAGAAAGATGCGGCTGTCGCCGCCAGGGCTGCGGCTCACGTCTTGCCGCACGCGGTCGGGCGGCAGCGTGTTGTCCTTGATCTCCGCCAGATCGGCGCAGAGATGGTTGAGCATGGTGAAGCGGTACATGGCGCGGTTGGTACCGGCGGCGAAAAAGGCCTTGGCCGCCGCGCGCGATGTCATAATCCCGGCGGTGGCCTCGGCCGGCAGATCGGTGACCGAGGACTGAGTGACGGCGACCAGGTGTTGCTTTAGGTCGATGCCCTGCGCCTCCAGCGCCTCGTAGTGGTCGTTGTTGGTCATGGAATACGGCGGCAGACCCAGGGCGGGATCGCCCACATAGACCAGATCAGCAGACAACAGTTCGGTGAAGGGGACATCATCACGCACCATGCCGATGACGGTGGCGGTGTAGTCGTTGAGCGGAACGAAGACCGACTGCGCCTCGTTGGTCCAGGGCGCGGCGAGATTCTTCAGGGTCACATTGTAGAAGGCGCTGTTCTCCATTGCGGTAAAGGCGGCCTGCAGATCGTTGCCTGCGGCGATGTCGGCCTCCATGGCATCCAGCACTGCATGACTCGGGGGTACGCCGGCGATGCGGTCGTGAATGCGGCGCGCCTGCTCGCGCGGACCGGCCACGGCGCACGACACCCCAAGGACGATGAGCGCGGCACAGGTGAGATTACGCAGCCCCTTCCTCTTGGTTGGCGCGCCAACAGGCAATTTGAGCGATTCTGACATGGAGTCTCCTCTACGCTGTTATTGTTCGAGACCTCCCTGTGGCAGCGGGCCAGCACCCGCCACGAACTCTCCCTTGCATTCGTTGAAACAGATGATCGACGTTATCGCCTCGTCCTTCTGTGATCCGGTCTGCAATCACCTCCGGGCGGATGTGATGGCGTTGGCAGAAGGGCCATTCGGCCATCGTTCATACTCTGTTCGCATCCTGTGTATCGGATATGCATATACGTTCCATCGATAAATAGCGGCCGAAACGACGAAGGCCCGCCTGCATCAACGCCGCGAGGAGTCTGCCCAATGACGATCTCTACCGACCTGTTTTCGTTTCGTCGACGTGGTTTCGGTGCAGCCTGTCTGTTGTCGGGCGCGTTTCTGATCGGCGGCTGCCAGGGTGGGGGCGGCATCAACGGAAGCGCTCAGAAGCCGGATCCGGTGGTGGTGGACAAACCCATCGCTTATGTGAAGCGGCCTCTGGTGAACGCAGGCGTCACCGACGTCACCCGGGCGACCGTTTTCAGCAAGGGCGGTGACCTCTACATCAAGGATCGCGCCGCGCCCAGCGCCGAGGAACGCAACGTGACCGCGCGTGTAACGGGCGGCGAGGGAGACGTGAAAGACGTGGAGGTCTCCTACGACGGCGGACGGTTGCTCTTCGCCCTCCGCCTTCCCGAGCTCGAGGGCGAGGATCCTCCGACCTGGAATATCTGGGAGTACATCATCGATGAAGACCGTCTGCATCGCATCATCGCCTCCGACATCACCGCGGAGGAGGGGCAGGACGTGGCGCCCCATTACCTGCCCGACGGCCGCATCGTCTTCTCCTCCTCCCGCCAGCGTCGCTCAAAAGCCGTGTTGCTGGACGAGGGAAAGCCGCAGTATGCCGCCATCAGCGACAATGACGAACCGGCCATGGTGCTGCACGTGATGAACGGTGACGGCAGTGCCATCCACCAGATATCCTTCAACCAGAATCATGATCTGGACCCCACGGTCACCGCCAGCGGCGAGATCCTCTTCAGCCGCTGGAACCCGGACGGCGGCATCAGCCTCTACCGCATCCTGCCGGACGGCACAGAACTCTATCCCCTCTACGGCAGTGGCAGCCACGCCAGTGGAACCGACGGCAGCAACGTGCAATTCCTCATGCCGCGCATGACCCAGGCCGGCACCGCCATGGCTTTGATCCGCCCGACGACCGCACAGGGCGGCGATATCGAGAATATCGACATCGCCCAGTATGTCGACCAGACCCTGCCCCTGTGGGACTACCGCAACAGCCTGAACGGCCCGGCACAGACCCCGGTCACTGTCAACGATATACGCACCGACGGTTCCCCATCCCCCGGCGGACACTACGCCGCCTTCTTTCCGCTGCATGATGGCACCGGCCGCATCTTGCTCGCATGGAGCCAATGCCGCCTGATCGGGAATGGCCGCACCCTCCCCTGCACCGCCGGCAACCTGGCGTTACCCGACATTCAGGAAGCGCCGCCCCGTTATGGGATCTGGATCTACGACCCCAATGAGGCCACGCAGCTTCCCATCGTCCCGCCGCAGGAAGGCATTGCGATCACCGAAGTGGTGGCCGCCCAGCCCCGTCCCCTTCCCGATATCCGCCTGGACAAGCAGGCCGGTGTCGAGCTGGATGCCGACAATGTGGCAGAAGGCGTGGGTGTGTTGCACATCCGCAGTGTCTACGACGTGGATGGCGCCGACACCGCCTCGCCCGATATCGCCACCCTGGCCGACCCGGCCCAAACCCCCGCCGCTCAACGCCCCGCCCGTTTCCTGCGCCTGATCAAGCCGGTCGCCCTTCCGGGCCGTGACGTGCTGCGTATTCCTGCCAGCGCCTTCGGCCCCCGCCGCTCCCTGGGCATGCGTGAGATCCTGGGCTACGGCATGATTGAACCGGACGGATCAGTCAAGATAAAGGTGCCCGCCAACGTCGCCTTCAGCTTCGATATTCTCGATGCCAAGGGCAGGCGCACCGGCGCAACGCACCCCCACTGGCTGCAGTTGCGCCCCGGCGAGGTCCTCCAGTGTCACGGTTGTCACGAGGCCAATGCCGCCGTGCCCCATGGTCGGCCGGATGCCGCGCCGCCGTCGGCCAACCCCGGCGCACCCGCCACCGGCCAGCCCTTCCCCAACACCGATCCGACCCTGTTCGCCAACGCGGGCGAAAGCATGGCTGAACTGCGAACGCGCATCAGTTGTGCGCTGGACGCCTGCGCCGCCCTCTCGCCCGCGGTGGACGTGGTCTATACGGACCTCTGGACCGACACGGCGGTGCGCACGCCAGACACGCCGTTCTCGTACCGCTACGCCGATCTCGATACCCCGGCGCCCACGAGCAGCAGTTGCATCGCCCGTTGGCGGACCAATTGCCGCACCGTCATTCATTACGAGCAACATATCCACCCGTTGTGGTCCAAGCCACGGCAGGTGCTGGACGGCGATGGCAATCTGATCGAAGACCACACCTGCACCAACTGCCACGGCCTGGCCGACGCCAACGGCAACCTGCAATTGCCAGCGAAGCAACTCGATCTCAGCGACGGCCCCTCCAGTGAAGCGCCAGACCAGTTCAAGGCCTATCGCGAACTGCTCTATCCCGACAACGCGCAGGAGATCGTGGACGGCGTATTGCAGGACAAATCGGTACAGGCCACCGACGCCAACGGCCAGCCCTTGTTCGAGACCGACGCCAACGGCAACCCGGTACTGGACGCGGACGGGCTCCCCATTCCGATCATGGTGCCGGTCCCCGCCCCAGGTCCTTCGATGCAAGCGGGTTCGGCCAGCGGCGGCTACTTCCTCTCGCTGTTCGACACCGGCGGGGCGCACGCGGGCTGGTTGACACCGGCGGAACTCCGGCTGATCGCCGAATGGCTCGACATCGGCGCCCAGTATTACAACGACCCGTTCGCAGTTCCGGTGAACTAAAAGGGCCAATCACGGGCAGGACATGCGCTGTTTCACAGAACGTCTCACCGTTCCCCCCGAATCCACTCAGGCCGTATATGCTGGATGAAAACACACTGTATAAAATCACAACGAGGCAGCTCAGTGGGCCATGCGCCGACCGATCATCTTTCTCACCATCATCATGCTCTTCCACCGCATCACCGCCATGGGCGGCGAGCCCCTTCTCGGCGCAGAGGTGGCGACCCCCTTCCTGGAGATGCATACCGGGCCCGGACGTGGATATCCCGTGTTCAACGTGATCGAACAGGGCGAGCCGCTGACGCTTGTCAAGCGCCGGACCGACTGGATCCTGGTCGAGACCCTGGGCGGGAAGCGTGGTTGGGTCTCGCGCGATGCGCTGGCGGACGCGCGCGACGCGGAGGGCCTGCCGCTCTACATCGCCGATGCCGATCGCGCGGACTATCTGGCGAGTCGCTGGGAAATGGGGGTGATGGGCGGCGACCTGGAGGGCGCACGCCTGCTCACCTTCTACGTGGGCTACCGCCTCAGCCCCAACCTCTCCGCCGAGGTCTCCCTGTCGCAGGCGCTGGGCAATTTCTCCACCAGCCGGATGGCGAACTTCGACCTCGTGGCGCAACCCTTTCCCACCTGGCGCCTGTCGCCCTTCTTTGCCCTCGGCGGCGGCTGGGTCGAGACCCAACCAAGGGCCACCCTGGTGCAGGAAGAGGACCGGCTCGACACCGCCGCCCACGTGGGCATCGGCGCGCGCATGTACCTCAGCCGGCGCTTTTTTCTGCGCGCCGAGTACAGAGATTACAAGGTCTTCACCAGCCGAACAGAGAACGAGGAGCTATCCGAATGGAAAGCAGGTTTCGCATTTTTCTTTTGACGCTGACGGTCGCCGCCTTGGTGCTGTTCGCCCCCGTCTCCTTCTCCGCGGACACGGGCGCGCAACCCGTGATCGCACCAGAGGCGCCGCGCCGTGAGATTCATGAGGCGCAGATCGACACTGAAGATTTCGAATTCGGGCTGTTCGCCGGCATCATGAGTGTGGAGGACTTCGGCGCCAACGCGGTATACGGCGTCCGGCTCGACTATCACCTCACCGAGGATTTCTTCGCTGAACTGGCCGTCGGCCGCACCGATACCGACAAGACCAGCTTCGAACGACTTGGCGGTGTGGACCTGCTTACCGATGACGCGCGCACCCTCACCTATTACAACCTGTCGCTGGGCGTCAACCTACTGCCCGGGGAGGTGTTCGTCGGCCGCAGCTATGCCTTCAACTCCGCCTTCTATCTCATCGGCGGCGTAGGTTCCACCCGCTTCGCGGGCGACGACCGCTTCACCCTGAGTATCGGCGCCGGCTACCGGCTGCTGCTGACGGACAGCATTGCCCTGCACATCGACGGCCGGGATCACATGTTCGACATCGATATCCTGGGCGAGAACAAGACCAGTCACAACATCGAATTCACCGGCGGCATCTCCGTCTTCTTCTGAGGATCGAATCATGCGGACGAAACGACACACTTTTCTACGGGTCATCGCCGTCTTGTTGGCAGCGGTCTCCTTCAGCACCTGGGCATCGACCGGAAGCGTCGCACCCGATTTCACCCTCAAGGGCCGGGACGGCCGCAACATCAAACTCAGCGAGCTGCGCGGCGAGGTGGTGATGATCAACTTCTGGGCCTCCTGGTGCGCGCCTTGCCGCCAGGAGATGCCTCTGCTCAACGACCTCTACCAAAGATACCGGAAGCTGGGCTTTACCCTCCTCGGCGTCAATGTGGAACAGAATCCACGCGCGGCGAAGCGGCTGCTGAAGGATATCCCGGTGGACTTTCCAGTGCTGTTCGATGACCGCAACGAGGTGAGCAAGGCCTACGATATATCCGCCATGCCAAGCACCGTGTTGGTGGATCGCGACGGCCATATCCGCTTCGTACATCGTGGCTACAAGCCAGGACTGGAGGAACGCTACCAGCAGCAGATCCGCACTCTGATCCGGGAGTGAGAATGCGCACTGCCCCGCTTTTCGCCCTTGTACTCCTTCTGCTGGAGGGATGCGGCATGTCGCCCTGGGTGAAACCCTACGAACGGGCTCACCTCGCCGACCCGATCATGCGCTTCGAACGCAATCCGGTCTCCTCTTCATACCGTCATCACGTCTTCCAGGCCCGCGAAGGAGCGCGCGGCGCGGAGAGCAGTCAAGGGGGGGGCGGCTGTGGCTGTAACTGATCACATCCTCCGATGGGTTGTTATCGCGGCCGCGGGCCTTTGTGCAGCAGAGGTCTCTGCGGGCGTTCTACCCGAGGACCGGGCGGACGCCCTCTATCACAGCTACGACGGCGGCGGTGTGGAGGTGAACGGCCCGTCATTGCTGGTCCGGAAATCCCTCGGTCAGAATGTCTCGGTTTCCGCCAGGCACTACGTGGACGCCATCTCCAGCGCTTCCATCGACGTGGTGACCACCGCCAGTCCCTATGAAGAGGAACGGACCGAAAACGGCCTTGGCGTCGACTACCTTGCCGGTGACTCCACCATGAGTCTGAACCTCACCACCAGCTCCGAGAACGACTATGAAGCGAAGACCTTCGCCTTCAGCATCGGCATGGACATGTTCGGCGACCTCACCACCGTGAGCCTTGGCTACTCCGTCGGGCAGGACAAGGTGGGCAAAACGGGCCAACCCGAATTTTCCAAAGACGTGGACCGCCAGAGCTATCGGCTTGGCCTGTCCCAGATACTCACCAAGGACTGGCAGGCGGAGCTGGGTCTGGAGACCATCACCGACGAGGGTTTTCTCAACAACCCGTACCGCAGCGTGCGCTACCTCGACCCGGCCAGCCCCAAAGGCTACAGCTACGAGCCGGAGGTCTATCCCCACACCCACACCAGCAATGCCGTCTCGATCCGAACCGGTTACTACCTGCCCTGGCATGCGTCGCTCAAAGGCGAGTATCGCTACTTCACCGACACCTGGGGCATCCGCGCCCACAACGCGGAGATCGGCTACACCCATCCCCTCGGCAACCACTGGACGCTGGATCTGAGCTACCGTTACTACACCCAGACCGCCGCCGATTTCTATGCCGACATATTTCCGCGACAACAGGCGCAAAACTACCTCGCCCGCGACAAGGAACTGAGCACCTTCCACAGCCACACCTTCGGCGCAGCGGTCAGCTATCTGTTCGAACCGGCAGGATGGCGCTTCATCGATCACGGTTCGCTGACTGCGTCATACGACCATATGTTGTTCCGCTACGAGGACTTTCGTGACCTCAGCGCGGCGGGTCCCGCAGGCGAGGAGCCGCTGTACGACTTCACCGCCAGTGTGATGCAGCTCTACCTCTCGATCTGGTATTGAGAAGAATACTGACTATTGACCCGGCAACGATACGGCACGCCACGGCTGAATACGATATATATCGTTGCCGGGTTGATATAAACCCGGCTTCAGTACTTCGGTACATGACCGGGACGGCGGAGGTTTTCAGGATTCACGGGGACGCCCGGAACCGGCTCCGTCGCCGGACGCTGCCTGTTTTTCCTTGGCAGGACGGGCGACCGCCCGGGAACCGCATGCATGTGACACATCAGATAGAGCTCCTTTGTGTTATTGGACTCGTTGCTTTCAAGGATGTTGTTGCGGTCGTCGATGACCACCTTGAACCGGGCGCCCCGGTCGATTGCCCGGTCGGGAGTCACGGTGATGGTGCCGCCCGGCCTTTGTAATTTTCTGGTCGGGTCGAACTCGTTGAATTTCATCCTGGCAAATACCTGCCAAGGCTGGGTTGGCTGACTGCGGGTATAAAGCGCAAGGGCAGCACCGTTGCCCTGCCAGGCATGTGCCGAAACCTCTCCCCCCAGGTTTTTGATCTTCACCCGGGGGTAACAGTAGCGTCCCACGCTTTTCACACCCACGGAAAGTATCGCCAGATCTGCTTGCCTGCGCACCTGTCTGTGGACCCTGCTGGTAAGCTCGACAAGCCGGCTGTTGTCATCGTATCGGCTTTCCCGCTGGGGCGACTGCAGGACTATGCCGAAACTGTCGGTACCCTGGAATTTTCTTTCTGTGACAAAGCTGAAATTTGCATTGGGGCTGGAATAAAACCGGCCGATGGCGCGCTGCATCGGATCGAGCTGGGCCAGACTGTGCTCTTCCCAGAGGGCAAAGCGCTGTTTCCTTTGGTCAAAACGGTAAATCCTGATCTTTGTCCGCTGAGAAAATGTCTTGAAGGGAACGGTGAAATATTCGACCCTGCCCGCAACTCGACTGGTCACGGTGGCGTCATGGTTGATCGTGATACCTATCCTGCCGTCCCGCATGGCCTTGACCGATGCGATATACAGATTGGGATAATGGGGTGAGGCATTCGATTCAAAAAGGGAACCGACGACCTCCTGAAATAGCTTGACGACCATGGGCTTTGGCATGGCAAAGACAAGCGTGCTGGGAATCGTCAGGGAAAGAAAGAGCCCAATGCCAGGGAAGCCAAGCTTCATCCTCTTGTTCTTCATCTGATGCTCCTTAGAACTTCGTCGGACCTTCAAAGCGAGAATCACTGAAGAGCGGTCCCCACCAAATCTGACAGACTCCTTGCTCTGATGCTATAAAATCATTGACCTGACAACGATATACATCGTATCCAGCCGTGGCGTGCCCCTATTCCGGGATGGCTTCGGCGCCGATGCCTGCATGTTCCAGCCTGGGGAAGAGGATCTTCTCCTCCTGTTCCACGCGGGTACCCAGCCGCTCGAAGAGATCCAGGGTGTCATCGATGAAGGCCTGGGTGAAATCGAAATCGCAATTCTTCAACCATTTCTTCTGGTAGTCGCCCAATGCGCGGCGCAACGACTGTTCACCGCTCTTGAAGCCCCATGCCACCGATTTGATCTTCGGATCGTCGGACACGAGCAGCGACGGATAGAGATCCTTGTCCTCGCCCTCCACGTGGTCAGAAATCTTCTTGACGATATCGCACAACATGTCATGTGCCGTCTTGGCCAGCGGCTTGATGGCCAGATCCTTCTCGTTCAGCATCGGCCGGATCTCCTCCACCATCTGCGCGATCTCTTTGTGTTCCTGCCGAAGCGTACTGATATTTCTCATCTTACCTCTCCTCCAGTGGTGTGACTGCGGGCGGATTCTTCCGCCTCTGTTGATACAACTATAGACCGTTTCCCCGAAAAAAAGTAAGGGATGATCTCAATTGCCCGTGCTTCTTCCAACGCAGCTTTCGCATGCCTCTTTGCCCTGCTCGTTCTCAATCCACAGATCCATAGCGAAACACTATCTCAATGATTACTTCAATCAATTGGATATATTTCATGACGTGGCCCACACTCAAACTACACCCACCCCACCACCGTCGTGGATACGACAGGAGTAGATCATGAGCAGCAACAAATGCCCCTTCCATACCGCCGCCGTGGCCGACATCCCGACCAACGAGACATGGTGGCCAAACCAATTGCGAATCGACATCCTGCGCCAACATGGCCCGGACACGAATCCCATGGGCGCAGACTTCGACTACGCCAAGGCCTTCAAGGATCTGGATCTCGAGGCGGTCAAGCAGGATCTCCACGCCCTGATGACCGATTCGCAGACATGGTGGCCGGCGGACTACGGCCACTACGGTCCGCTCTTCATCCGCATGGCGTGGCACAGCGCCGGCACCTACCGTATCGTGGACGGGCGCGGCGGCGCGGGTGGCGGCAACCAGCGCTTCGCGCCCGTGAACAGCTGGCCCGACAATGTAAACCTCGACAAGGCGCGCCGTCTGCTGTGGCCCATCAAGCAAAAATACGGCCGCAAGATCTCCTGGGCCGATCTAATGATACTCGCCGGAAACGTCGCCCTTGAGTCCATGGGCCTCGAGACCTTCGGCTTCGGTGGCGGGCGCGAGGACATCTGGGCGCCGGAGAAGGACATCTACTGGGGCATGGAGGGCACATGGCTCGACGACAAACGCCATGCGGACGAGGGCGCACTGGAAGACCCCCTGGCCGCGGTACAGATGGGCCTGATCTACGTGAATCCGGAGGGCCCCGGGGGCCATCCCGATCCCCTGGCAAGTGCGCGCGAGGTACGCGAGACCTTTGCCCGCATGGGCATGGACGACGAAGAGACCGTGGCGCTGACCTGTGGCGGACACACCTTCGGCAAATGCCATGGCGCGGGCGACGCCTCCCTCGTCGGGCCGGAACCGGAGGCGGCCCCGCTCGAAGCCCAGGGGCTCGGCTGGAAGAGCGCCTTCGGTAGCGGCAAGGGCGCCGATCAGATCGGCAGCGGCCTCGAAGGCTCGTGGACACCGACCCCGACCCAGTGGGACATGCGCTACCTTGAGATGCTGTTCGACAACGACTGGGTGCTGACAAAGAGCCCGGCCGGCGCCTGGCAATGGACACCCAAGGAGACCACCGACGCCAACCTGGCCCCGGCCGTGGACGATCCCTCCAAACGGGCGCCAATCATCATGACCGACGCCGACATGGCGATGCGCGAGGATCCAGTCTATGCCCCCATTGCGCGCCACTTCCGCGACCATCCGGAAGAATTCGCCGACGCCTTCGCCCGCGCCTGGTTCAAACT
>Ga0256841_1000343_pt1 | contig 49776 bp, 42 predicted proteins | sample 356308metaG_FD_185971 | JGI IMG/M metagenome (GOLD analysis project Ga0256841, IMG submission 185971) | Hydrothermal vent microbial communities from Mid Atlantic Ridge, Atlantic Ocean - 356-308 | ecosystem: Environmental > Aquatic > Marine > Hydrothermal vents | place: Atlantic Ocean: Mid...
GCCGGATTTCTACAAGCGGCCGGGCCGGGACATCGCGGCGGCGAAAGCGGAGCTGGCGCGGATCGACACGACGCTGGAGCAGGCGTACCAGCGCTGGCAGACACTGGAAGAGCGCGTGGACGGCGTTTCCGGGGGTGGCTGTCGGAAAACCTGACGCAAAGGTGTTGGTTTCATTCCGCCCTGGCGGTCTTTTCGTCTTTGCACCTTGGTGTTCGAGTACAGCACCGTGGAATCGTGGTGGGGTTCCCTTCGGTCACCCCACCCTCCGGAGGCCGCGACAACCGCCAACATCCCCCGTACAAGGGTGGGGTGAACGAAGTGAACCCCACCACCACGCCGGGCCGGCGAATGGGTGTGGGGGGATTCGTCAGCGGGTTTTCCCGTCTTTTTTCAGCCCGCTCGTGTCCAGCTTGACCACCACCTCGTCGGGCCGTTCGTCGACGAAGCGCGGGCGCATGTTCATGGGCCGGCCGGCGGCCTCGGCCAGTTCGCGCTCGCGGGCGGCGATCAGCGACAGGCAGTCGCGGATGCCCTGGACGGTGCGCTCGGACAGGGGATGCTTGAAACCCGGCTTGGCGTGGGTGTCCTTGGCCACGTCGGTCAGCACGCGCTTCATCATGCGCATGATGCGCTCTTCCTGGGTCATTTCGTCGCTGCTCATGGCGGGCCTCGCTGGGGGTGTGATCACGCCTATTCTGCCACAGCCGGACACCATTGGACGCATTTCCGCGCCGGCTGGCCGTGATTTGGATGCCGCGGGGGCCGGTCAGCCCTGCTGCAGCAGGTCGCGCAGGTCGATGACGGCGGCGTTGGCGCGGGCGACGTAGTTGGCCATGGTGAGCGAATAGTTGGCGAACAGCCCGAAGCCGCTGCCGTTCAGGATCACCGGGCTCAGCAGCGGCTGCTGGGCCTCTTCCAGCTCGCGGATGATCTGGCGCAGGGACACCAGGGCGTTCTTCTTCAGCAGGATGGACCGGAAGTCGTATTCGATGGCGTGCAGCAGTTCGCGCAGCGCCCAGGTGGCGCCGCGCGCCTCGTAGAAGACGTCGTCGAGCTGCAGCCAGGGCGTGCGGACTTCCACCACGGGCGGCGTGCCGGTGGCCTGTTGCGCATGGGAATCGCCGGCCAAGTCGGTGTTGATGCGCATCTGGCCGACGCTGGCGCTGAGCCGCTGGGACAGGCTGCCGAGGCGCTTGCCGACGATTTCCAGGTACTGGCGCAGGTTGTCGGCGCGGGCGTAGAACTGCGCCTGCTGCCGGGCCGGGTCGGTCAGGCGCCGCAGGTAGCGCTGCAGGGCCTCGATGCCCTTGCGGTACTCGCCCTCGGTATCCGGCAGGATCCAGGAGTCGTTCTGGAAGTTGAACTGGGGCTCGGCCCGGGCCAGGTCGGCGTCCTCGACCGACTGCGACTGCGAGCGGGAGAAATGGTTGCGCAGCGCGGCGGCGCCGTCGCGCAGCATCACCAGGGCACCGAATTCCCAGTTCGGGATGTTGTCCATCCACACGCCGGGCGGCATGATGTCGTTGGACAGGTAGCCGCCGCGCTTGTCCAGCAGGGTCTCGCCGATGCCGATCAGGGTGGAGGTGTAGACGGCGCCGACCACCAGTCGCTCGGCGTCGCCGCCGACCTGTTGCAGCGCGAACTCGCGCACCTCGAAGGGCGCCGGCTCCTCGTTCCAGTACCAGCCGAGCACGCCGGTGACGACCAGCAGCGCGGCCAGGATGAGCGCCGCCGACCACAGCAGCCCCTTTTCCTTCAGGTTGGCCGGGTGGTAGAGGTCGCGCAGCCACCAGAGTCCGTCGCGCAGGCGCTGGAGCAGGGATTGGAACATCGGCAGGTCCTTCGGGCCAGGTTGGCGAAGTCCCTAGTGTGGGGCCGGCGCCTTCGCCGATCAAGCCGCCCGCGGCCCGCCGACCAGCCGCAGCAGGCTGGGCAGCAGGATGAGGGTGAACAGCGTGCTGACGGCCAGCCCGCCGACGATCACCGCCGCCAGCCCGCGGTACAGTTCGGTGCCCGCACCCGGCACCAGCAGCAGGGGCAGCATGCCGAACAGGCTGGTGAGGGTGCTCATCAGGATCGGCCGCAGGCGCAGCCGCACGGCCTGCTCGACGGCCGCGTCGCGGTCCAGGCCGCGGCGGGCGGCGGCGCGGGCCTGGTAGACCAGCAGGATGGCGTTGTTGACCACCAGGCCCAGCAGCATGATGAAGCCGATCATGGTCAGCAGATCCATGCGCTGGAAGCTGAACAGGTCGACCAGGCGCAGGGCGATCACCCCGCCCACCGTCGCCAGCGGCAGCACCAGGATCACCAGCAGGCTGTCCAGGAAGGAGCGGAACAGCGCGCTCATCAGCAGGTACAGGATCACCACCGCCAGCAGGAAGCTGCCGCCCATGTCGTCCAGCGCCCGGGCGAGCTTCTTCGCCGTGCCCGAGTAGCGGATGCTGCCGTCTTCCGGCAGGTGTTGGCGCAGCTCGGGCACCACTTTCGTCTTCAATTCTTCCAGCAGGCGCTCCAGCGACATGCCCTCGGGCGCCCGCACCTGCAGGGTGACGGTGCGGCGCCGGTCCAGGCGCCGGATCTGGTCGGGCCCGGCCGTGCGCTGCACCGACACCAGTTCGCCGAACGGCAGCACCCCGGCCGCCGGTGTCGCCACCGGCAGCGCCGCCAGCTGCTCCGGCGTCTGCCAGCCGCGTGCCCGCACCACGATGTCGCGACGCCGCTCACCGTCGAAGTACTCGCCCGCGAACAGGCCGGAGCCGAAGGCGCGCGCCAGCCGCGCCACCGTGCCCCGGTCCCAGCCGGCCTCGGCGATGCGTGCTTCGTCCGGCACCAGGCGCAGTTCCGGCTCCGCCAGTTCCAGGCCGGGCCGAGGCTGCACCGAGGCGCCGGGAATGCGCTCGCCGATCAGTTCGTAACCGGTGCGGGCGGCGTCCAGCAGCGGTTCGAGCTGGCGCGACTGCAGGTTGAGCTCCACCGTGCCGCCGCCGCCAAAACCCCCGAACAGGGAATCGCGGCGTGCGAAGGCCAGGGTGTCGGGGAAGCCCTTGACCATGTCGTTCAGCACCGGCACCAGGCGGTCGACCTGGCCCGGGTCGACGGCGCGCACGCCCATGAAGGCGCCGCCGCGGTAGACGACGAAGAAATAATGCCGCACGCGCGGCCGTTTCTCGCCGTCGAGATAGGGCTGCATGCGTTTGGCGATGACCTGGCCCATCTCTTTCTCGATGGTCGCCAGGTTGACGCCGGGCGCCACGCTGATGATGGCGGACACGCGGTTGCGGTTGCCGGTCGGCAGGTAGTCCGCCTCCGGCAGCAGCCACAGGGTGATCAGCACCGGCAGTGTGAACAGCAGCGCCACCCAGGCGAGCTGGCGGCGACGGGAGCCGGTCAGGCGCATGATGGCGGCGCTGATGCGACGCCACAGGCCGGCGTGGCGGTCGTTCAGTTGCAGGGTGGCGGCGGACTGGCCGGCCGCGGCCGGCACCAGCGCCACCGCCACCGCGAGCGAGGCCACCACCGCCGCGGCGATGGCGATGGCCAGGTCGGCGAACAACTGGCCGGCCTCGTCGCGCAGGAACACCACCGGCAGGAACACCGCCACGGTGGTCGCGGTGGAGGCCAGCAGCGCGCCCCACACCTGGGTGACGCCGTGCAGGGCCGCGCCGCCGGCGCCCTCGCCGCGTTCGCGCAGGCGCACGATGTTCTCCAGCACCACGATGCCGGCATCCAGCACCATGCCGACCGCGAACGCCAGCCCGGCCAGCGAAATCACATTGAGGGTGTGGCCCGTCAGGTCGAGGACGACGAAGGCCGCCAGCAGGCACAGGGGAATGGCGGCCGCCACGATCAGGGTGGCGCGCAGGCGGCGCAGGAACCACCACAGCACACCGACGGCCAGCACCACGCCCGCCGCCAGATTGGTGCCGAGCATGGCGATGGAGCGATCGATGTAGACCGTCTCGTCGTAGACCTGCTCGATGCTGAGGCCGGCCTCGCGCAGCGGCCCTTCCAGCTCGGCGCGCGCCTGCCGCAGCCCGTCCATCAGCCGCAGCACGTTGACGCCGCTCTCGCGGTAGGCGTTGACGGCAACGGCGGTGGCGCCCTGATTGATGACGAAGCTCTCGCGGTCGACCGGCCGCAGTTCGACGTCCGCCACGTCGCGCAGCCGCACCGGCTTGCCTTCGCGCCAGTCCAACACCAGTTCGCCGAAACGTTCCACCGGCCAGCTGCCCGCGAACCGGATGGTGTAGCGGCGTTTGCCGACGTCGACGCTGCCGGCCGAGCTGTCCTCGTTGCCCGCCACGCGCGCCGCCAGCGCCGGCAACTGCACGCCCAGCGCCGCCAGCCGGTAGGGGTCGAAGCTGATGCGGAGTTCCTTGTCGCGGCCGCCGCGCACCTCGGAGCGGGCCACGCCGGGCACCCGCTCGAAGCGGGTCTGCACCAGGTCCTCGATCAGGGGATAGTAGGTGGAGACGTCGCGGGGGTTGCCCGGCAGGGTGCGGATGACGAACCAGGCCACCGGCCGGTTGCGGGCGCCGATGGTGGACAGGCGCGGCTCGACGGCGTCGTCGGGGTAGTCGCCGACCCGGTTGAGGCGGTTGAGCACGTCGATCAGCGCGCGCTGCAGGTCGGTACCCACCGCGAAGCTGAGCGTCACGCTGCCGCGGCCGCGCTGGGCGCGCGACAGCATCTCCACCAGACCCGGGGTGCCGCGCAGGGCCTTCTCCTGCGGTTCGAGGATCTCCGACTCGACCTCCTGCGGCGCCGCCGCCCGCCAGGCGGTGGTGACGGTGATCTCGGGTCGCTCCACCTCGGGCGTCATCTGCACCGGCAGGCGCGCCAGGCTCAGGGCGCCGAACAGCGCCACCAGCAGCACCGCGACCAGCGCCGCCACCGGATTGTTCAGCGCGGCGCGGGTCAGGATCACGGCGCAGCAGACGCCTCCCGCACCTCGACCGGGTCGCCGTCGCGCAACCGCTCGCCGCCGCGCACCACCACGCGGTCACCGTCCGCCAGTGCGCCCTGCACCTCGATGTAGCGGCCCTCGGCGACGCCGGTGTGGACCTCGACCCGCTGCGCGGTGCCATCCTCGCCGATGCGGAACACGTAGATGGCCGCGCGGCGTATCACCAGCGCGTCGCGCGGCACGCTCAACACCCGGCGCGGGGCGGCCGCGGGCACGGCGATGCGCAAGGCCTCGCCGGCCGTCCAGTCGCCCGGCGGCAGGGCGACGCGCACCTCGTAGAGCCGCGAGGGCGGCTCGGCCACCGGCACCAGGGTGCGCACGCGCCCCTCGGCCCTGCCGTCCCCGCCGGCGCCCTGCACCTGCACCCCGGCGCCGGGCCGCAGCACCGCCAGCGCCGCGCGCGCCACCCGCACCTGCGCCTCCAGCCCGTCGGGGTCGACCAGCTCGACGACTGCGGCGCCGGCGTCCGCCCGTTCGCCGGGCTGCAGCAGGCGCCGCGTCACGACGGCGGCAAAAGGGGCGCGCAGCGTGGTGCGGCGCAGGCGTTCGAGGGCCTGGCGTTCGCGCGCGCGCGCCGCCTCCAGCTCTCCTTCGGCCGCCGCGCGGTCGGCGACGGTCTGTTCGAGCTGGCTCTGGGCGGCGTTGTTCTGGTGCGCCAGGCGCTGCAGGCGACCGGCTTCCTTGTCCAGGAATTCCAGCCGCGCCCGGGTGCGCGCGATGTCGGCACGGCGCTCGACCAGCGCCTGCTGCAGCAGGCTGTCGTCCAGGCGCGCCACCGCGTCGCCCGCCTGCAGCACCGTGCCGACCTCGGCCACCGACAGCAGCCGCCCCTCGACCTCGGCGGCCAGCTTCACGGCCCGGCGGGCAACCACGGTGCCGTCGTACCAGTCCAGCGGCGCCAGCAGGCGCTGGCGGGCGACCTCCACCACCACCGGGCGGGCGGCGGCAAGGACGACGGCGGCCGGCAGCAGCGACGCCAGCAGCAGTGTCCAGCTCACAGCCTTGGAGATTCTTGTCATGAGCTTCCCGTTGCAACGCCGTTCCGCGTGACCGGCGACTTTGCCCCGCATTTCAGCATACTGCCCCGCAAACGACCAGCCGCGACCGTGCGCCCGGCGCGCCTGTGGTACGCTTGCCGGCACTGCTGCGAGCCACCCCTGCGCCCCATGCCCGAACAATCCCTGGTCTTCTCCGTGTTTCTCATCTTCACCGGCGCCGCGCTGCTGGCGACCCTGGCCCTGTATGCGCGCCAGTCCATGCTGGTCGCCTACATCCTGCTCGGCATGCTGCTGGGCCCCTTCGCCCTCGGCCTGGTGCCGGACGTCGTCCTGCTGCGCGACCTGTCGCACGTGGGCATCGTGTTCCTGCTGTTCCTGCTCGGCCTCAACCTGCACCCGCAGGATCTGTGGCGGCTGTTCCGCAAGGCCACCCTGGTGACGCTGGTCAGCTCGCTGCTGTTCGCGGCGAGCGGCTATGCCGTGGCAATGGCATTCGGTTACGACACCGCCGAACGGCTGGTGATCGCCGCCACCATGATGTTCTCCAGCACCATCATCGGCCTCAAGCTGCTGCCCAGCACCGTACTGCACCACCAGCACACCGGCGAGATCATCATCAGCGTGCTGCTGCTGCAGGACCTGATCGCCATCCTGGTCATGCTGACCCTGCACGGACTGGGGGGACACACCGACGGCTGGCAGCAGGCGGCCAAGCTGGCGCTCAGCCTGCCGGCGCTGCTCGCGTTCGCCTTCGGCTTCTCGCGCTGGGTGCTGACGCGCCTGCTGGCGCGCTTCGACACCATCCACGAATACATCTTCCTGCTCGCCATCGGCTGGTGCCTGGGCATGGCGGAGCTGTCCGAGGCCATCGGCCTGTCGCCGGAGATCGGCGCCTTCATCGCCGGCATCGCCGTCGCCACCCACCCCATTTCACGCTTCATCGCCGAGAGCCTGCGGCCGTTGCGCGACTTCTTCCTCGTGGTGTTCTTCTTCAGCCTGGGGGCCGGCTTCGACATGGGCTCGGTGCAGCAGGTGTTGCTGCCGGCGCTGGCGCTGGCGGCCATCAGCCTGCTGCTCAAGCCCCTGGTGTTCCGCCAGTTGTGGATCTACGAGGGCGAGGCGCCGGCGCTGTCGCTGGAAGTCGGCGTGCGGCTGGCGCAGATCAGCGAGTTCTCCCTGCTGATCGCGGTGCTGGCGCAGCAGACGCGGGTGATCGGCGAGCAGGCCTCCTACCTCATCCAGCTCGCCACCCTGCTCACCTTCATCGCCTCCTCGTACTTCATCGTGCTGCGCTACCCCACCCCCATCGCCGCGTCCGACCGCCTGCGACGCGACTGATCAGCGGTAGGACCAGGCCCAGTCGCAGGACGACAGCGCGGCCAGGGCCGCCAGCAGGCTGTCCGCCGGCACCGCCTCGTGCGGGTACACGCCCTCGATCTCGACCAGGCCGTCCCGGGCGGCGCCGCCGGCCACGGGCGGCAGGCGCACATGGCAGTAGGGCGCCCCGGGAGCGGCGGGATCGGGCGCCAGCCGGAGCCTGGGGGAACAACCGAGAAACACCACCTGCTGCAGGAAACGCGGCCCGGCCAGGTAGTCCGGCCCACCGCCGGGCGCGGGTTCGCCGATCAGGCCGATGCGGCGCAGGCAGTCGCGCAGCTGCCCGGGCCCGTCCGGTCGCCAGCCGGGTTCGGCCGGATGCAGCAGCAGGGCGGGCACGATGCGGGCGGGGAGAGGTTCAGGCCCCGGCGGTCAGCACTTGGAGCCGGTCTGGTCCCAGCTGAAGGTGCAGTCGAGGTGCGAGCGCACCGAGATCATGCCGGCCATGCCGTCCTCGACCATGGTGGCCAGCGGCGAGCGCTGGCGGAAGCGCCGGTTGGGCTTGTGCATCCACAGCCGCCCCATGTGGCGGCTGAACGGGAAGGTGGTGCGCAGCGCGTCGGCGATGCTGATGAGATGTTCCACCCGCAGCATCACCTCCGGGTCGTCCGGCAGGGCGCGTTCGTCACGGATGCGGCGCAGCTCGCGCGGCTTGATGTCGAGACCCAGCAGGGCGACCTGGTCGCGCTCGCGGATACCCCAGTCTTCGAGCATGTTGAGGATGGCGCGCGTCAGTTGCAGGCGCTCGTCGTGTGTCATTTCTTCGGCCATGTCGGCAAACCCTCTCCCGTCTGACGGCAATAGTAGCATGCCGGCCGCCGCCCGCGCCCCGTCCGGCGCGTCCCAACACCACGCTTGGGATGTGGAATATCGCCACCGACGGCCGCTGATCGGGGCGGCGCGACTGTGCTAGTATCCGCGCCGACCCGGTGCCGCACCCGGCACTGGCCATGTGTCTACACGCCTGATTTCAAAGAGTCGAACAATGAAAAACGTGCAAAGGAAAGGCTTCCTGTTCCTGTTGGCAAGCGGATTGCTGCTGGCCACCCTGGCAGCCAGCGCCGACGTGGTGCTGCTCGACAACGGCGATCGCATCTCCGGCGAGGTGGTCGCCAAGAGCGCCGACAAGCTGGTGATCGAGACCGCCTGGGCCGGCAGGCTGGAGTTGTCCTGGTCGAAGGTGGTGGCCGTGACCACCGAAGGGCCGCTGCTGTTCCGCCTCCGGGACGGCGTCGAGATCCGCGGCACCCTGCGCAGTGAAGACGGCGGCGTCGTCCTGGTCGACCAGGACGGCGGCAGACACCCCGTCGCATCGCTGGCCGCCATCGCCGAGGCCGGCGCCATACCCTCGGAACTGCCGCCGCCGCTGGAATGGCGTGGCCATGCCAACCTGGCCGCCCAGGCGGTACGCGGCAACACGGATACCGATGCCCTGTCTCTCGACACCCGCGTGGTCGGCGAAGCGAAGGGCATCCGCCGCTACACGCTGGCGGCGGCGCTGAACAAGGAGCGCAGCGCCGGCTCGCTGACCAAGGAACAATACCTGCTGGGCGGCAAGTACGACCACTTCTTCAGCCCGCGCTGGTTCGGCTATGTCAGCGCCGACTTCGAAAAGGACAAGTTCAAGGATCTCGACCTGCGCAGCATCTTCAGCGCCGGCTCCGGCTACCAGTTCTTCGATACGGACGAACTGCGGGTATCGCTGGAAGGCGGCCTCGCCTACACCGACGAGGATTTCATCGTCAACGACGACGACAGCTATGCCGGCCTGCAGTGGGCGCTCAACTGGGAGCAGGCCTTCTTCGACAAGCGCCTGGCCTTCTTCCACCGCCACCAGGGCAACCAGGGGCTGGACGCCGCCGACAACCTGCTGATCCGCGCCCAGACCGGCGTGACCGTGCCGATCCTGGACGGGCTGCGGGCAGTGGCCGAGTACGACATCGACTGGGACCGCTCACCGCCGGACAATACCGACAGCACGGATTCGACCTACAAGCTCGGACTCGGCTACACCTGGTAGGGCGGCGATGGCGGCATGAGCGTGCTGCTGTCGCTGCTGGCGCTGGCGCTGCTCGTGTGGCTGTGGCAGGACACGCTGGCGGCCCGCGAACAGGCCGAGCACGCCGCCCGCGAGGCCTGCGGCCGGCAGTCGCTGCAGTTCCTGGACGGCAGCGTGGAGCTGCGCCGCACCCGGCCGGCACGCGTCGCCGGCGGCGTCCGGCTGCGCCGCACCTTCCGCTTCGCCTACAGCCCGGAAGGGGCCAGCCGCCGCGAGGGCTTCGTCATCACCCTGGGCCGGCGGGTGGAGAACCTCGGCCTGTGAGCGGCGGGCGCCGGACTGTTATATCGGACTGTTATATACTTTTACCGCAAGACGACGCTTTTCCCGATTCACAGCCTGGATTCGACCATGCCCTATTACATCTACAAGATCACGCCCGGCCCGACCGACCTGCTGAAGACCCTGGAGAAGCTGGAGCAGTACGACAGCTACAAGGAAGCCCGCAACCGCGCCCGGGAGATGCGCGCCGCCGCCCAGCCGACCGACAACCACATCATCAAAGTGATATTCGCCGGCTCGGAACTGGAGGCCGAGGAACAGCTGATGGAAAAACGCGAGGCGCCCATCCTGCGCGAGTGGGAAAAATAACCGCGCCAGACCCGCATCCATGGTCGAGGAAGACGAATACCGGAGCACCTACCGGGAAGTCAACGAACACCGCTGCGTGTTCGAGAAGGCAGTGCTCAGCCATCGCTGCGCCTGCATCTGTTCCACCCGCTTCTACCTCGCCGACCGCGAGGGCATCCGCTGCGACTCGGTCACTGCACTGCAACGCTGCCGACGCCTGTCGCAACTGCTGCACGACAGCGCACGCTTCGCGCTGGGCCTGAGCAGCATCGAGGGGGAACTGCCCCACACCAAGGAGATCAAGGTCCAGACCGGCGGCCTGCTGGGCCTGCAGAAGGCGCTGCGCCCGGCGCTGGCCGAAAGCGATGAAGTCGGCGACATCGCCGGCCTGGTGGCCTGCGGGGAGAAGACCTGGGGCTCGCTGGAAGCGCTGCCCTTCAGCGAGATCGTGAAATCCATCACCGCCTTCGAGGGACGGCGACGACGCCCGCGCCGCTGACAGGCTGGCGTTCGGTCACCAACGTGATAGGCTGAAAACAGACGCGCACCCAGGGCACGGCGGCAGGCCGGCAGGAGCCAGGACCATCAACAACAGCCTAAGCGAAGAAGAGATCGAAGACCTGCGCAGGCGACTGGAAGGCCTGCGCACCGAACACCGCGACCTCGACGACGTCATCCACCACCTGACCGAATCGGCCTACCCCGATCAGCTGCAGATCCGCCGTCTCAAGAAGCGCAAGCTGCGCCTCAAGGACCTCATCATGCACATCGAGAGCCTGCTGATTCCCGACATGGACGCCTGAGACGGGCCACCCCGCTAGCGCGCCTGGTAGTACAGCTTCCTGACCGGCGACAGGATCTCCAGGCTCGCACCGTTGACCTTGACGTAGCGACGCACCTGCACGTACAGGGTATGGGCGCCGCCTGCCGCCCCCAGGCGGTAGGGGACCACGGCCGCGTAGGACTGCCATTTGGCGCCCTGGAAATCGGGCCTTTCGCTGATCATGATATCGGTGGCCTTGCCGCTCAGGCGGGTCTTGACCAGCACCCGGCGCGGGTCGTCGCCGGCGCGGTCGCGCGCCACCGACACGGCCGTGATCTCCAGTCCTTCGGCCGGTGATCGGGTCGGGCCGGACCGGGCACCCGCGCAGCGCGGGCCGCCCCCGCCGGGCGCCAGCTTCATGACCACAACGCGGTTCTCATAGAGCGGCTCCAGCAGCCGCTGCTCGCCGAGGTAGCCGGCCCGGGACACCACCAGCACCAGGGGATTGGTGGGCAGGTCCCGGAAGCGGGTGACGCCACGGGCGTCGGTCAGCACGGCGCCGAACTGTGACGGACTGGCCTGGGTGCCGAGGCAGACCGCGGCACCGGCCAGCGGCCGGCCGCTGTCGCGATCCATGACATGGATTTCCAGCCAGGGATTGTCGGGCGCAACGACAGCGGCCGGCGCCACCCCCACGGCGCACAGGGCAAACAGACCGGCAAACAGGGACAGGATCTTGTTGTTGTGGATCTGGGCGTTCATACCGACCTCGCGGGGCTATTGTTGCTTTTGTGGCCAAGTGTACCACAGCCCCACCCCACGCCCCGGATCGCATTTTCGTGACGCCGGTCCGGTTTTTTTCAACTTGTTGATTTATATTCGTAAATCACCGGGTGCGCCAGGCAGGCCCGGGGGCCGCCTGGAACGGCCGCCCGGCAACCGCCACGGCGGCTCAACTAACGCGCCCGGCGGACGTTAACCCGGCAGCACCCGAATCCGCCCGTCCACCGGCGGGCGGCCACAGCCAGACAGGGAATCCATGAGCGAAGCAGCGGAAAAGACCAGGAGCGGAACGGGCAAGACGGCGCGGCCGGGCGGCGGCCGCATGAGCTTCAACCCGTTGCACCCTTCGTCTGAACTGCCGCCCGAGCAGCTCATCCGCCTGCTCGGCATGCACGGACGCAAGAGCCGGCGGCACAAGTCCGCCGCCGCGAAACCAGCCGGGCGCGCCATCCCGGCGGCCACGCCGGCCACACCGGCCCCGGCTGCCGCCGTCCCGGCCGCCGCCCCCGCTCACGAGCCGCGCCGCAGCCGCCCGGTCCGGGATCTCGAAACGGAAACCGGGGTATTCGGTGACAGCGGCCGCTCGCCGCTGCTGGCGGCGATGGGTGCCGGCGTACTGGTCGGTGTCGCCGTGGCCGCCTTCCTGCTGTGGCCGGCGGCCAGGACAGAGACACCGGCACCGCCACGGACGACGCCGGCCGTAGTCGAGAAGGCACCCGCGGCGGTACCGAAGGCCGTCGAGAAGAAGGCCCCGGCACCCCACGCCACGGCACCGGCCCCCGTCCGGCGCGCCGCCCCCCGCCAGGCGGTGGAACCGGCCGAACCGCGCGCCGCGGCCGAGCGCCTGCGGCAATTGCGGAAAGAAGCCGAACAGCGCTTCGCCGAACGCCTGGCGGCCCCGACCCCGACCCCGGCCCCGACCCCGTCCCGGACCGCCCCGCAGGATGCCGCGGCGGCGGCGCCTGTCACGGAGCCGACACCGGCCGCCACCGTCGAAGCGACCGGCCCCGCGGCGCGGAGCGCCGATACCCCGGATTCCTTCCGCGAGGACACGCCGGTCCAATCCCTGCAGCCGTCACCGGCCGACTCCCCGGCAGCGGTCCCGGTCGCACCGGAACCGCTCGACGCGGCCACTGCGCCGGACTTCCCGGATCCCCTGCCCGGCGCTGAAGATGCGGACGACGCAGCCCCCCCGCCGACGGTCGAACAGCCACCCCAGGCGGCGGACACCCGGCCGGTGCCCGCACCCCCGGCCGACGCGGCGCCGCCCGCAGCAGCGCCGTCCGAAGCCCTGGAGGGGCCGGAAGAAGGACCCGGGGCCGACGCCAGTGCCTTCCCGGCCGCACCGGAAATGCCCGCCGCGGCGGAGCAGTCTGCCCCGCCACCGGAGCCCGCCGTGGCCGAACCGGCGCCGGTCGCGGACGACACCGCCGGATCGGCACCCGGCAGCCAGGACACGACCGCGGAGCCGCCGCCGGAAGAACTGCCGCCGCTGCCCGGTCAGGGGACGGGTTCGTAACGGAACAGCTCGACCGCCAGCGGCCAGCCGCTGGAATCCAGCACCGTGACGGACCATTCGCCGGGCTGGCCCGGCTTGATCCTTTTCTTCGAGAAGACCCGCCAGCGCGGACCCTTCACCTGGAACGACACCTGCGACTGCACTTCACCGCGGTACTCCCAGCGGTGGACGACGGTGCGCCCCTCCAGGTGGCGCAGCTCGGTGAAGAAATAGACCGTATCGAGCGGCGCCTGCAGCACCACCACCCGGTCGACCGGCTCGCGGTCCACGATGGCAGTTGTAAACTGCGCCCGCGCCACGCCGGCATCGGGCGCCAGGCCGGCCGGCGGAGCCGCCGCCGCGACCTGGCCCGCCAGCAGCAGGGCACCGACGGCCGATCCCCTCGTCATTGCATTCATGCGCATTCTCCCTGTGTCGATCGATCGGGCCGGTAGCGCACGGCGGGCGTCACACCGCACTCAGAGATGCACGATCTCCAGGCCCAGGGCGGCGCAGGCCTCCTGTTGCTGGCTGCTGGTGACCACCGCGGTGCTGGCGCGTTCCGGTTTCAGGTAGGTGTCGCCGACCCGCTGCAGATCCTCCAGCCGGACTTCCAGCACCCGGCGACGGAAGCGCTGACGCTGCTCCGGCGTGCGGCCATAGAGGGCGTTGTAGAAGGCATCCTTTGCCTCCCCCGCCGGTGAGCCGGGCTTGTCGATGCCGCCGATGACGCCGAGGATGGCTTCCTCGACCTGGCGCCACTCGTGCTTTTCGTCCAGCAGCCAGCGCACCGCGGCGTCGAAGTCGTCCAGCGTCTCCTGCAGGCGCGGGTCGCGGTAGGAGAAGAAGCGGAACGCGGCGTTGTCGGCGTCGTGGCCGGCGCCGCCGCCGTAGGCGCCACCCTGCTCGCGGATGGCGCGGTGCAGGAAACCGTTGCGCAGGAAGCCGCCCAGCACCGCCAGCGGCGCCGCGTCCGGATGCTCGACGGGTACCGTGGGGTAGGCGCGGGCGCAGAAGTTGACCTGGGTGTTGGTGACCCAGCACTGCTTCACCTGCTGCTGCACCGGCGCCACGCCGAAGCCGCCGCCGGCCGCCGCCGGCCGCCGGCTGTCGGCCCAGGCCTGCTGAAGCTGCGCCAGGTAGTCGTCGCGGTGCTCGGCTTCGCCGATCAACAGGAAGCGGCGCGGCGCCGCCAGCACCTGGTCGTGCAGGGTCTCGAACTGGCGCGCCAGCGCCTGCAACGCGGCCTTGTCGTCGAGGCGGTCGTCGAGTTCACGCAGGTGGCGGATGCCGGCCAGGCCGCGCAGCCGGTGCGCCAGCGCGGCGCCGGCGCTCAGGCCCGCCGAGGCCGCCATCATGGCCAGCAGGTGGCCCTGGCCGGTGACACTCTGTTCGCGGCGCGCGCGCTGCTGCGCCAGCAGTTCGCGGATGCGGTCCAGCTCGTCGAAGCGGGCGGCCTCCAGCGTCTCGCGCAGTAGCCCGCTCATGGGCGCGTGGTTGCGGGTCAGGGCCTTGCCCGACAGGATGAAGTGCCCGGACAGGCGCTGCACGTCGTCGATGGCGGCACGCGCCGAGTGGCTGGCGTACACGCCGCCGGTGACGCTGGACTGCAGCGCCTGGGTCTCCAGGTAGTCGCGGCCGCCGCAGCCGAGCTGCGCCAGGCAGCGGGTGTAGTGGGGCAGCACGTCGAGCAGCCCGTCGTCCAGCGCCGGCAGTTCGGCCACCACCTGTTCGTAGACCAGGCCGTTGGTGCCCTGCTCGTAGTTGTGCACCGGCAGGCCGGCCACGTCCAGCTCCCGACCCTCGGCGATGTGCAGGGTCTCGGGGATGTCCGAAAGCCCCACCTTGGGCAGGATGTCGGGATCGTCCTCCTGCTGCTGGCGCTCGGCCAGCGCCTGCGCCTGTTCCACGATATGGCGTATGCCGACGTCGTCCAGGCCGGCCTTGATGCGCGCCAGGCGCTGCGCCTCGGCCTGCTCGGTGCGCGCCGCCAGCCCGGTGTCCGGCTCCAGCGTCAGGCGCACCCGGTGCCAGTTGTCGAGCAACTGTTCGCGCACCAGGCGCTTGACGTAGTCCGGGTCCTCGATGTCGCGCCGCAGGCGCTCCAGCACCGGGTCGAGATTGAGCGCCCCGACCGGGTCGCCGTAGTGGATGGCGCTGGACAGGCCGTCGAGAATGAGCTGCAGGCCGTAGGGGTAACCGTCGCCGGCGATCTCGCGCTGGCTCAGTTCCAACTGGTGCAGCACCGCCTGCACCCGTTCCAGGGGCACGCCCTCCTCGGCCACCTGGCGCAGCACCGACAGCACCAGCTCCTCCAGGGCGTCGGCGTTCTCCGGCCTGCTGCCCTCGATACCGGCCATGAAACTCATCTCGCGGTTGGAGTCCTCCAGGCCGCACAGCGGCGAGGGCGCGCTGCCCAGGTCGGTGGTCTCCAGGGCGCGGCGCAGCGGCGAAGCGCTGTCTTCCAGCAGCACGCCCTCCAGCAGATGGGCCTCCATCTGCCGGTGCAGGTCGGTGCTGTGGCCGAGCAGCCAGCCGAGCACGATGTGGGTCTTGTCCTGCGGATCCTCCTGGGGATCCAGCGCATAGTATTCCTGCACGCGCAGCGGCGCCTGGTAGCGCTTCTCATCCGGCACCGCGACATGCACGTCGAGACGCTCGAAACGCGACAGGGCGCGTTCGTGGAAGCGTGCCTGGTGTTCGGCGGCCGGGATGTCGCCGTAGGTCATGAAGATGGCGTTGGAGGGGTGGTAGTGCTTGCGGTAGAAGGCCAGCAGGTCCTCGTAGGCCAGGTCGGGGATGTGTTCCGGGTCGCCGCCACTGTTGTAGTGGTAGGTGGTGGTCGGGAACAGGTACCGGGTCAGTTCCTGCCACAGCACGCTGACCGGCGAGCTCATGGCGCCCTTCATTTCGTTGAACACCACGCCCTTGAACAGCAGCCCGGTGGCCGGGTCGTCCGGCACCTCGAATTCCAGGCGGTGCCCTTCCTGGGCGAAATCGAGTTCGTGCAGCCGCGCGAAGAACACCGCGTCCAGGTAGACGTCCATCAGGTTCCAGAAGTCCTTGCGGTTCTGGCTGGCGAAGGGATAGGCGGTCCAGTCGCTGCTGGTGAAGGCGTTCATGAAGGTGTTCAGCGAACGCCGGATCATCATGAAGAAGGGGTCGCGCACCGGGTAGCGCTCGGAGCCGCACAACACCGTGTGTTCCAGGATGTGGGCGACGCCGGTGGAATCCGTGGGCACGGTGCGCAGTGCCACCAGGAACACGTTCTCCGGGTTGTCGGCGGCCAGGTGGTAGTGCATGGCGCCGGTGGCACGGTGGCGGTATTCCTCCACCACCAGCTTGAGCGAGGCGATGGATTCGCTGCGCACCCATTCGAAACTCTCGTGCGCCGAGGCGGGCGTGGAAGCCCGGCTGCCGCTGTCCGCGATGACTGTACTCATGATGCAGGGTTTTCCCTTCTTCAGTGTGTCGGCACCAATTCTAGCGCGCCGGCCCGGCAATTGCCCGCACCGCCGCCGAGCCGATAGAATGCGCTCCGGCCCCGCCAGGAACGCACCCGCATGAAAATCGTCTCTTTCAACGCCAACGGCATCCGCGCCCGCGCCCACCAGCTCAAGGCGCTGGTGGACCGGCACCACCCCGATATCATCGGCATCCAGGAAACCAAGGTGCGCGACGAGGAGTTTCCCGTACAGATGGTGCAGGATCTGGGCTACCGGGCCGACTTCCATGGCCAGAAGGGCCACTACGGCGTGGCGCTGCTGTCGGCGCGGCCGCCGAAGAAGGTACGCAAGGGGCTGCCCGGGGACGGCGAGGAATCGCAGCGCCGTCTCATCACCGGTTTCTATGATCTGGCCGACGGTCGTGAACTGGTGGTCATCAACGGCTATTTCCCGCAGGGCGAGAACCGCGAACACGAGACCAAGTTCCCCGCCAAGCGCCGCTTCTACGCCGGCCTGCTCAACTACTTGCAGAAGCATTTCTCGCCCGACCAGCCGCTGGTGCTGATGGGCGACATGAACGTGGCGCCGCTGGACATCGACATCGGCATCGGCGAGGACAACGCCAGGCGCTGGCTGCGCACCGGCAAGTGCAGCTTCCTGCCGGAAGAGCGCGAATGGCTGCAAAAGCTCATGGACTGGGGCCTGGTGGACACCTTTCGCCAGTGCCATCCGCGCGTGAAGGACCGCTTTTCCTGGTTCGACTACCGCAGCCGCGGCTTCGAGCGCGATCCGAAGCGCGGCCTGCGCATCGACCTGCTGCTGGCGACGCCGCCGCTGGCCGAACGCTGCACCGGCGCCGACATCTCCTACCGTATCCGCGCCATGGAGAAACCTTCCGACCATTGCCCGGTATGGGCCGAGTTCGACCTGAAACTGGCGTGAGACGACGCCGTCACGCCCGCATCCGTGCATCGCGCCGCCCGCCGGCGTAGAATATTCCCCATGATCGGGAATGGAGTTCATCGGCTGGGCTGGATGCTGGTGGCGGCGCTGACCGCCGCGTCGGCAATGGCGGCGGCCGCGCTGGAGCAGGAGGCGCCGGTCCAGGACCCGAAGTCGCTGATCGCGCACATGACCGAGAGCCTGCTCGACGAACTGAAGACGCGGACCAGCGAGATCAAGGAGAACGAGGACGTCGCCTACCGGATCAGCGACCGCCTGGTGGTGCCCAACCTGGACTTCGACCGCATCACGCGCCTGGTCATCGGCAAGTACTGGCGCCGCGCCAGCGACGAGCAGAGGCGGAAACTCACCCACGAGCTGCGTTCGCTCATCATCCGCTCCTACGTCACCGCCATGCGCACCTATGCCGACCAGATCGTCGCCAGCGGTCCGCGCATCACCTACCTGCCGTCGCGCTACCGGCCCGGCGACAAAAAGGCCGTGGTGCGCGCCGCGTTGCAGCTCGAGGGCGGCAAGCCGGTGGAGGTGCAGTACCTGCTGTACCGCAGCGACGGGCGCTGGAAGATCTACGACATCCGCATCGAGGGCATCAGCCTCGCCATCACCTACCGCACCAGCTTCGGCGCCGAGATCCAGCGCAGCGGCATCGACGGCCTGATCGCCCAGCTCGAAGAGCGCAACCGCAACGGCGCCGTGGCCCTGCCGCCGGGCGTCAACGTGCCCCTGAAGGCCAACACCGGCATCGGCCTCCACTGACCCCCGCCCTGGCCTGTTTCCTGCATGACGACATGCAGGAAGGCACCACTCGCGGAGGGAACATGAGCCTCGTCGACCGCTGCCACGATCCGTACGGAAAGCTTTCGCCGCGCCGGCGCGGCCAGTTGAACCGCCTGCTGCAGTCCCCGGACCGGCACCTGTGGGAGCGCAGCCGCGGGCTGGTCATACGCGCCACCCCGCTGGTGACGCTGGAAATGGCGGTCCGCTCGGTCAGCCGCCGGCCGCTGGCGGACGCCCCGCCGGACCCCTTCACCCTGTACCGGGCCCTACGCTTCGCGGTCGGCTGAGCCGTCCGCCGCCCGCATCGGCTGGCGGCGCGCCTGCGTCCCGACCAGCGCCAGAATCCTGTCGGCCGCCTGGGCGGCGCCGTCGGCTTCGACGCGCCTGACCGCCAGCGCCCGGCACCGATCCACCCGCTCGCGCATGGCGCCGTCGGCCAGCCGCGCGGCCGGCAGGGGCACGCCGGCGCGGTGCCGCGCCAGCCAGGCGGCCAGCCAGCGCTCCTCGGGCCAGTCGGGGCGCGGCACGTACAGCAGCGGCGTGCCGTTGACCACGCATTCGGCCACCGTCCCGTAGCCGCACTTGCCCAGCACGGCATCCGCCGAGGCCAACAGGTCGATGAAGGGCATGCCGGTCGCGCCCAGGGTCGACACGGCCGGGTGATCCACCCGCCAGTCGTCCGCCACCAGCCAGTGGATGCCGGCGTCCGGCGGCCAGTCCTCGACCGGGAAGCGCGCCCCCACCCCGCCCGGCGCCACCAGCACCAGGCTCGTCTGCGGTGCCAGGCCGAGCCGCTCGACGAGCGCCGCGCGGCGGTCGCGTCCGCGCCGGGCGATGGGGCCGACCGTCCGGCACCGGGCCAGCCAGGGCATGGGCATGGACGGCTCGGGGCACAGGAACAGGCGGGCGCCGCCGTAGGCCGCTTCCAGTTGCGCCAGCACCCCGGCCGCCTCCGGGCGGTCGGCGAAGTAATGCCGGTAGATGTCGGCCCAGTTGAGCGAGCACAGCGCCACCGCCGGCACCCCCAGCACATCGGCCGCGGCCAGGATGACGGCCGGCACGTCGGCCAGCACCAGGTCCGGCGCCAGCGCCGCCAGCCGCCGCGCCTCGGCGTCCACCCGCGCCGGCCAGTCGGCGTGCTGTTCGCGGTAGGCGCGGGCGCTGCGTTCGAGGTCGACCTCGAGCGCCGACTTCATGTGCAGGCCGAAATCCGGCGCATGGCGGTGGTACTCGAAGGGCGCGCCGATGCGCTCGCGCAGGAAGGCTTCCGGCAGGTCGGTGAGCACGCCCAGGCGCAACGCCGGGCAGCGCCGCGCCAGCGCGTCGAGCACCGGCGCCAGCTGGGCGGCGTGACCGTAGCCGTGCGGGGTGATGGCGGCGACCAGGCGCACGGCGGCGGGCAGGGTCAGAGGATGCCGGCCGCCTGCTGGTCCGCGTGATAGGACGACCGGACCATGGGCCCGCTGGCCACCTGCGAGAAACCCAGCGACTCGCCCAGCTCGCGCAGCCGCTCGAATTCGTCGGGGTGCACGAAGCGCTCCACCGGCAGGTGGTGCAGGCTGGGCTGCAGATACTGGCCCAGGGTGAGCATGTCGACGTCGTGGGCGCGCAGGTCGCGCATCACCTGCTCCACTTCCTCCAGGGTCTCGCCCAGGCCCAGCATCAGGCCCGACTTGGTCGGCACGCCCGGGCGGGCGGCCTTGAAGCGCTTCAGCAGGTCCAGCGACCAGGCGTAGTCGGAGCCCGGGCGCGCCTTGCGATACAGCCGCGGCACCGTCTCCAGGTTGTGGTTGAACACGTCCGGCGGCGCCGCCCGCATGATGTCCAGGGCGCGGTCCATGCGGCCGCGGAAATCCGGCACCAGGATCTCGATGCGGGTGTCGGGATTGAGGGCGCGGATGGCCTCGATGCAGGCCACGAAATGCCCCGCCCCGCCGTCGCGCAGGTCGTCGCGGTCGACCGAGGTCACCACCACGTAGCGCAGCCCCATGGCCCGGATGGTGCGCGCCAGGCTGGCCGGCTCGTCCGGGTCGAGCGGGTCGGGGCGGCCGTGTGCCACGTCGCAGAACGGGCAGCGGCGGGTGCAGATGTCGCCCATGATCATGAAGGTGGCCGTGCCGTGCGCGAAGCACTCGCCCAGGTTGGGACAGGAGGCCTCCTCGCAGACGGTGTGCAGGCGGTTGTCGCGCAGCACCTGCTTGAGGCGCTGCACCTCGGGGCCGGCCGGCGAGCGGGCGCGGATCCAGTGCGGCTTGCGCGGCGCGCGCGCGGTGGCTTCGATCTTCACCGGGATGCGCGCGGTCTTGGCCGCGCCGCGCTGGCGCTTGTCGGACGGTTCAGCCATGGGAATCCTGTCTCGGGGGCACGATAGTGTAGCCCAGAATGTCCGCCAGGTGCGATTGCAGGGCCGCGCCGGCCCCGGCGACGTCCAGGGCGATACCCAGGTCGGCCAGCCGGGTCACCGGCAGGCCCGCGTGACCGCAGGGGTTGATGCGGGAGAAGGGTTCCAGGTCCAGGTCGACGTTCAGCGCCAGGCCGTGGTAGCAGCGGCCGCGCCGCACCCGCAGGCCCAGCGAGGCCAGCTTGGCGCCCCCGACGTAGACGCCGGGCGCATCGCGGCGGGCGACCGCCGCGATGCCCCGGGTGGCTAGCCAGTCGATCACCGACTGCTCGATGTCGCGCACCAGCCGCTGCACGCCGAGACCGCGGCGTTGCAGGTCCAGCAGCAGGTAGACCACCAGTTGCCCGGGACCGTGATAGGTCACCTGCCCGCCCCGGTCGGTCTGCACCACCGGGATGTCGCCCGGCGCCAGCAGGTGCTCGGGTCTGGCGTTCAGGCCCAGGGTGAAGACGGGCGGATGCTCCAGCAGCCACAGGCGATCGACGGTGGCGGCGTCGCGGCCGGCGCTGAACGCCTGCATGGCCCGCCAGGTCGCCTCGTAGGGACGGCGGCCGAGCGATTCCACCTGCAGCGGCAGCCGCTGCCGGCGCGGCACGGCCGGCATCAGAACACCATCATCAGGTCGTCGCAAGCGCTCAGCTCGCGGTAGAGGGCGTCGAGCTGCTCGCGGCTGGTGGCGCGCACCACGAAGGTGACGGCCAGGTAGTTGCCCCGGCGGCTGGCGTTGCTGTGCATGCGGGCGGCATCGAAGTCGGGCGCATGGCGCTTGACGATCGCCAGCGCGCGCGCCTCGAAGCCCGACGACATGCGCCCCAGCGCCTTGATGGGGAAGTCGCAGGGGAACTCCAGCAATGTCTCCCGTTCCGCCACCCCGCCATCATATCAAGCCGGGGCCGGCCCGTTCAGCCCCCGGGCAGGCGCACCTCGATGGCGGCCGACTGGGTGCAGCCGACCCGGGTCATGACGTGGGGCACCGGGTACTCCTCCAGGTACTCCTCCGGCAGGGCCAGCAGCTTCTCCTTGAAGGCATCGGGCGCGAACAGCATGGGAATCAGGTTGTTGTAATAGGCCGCCGCCGGCGTCATGGACAGGCTGTCGCCGTCGCGCCGCAGGTAGCCCAGTTCAGTCAGGGAACGGATGAGGTCGCCGAACACGAAATCCAGGTCGACGCCGTACTTGCGCTGGATGGCCGCCAGGTCCACCCGGGTGAAGCGCAACTGGCTGGCCACTTCGCGGATCAGCTCCAGCTCCGCGTCCAGGTGATCGACGGTGGCGATCGGCAGCCGCCCGGCGTCCAGGCTCTGGTACCAGAACTTCAGCGCACCGTGGTTCTGGTAGGGCGTGCGCGGTGCATAGCCCTGCGAGGACACCCCCAGCGCGACCAGCGGCAGGTTGTCCCAGCGCCGCACCTGGTGCCGGTAGGAACCCTTGCCCGGCAGCGTGAACACGTTCTGCAGCGCCGGCCGGTAGCCGAGCCCGTTCAGGAGGTCCGCGGCGCGCGCGAAACGCTCGATCTTGTCCCGGTATTGCGCATCCCTGGGCGGCCCGGACAGGGACTTGCCGCTGCGGCTGCGCTGGGTGTCGAGGGAATAGATGGACAGGCTGGGAATGCCCAGTTCGTGGAACCGCCGCAGGGTTCGGATGAGGGCTTCGGCCGGCTCGTCGTCGAAGCCGTACATGGTGTCGACGTTGACGTTGCCGATGTGCTCCAGGGCGCCGTCCAGCTCGACCAGGGCCTCGTCGACGCAATAGTGGCGGTTCATGGTCGCCAGCAGGTCGGCGTCGAGGGTCTGGATGCCGTAGCTCAGGCGGTTGACGCCCAGCGAGCGCAGCAGGGCCGACTTGGCTGGCGGCAGGGTGCCGGGCGCCGCCTCCAGCGAGATCTCGGCGTCGCCGGCGATGGCGAAATGCGCATGCAGCGCCTCGAACAGGCGTTGCAGCAGGCCGTCGTCGAGGTGACTGGGCGTGCCGCCGCCGATGTAGACCGACTCGCACAACCGGCCGCGCAGGGTCGGCGCATACAGGGCCATTTCGCGAATGAGGTAGTCGACATAGCGGGACGCCTGCTCGATGCCGCGGCCCGGCAACACGGTGTAGTAGCAGAAACTGCACAGGGTCTTGCAGAAGGGGATGTGCAGATACAGGCTGTAGCGGCCCGCCTCGACCGGGGGATGACGAAACAGCGCCTCCGCGTCCGCCGGCGGCTGGTGCCGGTTCAGCAGGGGTGGTGGGAAGGTCCAGTCGAAACAGGGAAAGAAATCGTTCTGGACGCGCAGCACCTGGCGCAGGTGGTCGGTGAGCCGCGCGGGCTCCAGCGGCCGCAGGCCGGCACCCCCGCCTTCACCGAGTTCCGGCGCGCGCAGCAGGCGCGAGCGCTTGCTGAAATGTTCACTGTATTGCTTCATGCATCCTCCTCCGACGGGGCGCCACGGCCGCCCGGGTGGCCGTGGCGGAGACGGTGATCCAGGGGGGAATCGCGCTATTTCCGGACCCCGAGCGACGGTTGGACATACTGGTCCAGCCAGGCGCGCGCCGACCGCTCGTCCTGGAACAGGCGGGTGGGATAGGCGGGCTTGTGGAACTTCAGGAACAGGTCGGCCAGGGTGCGGGCGAAGAAGGACTGCACGACGATGGCCATGGCTGAGACGACTTCGCTGACCGAGGGATCGGAAGCGAATTCCTGGGCGTCGTAGTCGGCCGCCGATACGGTCTCGACATGCAGCAGCACCGGGCTTTTGCCGGGCCGCAGGCGCCGGTGCTCGGCGTGGGCGTAGCGCACGCTCTCCAGGGTCACGTCGCAATCGGGACCGAAATCGATGCACACGATCCCCGACCCGTCCACCCAGACTCTCGGCCTGCTGTCCATTGCACCCCCATCCCGTGCCGGGTTGTACCCCGGCCTATGCCTTGTCTGCCCCCATGGCCTGCAGTTGCCGGTCGTGCCGGCCCGACAGCAGCCCCAGCGCGGCGGCCGCGCCGACCAGCGCCATCAACATGTCGGACTGGGTGTCCCAGGCATAGCCCTGGGTGCCCAGGAAGGCCTCCGCCGCCGTGCCCGTCAGCGCCGCCACCGCCCATTCGAGCAGTTCGTACGCTGCGCTCAGGGCCAGTGCAAAACATAGCACAACAAAGGCGAGCCACCCACCCCGCCGCACCACCCGCAGGCGCAGCAGCACCTCGCGCGCCAGGATGGCCGGCACGAAGCCCTGGGCGAAATGTCCCAGCTTGTCGTAATTGTTGCGCTGCCAGCCGAACCACTCCGACAGGCGCTCGAACAGCGGTACTTCGGCGTAGGTGTAGTGGCCGCCGACCATGAGAACGACGCTGTGCAGCAGGATCAGCCAGTAGGCGAGTGGGGTGAGGGGAAAGCGCCGCCAGGTCGCCGCCAGCACTGCCAGCCCGACCCACGCCGGAAACACTTCCAGCACCCAGGTGAAGCGGTCCTTCGGCTCGATGCCCGACCACAGCAGCACGACGAAGTAGACGGCCAGCCACAGGACGCGGGCGGCAACGGAAGGGCGGGGAAGCGCATCGGCCATGCCCGAAGTGTACCAGCCGGCGTCCCGCGGGGCCGCTGTTTCCGGCGGGGCTGTCGGAAAACCTGACGCTAAGGCGCGGAGAACGCAGAGGGACGCAAGGGTGTTGGTTTCATTCCGCCCTGGTGGTTCTGGTGGCTTTGTGCCTTGGTGTCGAGGGACGGCGTGGTGGAAGCATGGTGGGGTTCGCTGCGCTTGGCTCTGGTAGGGTGGGGTGAGCGCAGCGAACCCCACCAGAACGCCGCTTCGGTGAATGCCTCCGCAGGGCTTCGTCAGCGCGCCTCGGCGTGCGATACTGTATATAACTACAGTTACGGAGGCCCTGATGGAGATTCCCGACTACGCCGAGCTGCATTGCCTCAGCAATTTCAGCTTCCTGCGCGGCGCCTCGCACCCGCAGGAGCTGGTGGCGCGGGCGCATGCGCTCGGTTACCGGGCGCTGGCGCTCACCGACGAATGCTCGCTGGCCGGGGTGGTGCGGGCCCACCTGGCGGCGCGGGAGACCGGCCTGGCGCTGATCGTCGGCAGCGAGCTGCGGCTGGCCGACGGCCTGCAGGTGGTGCTGCTGGCCACCGACCGCGAGGCCTATGGCAACCTGTCCGAACTCATCAGCCGCGCGCGGCGGGCGGCGACCAGGGGCGGCTACCACCTGCGTCGCGAAGACCTGCTGCGCCACGCCGGCGGCTGCCTGCTGCTGTGGCTGCCGGGCGACGCCGGCCTGGTGCGCGAGGCGCGCTGGCTGCGGGAGCACTTCGACGGCCGCGCCTGGATCGCCGTCCAGCGGCGCCTGGCGCACGGCGAGGCGCGCCGCCTGCACGGCCTGCAGCGTCTGGGACGGCGCTTCGGCCTGCCGCTGACGGCGGCCGGCGGCGCGCACATGCACCTGCGTGAACGCCGCCCGCTGGCCGACGCCCTGGCCGCCATCCGCCTCGGCGTCCCCCTGGCGGAAGCCGGCCTCGCCCTGCACCGCAACGCCGAGGGGTACCTGCGCAGCCGCACCGCCCTGGCGCGCCTCTACCCGCCGGCGCTGCTGGCCGAGACCCTGCGCATCGCCGAACGCTGCCGCTTCTCGCTCGACGAACTGCGCTACGAATACCCGGCCGAACTGGTGCCGGACGGCATCACGCCGGCCGCCCACCTGCGGTCCCTGACCGAGGCCGGCCTGCGCGAGCGCTGGCCGGAGGGTGCGCCGGAGAAGGTGCGGCGCCAGGTCGGGCACGAACTGGCGCTGATCGCCGAGCTGCGCTACGAAGCCTATTTCCTCACCGTGCACGACATCGTGCGCTTCGCGCGCTCGCGCGGCATCCTGTGCCAGGGACGCGGCTCGGCCGCCAACTCGGCGGTCTGCTACTGCCTGGGCATCACTGCCGTGGACCCGGCGCGCGGCAACCTGCTGTTCGAACGCTTCGTATCGCGCGAGCGCGACGAGCCGCCGGACATCGACGTCGACTTCGAGCACCAGCGGCGCGAGGAAGTCATCCAGTACATCTATGGGAAATACGGCCGCGAGCGCGCCGCCCTGGCCGCCACCGTCATCCACTACCGGCCGCGCAGCGCCCTGCGCGATCTCGGCAAGGCGCTGGGCCTGGACGCCGACCAGGTGGAGCGGCTGGCCGGCGCCGCCGGCGCCTGGGGCAGCCGCCGACTGGGCGACGACGAGGGTTGGCTGCGCGAGGCCGGTTTCTCGCCCGACAACCCGGTCATCCGCCGGCTGCTGGACCTGGCCGGCCAGCTCATCGGCTTCCCGCGCCACCTGTCCCAGCATGTCGGCGGCTTCGTCATCGCCGCCGGCTCACTGCAGCGCCTGGTGCCGGTGCAGAACGCCGCCATGCCGGAGCGCACCGTCATCCAGTGGGACAAGGACGACCTGGACGCGCTCGGCCTGCTGAAGATCGACTGCCTGGCGCTGGGCATGCTGAGCGCCATCCGCCGCTGCTTCGACCTGCTGCGCCGGCACCACGGCGTCGACCTCGACCTGCACCGCCTGCCGGCCGAAGACCCGGACGTGTACGCCATGATCTCGCGCGCCGACACCGTCGGCGTATTCCAGATCGAGTCGCGCGCCCAGATGAGCATGCTGCCGCGCCTGAAGCCCGCCTGCTTCTACGACCTGGTGATCGAGGTCGCCATCGTGCGCCCCGGCCCCATCCAGGGCGACATGGTGCATCCCTACCTGCGCCGCCGCCAGGGCCTGGAGCCGGTCGACTACCCTTCGGAAGACGTGCGCCGGGTGCTGCAGCGCACCCTGGGCGTGCCCATCTTCCAGGAACAGGTCATCGAGCTGGCCATGGTGGCGGCCGGCTTCAGCCCCGGCGAGGCCGACGAACTGCGCCGCTGCATGGCCAGCTGGCGCCGCCACGGCCGCCTGGCGCACTTCGAGCGGCGCCTGGTCGAGGGCATGCGCGAGCGCGGCTACGATGAGTGCTTCGCGCGCCGCCTGTTCCGGCAGATCCTCGGTTTCGGCGAATACGGCTTCCCGGAATCCCATGCCGCCAGCTTCGCCCTGCTGGTCTACGTGTCGGCCTGGCTGAAACACCACTACCCGAGCGCCTTCGCCTGCGCGCTGATCAACAGCCAGCCCATGGGCTTCTACAGCCCGCGCCAGCTGGTCGACGACCTGCGCCGCCACGGCGGCGAGGTGCGGCCGGTGGACGTGTGCCACAGCGACCGGGACTGCACATTGGAGGACGGTGGCGCGCGCTTCGATGCGAAGGCGCAGGGAACGCCCTTGCAACCGCCGCTGCGGCTGGGGCTGCGACTGGTCAAGGGGCTGTCGCGCAGCGGCGCGGAACGGCTGGTGGCGGCGCGGGCGCGGCGGCCCTTCACCGACGTCGACGACCTGGCGCGGCGGGCGCGGCTGTCCCGGCGCGAGCTGGAGGCGCTGGCGGCGGCCGGAGCGCTGGCGTCGCTGGCCGGCCACCGGCACCGGGCGCGCTGGAGCTGTGCGGCGGTGGAGCGGCCGGCGCCGCTGCTGGCCGACGCCGCCCCGGCCGAGGCCGCCCCCCTGCTGCGCCCGCCCACCGAGGGCGAGGACCTGGTCGCCGACCACGCCAGCCTCGGTCTCAGCCTGGGCCGCCACCCGCTGGCACTGCTGCGTCGCCGGCTGCGGCAACTGGCGCTGCTGGAGGCCGACTGCCTGCGCCGCCGCCCGGCCGGCCAGCGGGTGCGCACTGCCGGCCTGGTCACCAACCGGCAGCGGCCCGGCAGCGCCTCGGGTGTCGTCTTCGTCACCCTGGAGGACGAGACCGGCGCCACCCAGGTCGTCGTCTGGCCGGACCTGGCGCAGCGCCAGCGCGCCGTGCTGCTCCGGGCGCGGCTGCTGGCGGTGGAAGGGGAACTGCAGCGCGAGGGCGAGGTGCTGCATCTGATTGCGGCGCGGCTGGAAGACCACAGCCGGCTGTTGGGGGCATTGTTCGTTCCGTCGCGGGATTTCCGGTAGCGGGATTTCCCTGGCGCCACGACGCCGGTTGGCGCAACCGCCCCCGGGAACCTCGCTCCACCTCACTCCGGCTCGCAGCTGCCCTCGCGCATCCACACGCCGCGCTGCTCGCAGCGCAGCAGCTCGTCGCCGCTGCAGACGTAGTCGCCGATGGCGTAGGCGGTGCCGTTGAAGTAACAGGCGCCGGCCTCGAGTTCCAGGTCCAGCGACAGCTCGTCCGCGTCCGCTTCGTCGAATATCGGCGAATTCCTCATTTCCGGATCCGGCGCCCCGACCTGCCTGATATGTGAAGTCCCGGTCATATCCTCTCCTCCAGTCCGGTTGTCGTCATCCTGCCCTGAGGCCCTGCGGATGAATCTAGCCCGTGGAGCCGCACTTGCCAATGACGGGGATCAAGGGAGAGGTGCCGATTTTCGTCCCCCGCCACGGCGCCTGTTGCCGGCCGGCGACAGCGGACCTGCCGGTTTCGGGCACGCCGTTGCGGGCTCCGCGCCGCCTTCCCCCCGCAGGCCCCGCCACCGCCTGTCGTCAGGCGACTACGGATGCCGGCCGACCAACCCCGGCCCATGGTTGCCGCCCTTTCACAAGCCCTTGTTCCGGCATTACTTGTTCGCACTGGCACCCATCTTGCTGATAGCCGTGTCGAGGCCCGCCGGACGGAACACGGAGTTCCCCGGGCAGCCCCGCCGCACGGGCGCCACCGCGCCGCTACGGCGCCGTTTTCAGCGAGATTGCCGGATTGTGACCGCGATCTCACCGCAGCCGTGACCGGCTGCCCAGCAAATCCCCAGGGAAAACTGAACCATACCCTTGGCCAGGAAAGGCTTCGCCGCGGGCGACCGAGCCGGGAGCCGCGCACCGCGCGCCGTCCGCACCGAAAGCGAGTCCGGACGGACCCGAAACGAAGCGAGGAACATTATGCGCACCGACAAGTTGTTCACCACAGGACGTATCGTCTTCTCTGCCACCCTGCTGCTGTTGCTGTCCGCCTGCGGCGGCGGCTCCACCGGTTCCAGCGAAGGAGGACCGGTAACCAGCCAGCTCAGCGGCAGCGTGGGCGACGGGCCGGTCATCGGCGCGACCGTCGAAGTGCGTAATGCGCAGGGTGTGCTGCTGGCCAGCGCAGGCAGCGACGCCAACGCGGGCTACCGCGTCCAGGTCAGCGCCTCGCCGGACGATTTCCCGCTGGTCGTGGAAGTCAGCGGCGGCATCGACGTGGTGACCGGCCGCGCGCCCGACTTCAGCCTGAGCTCGGCCGTGTTCGCCACCGACCTCGGCAACGGCCGCGCCAACGTCAATATCAATCCCTTCACCACCTTCGTGCGCCGGGTGGCGGAATCCATGGGCGGCGGGCTGTCCCGGCGCAATGCCGACAACGCCCGCCGCGCGGTGTATGCCGCGCTGGGCTTCGGCATCGACCCGGCCGCCATTCCCGACCCGGCCGCCACTCCCATCGACGCCGGCAACATCGCCATGATGATCAAGGCCAGCGAATCGCTCGGCGAAATGATCCGGCGCACCCACGAAGTGGCCCGCGGCCGCGACGCCAGCCTGGACACGGATGCCGTCATCGCCGCCCTGGCTGCCGACCTCGTCGACGGCGTCCTCGATGGCCTGGGTGCCCCCGGCGCCGATCCGCGCCTGGCCGCCACGGCCACCATCACCTCGGCGCAGGTACTGGTGGAGAGCCTGACCGGCAACCTGGCCGTCGATGCCGGCAATGCCGCCGGCCGTCTCGACGACGCCATCGCCCTGGCCCTGCCCGGCGCGGGCGGCGTCGGCACTGGCGGTGGCAGCGGCGGGGTGGCGCCGCGCATCGCCTCGGTGCCCAATCCGTCCGCGATGCTGGCCCAGGCGCGCATCGCCATTGCCGCCGCCCGGGCGCTGTCGCCCAGCCAGTCGCTGGCGACCCTGGCCGCCATGATCGATGCCCTGCGCCCCGGCAGCCTGCCCGCCGAGGCGGACGCCACTCTGCCGGCGGACTCGTCGCTGAACCTCGGTGACGCCATCAACGTCATCGGCAGCGCCTCACAACCGCAGATCGACACCGTCAACCAGGCGGTCCGCGAGGCCTCGGCCGGCACCCTGCCGCCGATGCCGTCCAACACCGCACCTGTCATCAGCGGCACGCCGCAGACCCGCGTTGCCGAAGACAGCGCCTACCGCTTCACACCGGGCGCCTCGGACGCTGACGGCGACACGCTGACCTTCCGCATCGCCAACAAGCCGGCCTGGGCGAGCTTCAACCGCAACACCGGCACGCTGTCGGGCACGCCGCGCAACCAGCATGTCGGCATCACCCGCGGCATCGTCATCAGTGTCAGCGACGGCCAGGCCAGCACGCCGCTGCCGGCCTTCGATCTGCGCGTGAGCAACGTCAATGATGCGCCCACCCTCAGCGGCAACCCGGCCACGACCGTGGTGGCCGGCAACGCCTACAACTTCCAGCCTTCGGCTGCCGACGTCGACGGCGACCCGCTGACCTTCAGCATCGCCAACAAGCCGGCCTGGGCGTCCTTCGACGCCGCCACCGGCCGCCTGTCGGGGACACCGACGGAGACCCAGGTCGGCACCAGCCGCGGCGTGCAGATCTCGGTCAGCGACGGCACCGTCTCCGTCTCCCTGCCGGCCTTCGACCTCACCGTCTCCAGCGGCGGCGGGAACACGCCGCCGGCCAACCGGGCACCCACCATCAGCGGCTCGCCGGCCACCCGCGTCAACGAGGACAGCGCCTACAGCTTCCTGCCGCAGGCCGCCGACGCCGACGGGGATGCGCTGACTTTCAGCATCAGCGGCAAGCCGTCGTGGGCCAGCTTCGACACCAGCACCGGACGGCTCTCCGGCACCCCCCGCAATGGCGACGTCGGCACCACCAACGGCATCGTGATCTCGGTCTCGGACGGCCAGGCGACGGCCGCCCTGCCGGCCTTCGCCATCCAGGTCGTCAACACCAACGACGCACCCACCGTGAGCGGCACACCCGGCACCTCGGTGCAGGAGGGCGCCAGCTACGCCTTCCGGCCCACCGCCTCGGATCCGGATGGCGACCCCCTCACCTGGAGCATCGCCGGCAAGCCGGCCTGGGCCAGCTTCGATCCGGCCACGGGCGCCCTCACCGGCACACCGGCTGCGGGTGATGCGGGCAGCTACACGGGCATCGTCATCAGCGTAAGCGACGGCACGGCCAGCACCTCGCTGCCGGCGTTCGGCATCACGGTCACGTCTGCGCCGACAGGCAGCATGGATTGCAGTATCGCCAGCGTGCTGTGCGTCGACGACAACGCCGGCGCGAACCAGGAATACAGCAACATCCAGAACGCAGTCGACAACGCCAACCCGGGCGACACGGTGCTGGTCTTCGATGGCAACTACAACGGCTTCGTCGTCAATCGCAGCGGCACCAATGCCAACCCCATCGTGGTCAAGGCCAACGCCGGCAACGCCCGTATCACGGGTACAGCGCCCGGTTACAACGAGACCATCCGCATCAACAACTCGAGCTACGTCACCATCGAGGGGTTCATCGTCGACCAGGGCGGCTCCGGCGGCTACGGTATCGGCGCACGCGGCGCCACCGGCAGCTCGCCGATGCGCGGCCTGGTGATCCGTAACAATACCGTGAGAAACTCGGGCTCCACCAACATCTACCTGTCCCAGGTGGCGGATTCGCTGGCCGAAGGCAATACCAGTTACAACGCCGGTGAACACGGCATCTACCTCGCCAACGGCGGCTCCGACAACACCACTCTGAGAAACAACACCATCTACAACAACGCCGTCGATGGAATTCACTTCAATGGTGACCTCAGCGTCAGCGGCGACGGCCTGCACACCGGCCTGGTCATCGAAGGCAATACCATCCACGACAACGGGGTGAACGGTCTGGACATGGATGGTGTGCAGAACTCCGTGATCCGCAACAATGTCATCTATGCCAATGGCCGCCATGCGGTGCGCGCCTTCAACATCGACTCGGCCGCCGGGCCCGCCAACTTCGTGATCGCCAACAACACCCTTCTGGCCTCGGGCGGCAACTGGCCGATCAAACTGACGCAGGACAATGGCGGCCATGTCATCTTCAACAATATCCTGCTGGGTTCCGGCGGCAGCGGCGGCTTCTCGGTGGAGAACACCAACCTGACGACCGCCAGCAACCTGCTCACCGACAACGTCGACGCCGGCGGCAGCAGCTACAGCCTGTCCTCCTGGCAGGCGCTGGGCTACGGGAGCGGCTCGGCAGTGGCGCCGGCCAGCAGCGCGCTGTTCGTCAACGCAGCCGCCGGCGACTACCGGCCGGCGAGCGGGTCGCCCGCCATTGACGCCGGTCGAGCTTCGCTGCAGGGCGTCGCCGCGCCGCTCAACGACATCCTCGACGCCGCGCGTCCGGTCGGCGGAGGCTATGACATCGGCGCCCACGAACAGGGCGGTACGCCCGGATCGGGCGGCGGCAGCGGTGGGGATACCGGTGGCGGAAGCGGCGGCGGCGCTGGCGGTGGCTCAGGAGGCGGCGGGGGAACGACGCCCTGCACCAGCGGCTGCAGCAAGGTCCTGCAGCTGAACTGGAACCCCAACCCCGAGAGCGACGTGGCCGGCTACAACGTCTACCACGGCACCAGTCCGGGGGTGTACACCGACGTGTTCTGGGTCGGCAACAACACCAGCTACCAGTACACGGCGACCGTGGCCGGCAACCACTACTTCGCCATCTCGGCCGTTGATACCAGCCAGAACGAGTCGCCCAAGTCGGCCGAAGTGGTCATGAACGTGACCTTCCCGTAACCGCGCGGCCGCCCCGGTCCCGGGGCGGCCGTGGCGATACCGGTGCTAGTCTGCCTCGCGCTCGATGCTGCAGCAATGCGGGCCGGTCTGCGTGGACTCCTCCCCGGCAGCGCCTTCCGCCAGCAGCACCGCACCGCGCACCGGTACCGGACGGTAGGTGGTGCAACCCTTCACGCCGGCCTGGTAGGCCTTCCCGTACAGGCTGCTGAATGCTTCGTAGGGATAGTCGGCCGGCACGTTGATGGTCTTGGAGATGGCGTTGTCAATGTACGGCTGCAGGGCGGCCTGCATGTCCAGATGCGCCTCGGGCGGCAGGCTGCGTGCGTCCACGAAACAGGCCGGAACCGGCGCCTCCCCTTTCAGCCTGCGCCACAGCCGCCAGGCATAGTCTTCCACCTCGAAGCTCTCGTAGGCGCCCTCGCTGTTCAGCACCCGGCGCCGGTAGCGGAAATCGAACACCGGCTCGATGCCGCTCGACAGGTTGCCGGCCAGCAGGCTGATAGTGCCGCTGGGGGCGATGGCCGTCAGGTGGCTGTTGCGGATGCCGGAGGCGGCGATGCCGTCGCGTATGTCCGGGGGCAGACCGGCGACGAAGGCGCCGCGCAGGTAGGCATCGCGCTCGAAGAAGGGGAAACTGCCCTTCTCCGCGGCCAGGCCGATGGAGGTGCGGTAGGCGGTGTGGCAGAGGGTCTGCATGACAGCCGCCGCCTGCCGGCGCGCGGCCGCCTCGCCGTAGTGCAGACCCAGCATGATCAGGGCGTCGGCCAGCCCGGTTATGCCCAGGCCGACGCGGCGCGCCCCGCGCGCCTGCCCGGCCTGCTGCGGCAGCGGGAAGCGGGAGGCGTCGACGACGTTGTCCAGCAGGCGCACGGCGACGGCCGCGGTGTCGCGCACCGCGTCCAGATCGATGCGCGCCTGCGGCGTGAAAGGATCGCGCACGAAACGCGGCAGGTTGATCGATCCCAGGTCGCAGGCGCCATAGGGCGGCAGCGGTATCTCGCCGCAGGGATTGGTGGTGGTGATGTACTCGCGCCAGGCAAGGTTGTTCAGGGCATTGATGCGGTCGATGAACAGCACGCCGGGCTCGGCGGTGTCGTAGGCGCTGCGCATGATGCGGTCCCACAGGGCGCGAGCGCGCACCCGCTTCATGACCACACAGGGCACCTCGCCCCGGTGACCCACCCAGCGCCGCAGGACACGTTCGCCATCCGCCTCCAGGCCGGCGTCCGGGAACACCAGCGGCCAGTCGGCGTCCTGTTCGACCGCCTGCATGAAGGCGTCGGTCACCTGCACCGACAGGTTGAAGTGGGTCAGGGCGCCACGCTCGTGCTTGGCATCGACGAAGGCCTCGATGTCGGGGTGGTCGCAGCGCAGGCTGCCGAGCATGGCGCCGCGGCGTGCGCCCGTGGACATGATGGTGGCGCACATGGCGTCCCAGATGCGCATGAAGGATACCGGGCCGGAGGCGATGCGGCCGCTGGCATGCGCGACGCTGCCGCGCGGCCGCAGGCTGGAGAAGTCGTAGCCCACGCCGCCGCCGGCCTGCATGGTCAGCGCGCCCTCCTTGAGCTGATCGAAGATGCCGTCCAGGCTGTCCTCGATCACGCCCATGACGAAGCAATTGAACAGGGTCACGCGCCGGGCGGTGCCGGCGCCGGCCAGGATGCGCCCCCCGGGCAGGAAGCGAAACCCTTCCAGGACAGCATAGAAACGCGCTTCCCAGGCATCGCGGTCGTGCGTTTCCACGGCGGCCAGGCTGCGCGCCACCCGCCGCCAGGTGGCCTCGATGTCCGCCTCCGCCTCACCGCCGGGCGCGGTGAACCGGTACTTGGTCTCCCAGATATGGCGCGCCAGCGGCGTGTCCAGCCACTCCTCAGCCATGACGGGCTGCCGCGCGCGGTTTGATCCTGATCATGAACGACGCCTGTTTCCGGCCCCGGGACTTGAGATAGTACCGCCGGCACCTTATGGTCAAAAGCCCTTTCGACGCCCGGACACGCCCGCCCCGTGGATACCGAAGACAAGGTCGCCTTCCTGCGCCAGACCGAGGCCTACCCCGACCGGCCCGCGCAGGTCGAGGTGGTCGAGACCCACATGGCCTGGGTGTTCCTGACCGACCGCCTGGTCTACAAGATGAAGAAACCGGTGCGGTACGAGTTTCTCGACTTCAGCACCCTGGAACGGCGGCGGCTGGACTGCGAGGCGGAAGTACGCCTCAACCGCCGCCTGGCGCCGGACGTCTACCTCGGCAGCGTGGCGCTGACCCGCGAGGCCGGCGGCCGGCTGCGACTGGAGGGCGACGGCGAGGTGGTCGAATGGCTGGTCAAGATGGTGCGCCTGCCCTCCGAGCGCATGCTGGACCGCATGATCGCGGCCGGCGACATCGATACGGACGCGCTGCAGGATGCCGCCGGCGTGCTGGCGAACTTCTATGCGCAGGCGCCGAGAGAACCCCTGTCACCGGATTTCCACCGGCAACGTTACGCACAGGGCATCGCCGACCATCACCGGCGACTGGCCGCCCACGGCCACGACCCGGCGCTGGCCGACAGGGTGCGCAAGGGCCTGCTGGCCTTCATCGCCAGGCGCCCGCAACTGCTGGAAGCGCGCGCCCGGGCGGGGCGCATCGTCGAGGCCCACGGCGACCTGCGGCCTGAACACCTGTGCCTCATCGAGCCACCGGTCTTCATCGACTGCCTGGAGTTCAACCGCGCCTTCCGGCTGCTGGATCCGGCCGACGAACTCGCCTTCCTGGCCATGGAATGCGAGTTCGGGGGCGCCGCCCAGGCCGGCGATATCCTGTTCGAAACCTGTACCGCGCGCCTCCGCGACCGACCGGAGCCGGTGCTGGTGCACTTCTACAAGGCGTTCCGCGCACAACTGCGGGCGGCCCTGTCCATCGCCCATCTGGGCGACCACCCGCGCGGCCCGGAGTCGAAGTGGATCGAAAAGACACGGCGCTACCTGCAACTGGCGATCACCCACCTGGAACACCTGTAGGAGCGGGCTCGCCCGCGAACCCGGTGCGGCCGGGGCGACGGGTCGGTGGCCGCCGGGCCCATCGCGGCCGGAGGCCGCTCCTACAGGGCGGTGCTGCGAACAGGGCTGGTCTCCTGTAGGAGCGGGCTTGCCCGCGATCCCGGCGCAGCCGGGGCGACCGGGCGGGGGCCACCGGACCCATCGCGGCCGGAGGCCGCTCCTACAGGGCGGTGCTGCGAACAGGGCTGGTCTCCTGTAGGAGCGGGCTTGCCCGCGATCCCGGCGCAGCCGGAGTGACCGGTCGGGGGCCGCCGGACCCATCGCGGCCGGAGGCCGCTCCTACAGGGCGGTGCTGCGAACAGGGATGGTCTCCTGTAGGAGCGGGCTTGCCCGCGATCCCGGCGCAGCCGGGGTGACCGGTCGGGGGCCGCCGGAACCATCGCGGCCGGAGGCCGCTCCTACACGGCGGTACCGCGAACAGGGGTGGTCTCCTGTAGGAGCGGGCTTGCCCGCGATCCCGGCGCAGCCGGGGCGACGGGTCGGGGGCCACCGGACCCATCGCGGCCGGAGGCCGCTCCTACAGGGCGGTGCTGCGAACACGGGTGGTCTCTTGTAGGAGCGGGCTCGCCCGCGATGCCGGCGCAGCCGGCACCCCGCCCGGGCGGCCGCCGGCCTTCGCCGCCAGGGCCGCTCCTGCGGGACGCGGGGACGATGCCGGAAGTTCAGTCGGCCATCAGCTCCACCAGCGACCCGCCCTCGTGCAGGCGGCGGATGGTCTCGGCGAACAACGGCGCCGTATCCAGCACCGTCAGCTTGCGCGCCACGAAGTCATCGGGAAGCCGGAACGGCGGTACGCTGTCGGTGACGACCAGTGCCCGCAGCGCAGGCAGGTCCAGTTTCTGATCTGCACCGGGCATGAACAGGCCATGGGTGGCGGCGGCCAGCACGCGCCCCGCCCCCCCGGCGTGGCAGGCCTCGACCGTCCGCGCCAGGGTGGTGCCGCCGACCACCATGTCATCGATGACGACGACGGTCCGGCCGGCCACCTCACCCACCAGCGCCTCGCCGCTGACCACGCCGGCGCTGCGCTTCTTCTCCATGAAGGCCGCGCCGACCTCGCGGCCAAGCCGTTTCGCCAGGGTCTCGCGGAAACGTTCCGCGCGCTTGACGCCGCCGATGTCCGGCGACACCACCACCACATCCTGGTCACCCAGCAGTGGCACGAAATGCCCGGCGAACAGCGGCCGCGCCTCCAGGTGCTCGGTGCGGCAGCGGAAGGCGTTCTGGTAGGCGGCCAGGTTGTGCACGTCCAGGGTGACCACGGCGTCGACGCCGACCGCCTCGAACAGCGCCGCCACGTAGCGGGTCGTGACCGGATCGCGGGACTTGGTCTTGCGGTCCTTGCGCGCGTAGCACAGGTAGGGCAGCACGGCAGTGACCCGCGCCGCGGCGGCGTCGCGCAGGGCGCCGAGGAAGAACAGCAGCCGCACCAGCTTGTCGTTGACGGTCCGCCCGGCGTCGCCGTACAAGGAGCACAGGACGTAGACGTCGGCGCCGCGCACGTTCTCCAGCGGCCGCATCTTGTGCTCGCCGTCCTCGAAGGCGCGTTCCTCGAGTGCCGCGAGTTCGATGCCGAGCCGCGCGGCCACGCGCCTGCCCCGCTCGCGGTCGCCGCCGGGGGCGAACAGCCGCAGGGTCACGCCGCCTCCGCCGGCAGGTAGTGCAGGAACCAGTCCCGCGCCAGCGCCGCCACCCGTTCCAGCGCGCCGGGCTCCTCGAACAGGTGGGTGGCGCCCGGCACGATCTCGAGTTTCCAGGGGCCACCCAAGGCGCGGCTGGCCTCGCGGTTCATCTCGATCACCGGGGTGTCCCAACCGCCGACGATGAGCAGCGTCGGCGCGCGCACCTGCGGCAGGGCCGGCATGGCCAGGTCCGGACGGCCGCCGCGCGACACCACCGCGCGCACCCGCTGCGGCCGCGCCGCGGCGGCGTTCAGGGCCGCGGCCGCGCCGGTGCTGGCGCCGAACAGTCCCGTGCCCGGCCCGGCCAGGCCGGGCTGCTGCTCCAGCCAGTCGAGGGTGGCGACGGTGCGCTCGCTGAGCAGGCCGATATCGAAACGGAACTCGCGCGTCACGACATCGACCTCGTGTTCTTCGGGTGTGAGCAGGTCGAACAGGAGGGTGGCCAGGCCGCCCTGGTTGAGCACCTGCGCCACGTAGCGGTTGCGGGAACTGAAGCGGCTGCTGCCACTGCCGTGCACGAACACCACCAGCCCGGCGGCCGCCTCAGGCAGCGTCAGCGTGCCGGGCAGCGATACGGTGCCGGCCTGTACCAGTACCTCGCTCACCGTCACTTCGGGTGTCGTCATAACACTACCCTGCCTCCCGGCTCGCGCCGGCCTACAGTTCGGTCTCGGCCAGCCCGTCCAGCGCCTCGGGCACGGCTGGCGCACGAAACTCCACCAGGGTGCTGGTTCCGTCGCGGGCGTCGATGCGCAGACCGAGATGGGCGCCGTTCTCACGCTCGCGGATCAGCCGCACCACGTCGGGAACGGCGAAGTCTCCCGTCTCCCCGGCCTCGCCCACCGTCACCGTCATCTGCATCTCGCCACCCTGCTCGTCGCAGGCGACCTGCCGCAGCGGCCGGTTCTCCGCCAGCAGCTCGCCCGCCGCCAGGGCGGCGGCGCGATCCTGTTCCAGCCGGCCGGTTTCCACCCGGCGCACGTTGACCAGCCAGCCGTGGTGCTCGCGGCCGAAGGTCTCGCAGCGTTGCCGCCACTGGTCGCGGGGGACTTCGATGTCGGTTTCGGTCATGGCGCCTGTCTCCGGGAGGTGATGTGTCGGGCCGCCGCCTTCTTTCGAGCGGGGCCATCCCTGCCGTTCCGCTCCGTCCGGGTCGTGGCCGCCGGGCGGTCATGGCGGGGTTCGTCAGGGCTTCTTCCAGTGGTTCTCCAGAATCTGTTGCACTTCCTGGTCGGATACCTGGCTGAAATCGACGTACCACTGGCCGATGGCCATGAAGGGTTCGGGCTGGTAGAGGCACACCACCTCGTCCACCAGCCGCGCCAGGCGGCGCACCGTGTCGGGCGGCGCCACCGGCACCGCCACCACCACGCAGGCGGGCTTCTGCGCCCGCACCGCATCGATGGCGGCGTGCATGGTCGCACCGGTGGCCAGGCCGTCGTCCACCAGGATCACGCAGCGGCCTTCGAGATCCGGCCGGGGCCGGTCGCCGCGGTAGGCGCGCTCGCGCCTTTGCAGTTCCCGGCGTTCCTCCTCGACCACCGCTTCGATGGCGGCGGGGCCGACGCCGCTGCTGGCCACCACGTCCTCGTTCATGACCATGACATCGCCACTGGCGATGGCGCCCATGGCCAGTTCGCGGTAGCCGGGCACGCCCAGCTTGCGCACCAGCATGAGATCCAGCTCCGCGCCCAGGGCATCGGCGATCTCGGCTGCCACCGGCACGCCACCGCGTGGCAGCGCCAGCACGACGACGTCGCCGCGCCCCCCGTAACGGGCCAGCGCCTCCGCCAGCGCCCGCCCGGCGGCCCGGCGATCCGGAATCGGCAGTTCCATGGCTCTCCACCCCGATGGTCGGACCCCAAGCATAGCAAAGCCTACGCCCCCGTCATTGACCTCCATCAACGCCCCGACGAACCCGACCACGGCAGCCCGGCGGCCGCCGTCGAAACGCCGCTTCGGGGGAGACAGGCGGATCAGCCCACCAGTTGGTTGAGGTTGAAGATCGGCAGCAGGATGGCCAGCACGATGACGAGCACCACGCCGCCCATGATCAGGATCAGCAGGGGCTCGAACAGGCCCATGATGGCGGAGATGAGGGTCTCGATTTCGCGTTCCTGGTTGACGGCGGCGCGCTCCAGCATCTCTTCGAGCTTGCCGCTGGACTCGCCGCTGGCGATCAGGTGCACCATCATGGGCGGGAAGAAACCGCTCTTGTCCAGCGCGGCGTAGATGCTGGCGCCCTCGCGCACCAGGCGGATGGCGTCCTGCACCGCCTCGCGCATGGGCAGGTTGGTCATGACCTGGGCGGAGATGCGCAGGCCTTCGAGCACCGGCACGCCGCTGGCGGTGACGATGCTGAAGGTGCGCGCGAAGCGCCCGGCGTTGACGCCGCGCACCAGCCGCGCGATCAGCGGCAGGCGCAGCAGCAGCAGGTGGAAACGGCGTCGCGGCCCCTCCTGGCGCAACAGCGCGGCGAAGCCGAAGCCGGCCGCCACCAGCAGCGCCAGCAGCCACAGGCCCCAGCCGCGCAGGAAGTCGCTCATGGCGATCAGGGCCTTGGTCAGGCCCGGCAGCTCCTGGCCGATGTTGTCGAACACCTGCACCACCTGCGGCACCACGTAGGTCATCAGGCCGATGACCACGGCGATGGCCACCAGCGTCAGCAGCGCCGGGTAGAACAGCGCCAGCTGGATTTTCTGCTGCATCTGCTGGCGCGCCTCGCTGTAGTCGGCCAGCCGCTCCAGCACCACGTCGAGGTGGCCGGACTGCTCGCCGGCCGCCACCGTGGTGCGGTACAGCTCGGGAAACACGTGCGGGAAGTCACCCAGGCCGGTGGCCAGGGTGTGGCCTTCCATGACCCGCGAGCGCACCGCCAGCAGCATGCTCTTGAGGCGCGCCTTTTCGTTCTGCTGCGACGCCGCCAGCAGGGCTTCCTCCAGCGGCATGCCGGAGCGCACCAGGGTCGCGAGCTGGCGCGTGATGAGGGCCAGGTCGGTGGAGCTGACGCCGCGGCGCAGGGCGAAGCCGCGCTTGCGGCGGCCCTGCTGTTCGCGCCCGGCGGTCTCCTGCACCTCCACCGGCACCCAGCCCTGCTCGCGCAACTGCTGGCGCACCTGGCGGGCGGTGTCGCCTTCCAGGACGCCCTTCTTCTCGCGGCCGCTGGCGTCGAGGGCGACGTATTCGAAGGCGCCCATGTCAGGCTTTTCTCCGAGGGGGGGTTATGGCCACAGAAAGCACGGCTTCGGGGGGCGCGCTGTGCGCGCCACCCCGAAAAGGAAATTGTCCGTGCTTTCCGTGTTTTCCGTGGCTATCCATCCTTTCCCCGCCATGCCCCCGATACCAGACCGCCCCGTCAGCCTTCGCGGCTGACCCGCAGCACTTCTTCCATGGTGGTCTCGCCGGCCAGCACCCGGCGCCAGCCGTCCTGGCGCATGCTCGGCGAATACTGGCGCACGTGGGCCTCGAGCCGGTGCTCGCTGGAACCGTCGTGGATCATGGTGCGCAGCTCGTCGTCCACCTCGATGAGCTCGTAGATGCCGGTGCGCCCCCGGTAACCGAGCTGGTTGCATTCCGGGCAGCCGACGGCGCGGTACAGCGTGGGCGGGTTGGCGGCATCGACACCCAGCACTTCGCAATCGGTCGCCGAGGCCGTGTAGGCTTCCTTGCAACGGTCGCACAGCACCCGCACCAGGCGCTGGGCCAGCACGCCGATGAGGCTGGACGAAAGCAGGAAGGGCTCGACGCCCATGTCGCGCAGGCGGGTGACGGCGCCGACGGCGCTGTTGGTGTGCAGGGTGGAGAACACCAGGTGGCCGGTGAGACTGGCCTGGACGGCGATCTCGGCCGTTTCCAGGTCGCGGATCTCGCCCACCATCACCACGTCCGGATCCTGGCGCAGGATGGCGCGCAGGCCGCGCGCGAAGCTCATGTCGACCTTGGAGTTGACCTGGGTCTGGCCGATGCCGTCCAGGTAGTACTCGATGGGGTCCTCGACCGTCATGATGTTGCGACGCTTGTTGTTGAGCCGCTCCAGCGCCGCGTACAGCGTGGTGGTCTTGCCGGAGCCGGTCGGACCGGTCACCAGCATGATGCCGTGCGGCTTCTGGATGATGCGGTCCATGACCTCGCGGGTGTCCGCCGCCATGCCCAGGTGCTCCAGGTCCAGGCGGCCGGCCTGCTTGTCCAGCAGCCGCAGCACCACCCGTTCGCCGTGGCCCGACGGCAGGGTGGAGACGCGCACGTCGACGGCGCGGCCGGCCACCCTGAGCGAGATACGGCCGTCCTGGGGCAGCCGCTTCTCGGCGATGTCGAGCCTGGCCATGACCTTGATGCGCGACACCAGCAGCGGCGCCAGCACCCGCTGCGGCTGCAGCACCTCGCGCAGCACGCCGTCGACGCGGAAACGCACCACCAGGCGGTTCTCGAAGGGCTCGATATGGATGTCGGAAGCGTTCTCCTTCACCGCCTCGGTCAGCAAGGCATTGATGAGGCGGATGATGGGGGCGTCGTCCTCGCTCTCCAGCAGGTCCTCGGTCTGCGGCAGGGCCTGGGCGACCTCGAACAGGTCGAGGTCCTCGCCCAGGTCTTCCATCATCTGCATGGCTTCGCTGGAGCCCTGCTCGTAGGTCGAAGCCAGCAGCTCGTCGAAGCGCTCGGCGTCCACCTTCTCGAGCCGCAGCGGGCAGCCGAGGAAGCGGCGCACCTCGATCAGCGCCTCGGGGTCGGCCTGGGGGCCCAGCACCACCCGCGCGCGGCCGTCGTCGATGCCGGACACCAGCACGCCGTGGCGCTTGGCGAACACGAAGGGCGGCCGCCAGCCCTGCGCCCGGCCGGTATCGGCCTCCACCGCTTCTTCCAGGGTTTCCAGGCCGGCGTCACTCATCGTCCGGGGGCGGCGGCGCGCTCTTGCCGGCCGGGGCTGCCGATTCGGACTCCTCGAACGGCGGCGGCAGCTCCAGCAGTTCACTCATGGACGGCAGCTTGGGCGGCCTGGCGCCGGGCAACAGCGGCACGCCCTCCTGGTGGGCCTCGAACTGGCGGGCGCGCATGAAGTTGTACTTGCTGGAGGTATAGCGGTTGCTGGTCGCCGTGTCATTGAGGATGGTCGGGTGGATGAAGACCATCAGGTTGGACTTGTCGCGGTTGGTGGAATGGGCCCGGAACAGGTAGCCCAGCAGGGGGATGTCGCCCAGGAAGGGCACCTTCTGCTCGGTTTCGCGGATGCGGTCCTCGATCAGGCCGCCCAGCACGATGATCTGGCCGTCCTCCACCATGACGTTGGTCTTGATGGAGCGCTTGTCGGTGATGATGTCGGCGGCGCTGGCGGAATCGGAGATGGACGACACTTCCTGCTCGATCTCCATGACGATGGCGTTGCCCTCGTTGATCTGGGGCTTGATCTTGAGGGTGATGCCGACGTCCTGGCGCTGGATGGTCTGGAAGGGGTTGGTGGCGCCCGAGGTCGCGCCGGTATTGGTGAACGAGCCGGTGACAAAGGGCACGTTCTGGCCCACCACGATCTCGGCCTCCTCGTTGTCCAGCGTGACCAGCGACGGTGTCGACAGGATATTGGTGTCGCCGTCGGCGGCCAGCGCCTGCAGCACGGCGCCGTAGTTGAGGCTGTTGCTGCCGAAACGGCCGCCGCCCAGCAGCAGGCCCGGCGCCAGGCCGCCGATGCTCTTGCTGAGCACGCCGGCGGCGATGTCGACGGCGCTGTTGCCGCTGTTGGTGAAGTTGGTGCCGCCGACCGGCGCGGTCTCGCCGGAACGGTCGAACACCAGCCACTGCACGCCCAGTTCACGCGCCTTGCGCTCGCTGACCTCGGCGATGATGGCGTCCACCAGCACCTGCTGGCGGCGGATGTCGAGCTGGCGGATGACCGATTCCAGCGCCCGCATGACGTCCGGCGGTGCCGTGATGACCAGCGCATTGGTAGCCTCGTCGGCCTGGATGTCGAGCTGCTTGGCGGCGGCCGCCTTCGGCGCCTTGCCCTTGACCGCCTCGCCCTGGGTCTTGCCGACGCCGCGCAAGGTCTCCACGATGTCGGCCGCCTTGGCGTACTTCAGGTAGATCACCTTGGTGTTGCCGCCGCGCTCCAGCGGCGTATCGAGGTGGGAGATGATGGCGCGCAGGCGCAGGCGGCTGGAGCGATCGCCGCCCAGCAGCACGCTGTTGGTGCGCTCGTCGGCCACCAGCGCCTGCTGGGCCACCGCCTGGCCCTTCTGGCCGGGCCGCGAACGCTCCAGGGCGGTGAGAATGCGCACCACCTCGACGGCCGAGGCATGCTGCAGGCGGATGACTTCGATCTCGGTGTCACCCACCTTGTCGATACGGCGGATAATGCTGACCAGCCGGGCCACGTTCTCGGCCCGGTCGGAGATGATCAACACGTTGGTGGAGGGATAGGCCGCCAGATGCCCCTGCTGTGGCACCAGCGGACGCAGGATGGGCACCAGCTGCGCGGCCGCCACGTTATCGATCTGCACCACGCGGGTCACCATCTGGTCTCCCCGACCCGGGTGCTGGTCGTCGACATTGGGTATGGCGTCCTGCTTGGCGCTGACATCCGGCACGATCTTGATGACCTCGCCGCTGGGCACGGCGGCGAAGCCGTGCACCTTGAGGATGGACAGGAACACCTGGTAGACCTCGTCGGCGTTCATCGGCTTGGAGGAGATGACCGTGACCTTGCCCTTGACGCGCGGGTCGACGATGAAATTCTTGCCCGTCACTTCCGCCACCGTGCCGATCAGGGCATTGATGTCCGCATCCTTGAGGTTGAGCGTGACGGTCTGCGCGGCCAGTGGCAGCGTCCAGGCCAGGCACAGCGCCACCAGCCAGGCACGCCAGCCAGCCCATTGCGCACGCATTCGATGATTCACTGGTTTGCGCTCCCTTGTTCCCGGTGCCGGCTCAGGGCCCGGGCAGTGTGAAGTTCAGTGACAACTCCTGGCCGCCGCGCATCAGCGTTACGTTGACGTCCTGTCCTTCGCCCAGCGCCCGCATGGCATCGATGCCCCTGGCGGGGTTGTCTATGGCGATGCCATTGACGCCCGTGACGATATCGCCGGGCCGCAGCCCGAGTTCCTTCAGCACGCCATGCTTCTTGCCTTCCTGCAGGCGAAAGCCGACGAACTTGCCGTTCTGGCGCGCCGGGGTCGCCCTGACGTAGTTCAGGAACGAATTCGGGTTGCGCTTTATCTCGCTGCGATAGCGCTGCAGCGCGGCGTTGCGGTCACCCGCCACAGGCCGGCCACGCCGAGCGGGTGCCGCCGACGGCGTGCGGTCCCGCGGCAGCCGCAGCGTCTCGAAGCGTCCGCTGCGTTCCAGGATGATGCGGTCGGCATAGATCTCCGACAGCTTCGCCCCGCCCGGCAGCGGATCACCGATGGCATAGGACGCTTCCTTGCCGCGCGGGTCGGCGACGATGGCGCGCGCCAGGACCTTGTCGTCCGACGAGAACACGCCGCGCAGCGTCAGCTTGAGGCGCGTCTCCGGCGCATTGACGGGCGCTTTCTTCAGCGGCTCGGCGCGACCCGCCACCCCGAACAGGTGCCAGCCGGCGATCTGGCGCGGGTCCAGCAGCGGCTGGCGGCGCGCCACCGGCTGCACCGACGGCCCGGCCTGCACCGCCGCCCGACGGGCGTCACCGCCCACCAGCGCCCAGGTCAGACCGGCCAGCAGCCAGGCCAGCCACAGCACCAGCAGCAGGTTCACTCCCTGCACCAGGACACGGCTGCCGCCGCCCGACAGCCACTGCCGCCAGTCGTTATATCGGATCGCGAAACTCACCATGAATGTTCAGCGGGCCATCCCGCCCACTTCTTTAACCTTCCTGCCCGGCACGCTGGCGTGCAGTCTCGATATATAGCTTTATCTGCCTATTTTATCAATAATTTCCTGAATTTTCGAGCCATCTGCCCTGTAGGCGCAGGCGTGCCCGCGATCGCGGCGCGGCCGGGATGGCCGTTCGGGGGCCGCCGTGATCGCGGCCAAAGGCCGCTCCTACGGGTGACCCTCCTCACATCCTCGCGCCGCCCTGTAGGAGCGGGCTTGCCCGCGATCCCGGCGCAGCCGGGATGGCCGTTCGGGGGCCGCCGTGATCGCGGCCAAAGGCCGCTCCTACGGGTGACCCTCCTCACATCCTCGCGCCGCCCTGTAGGAGCGGGCTTGCCCGCGATCCCGGCGCAGCCGGGATGGCCGTTCGGGGGCCGCCGTGATCGCGGCCAAAGGCCGCTCCTACAGGTGACCCTCCTCACATCCTCGCGCCGCCCTGTAGGAGCGGGCTTGCCCGCGATCCCCGCGCAGCCGGGACGACCGTCCGGTGGCCGCCGTGATCGCGGCCAAAGGCCGCTCCTACGGGTGACCCTCCGCACCTCTTCCTGCCACCCTGTAGGAGCGGGCTTGCCCGCGATCCCGGCGCAGCCGGGACGACCGTCCGGTGGCCGCCGTGATCGCGGCCAAAGCCCGCTCCTGCGTACGGGGGCTCAGGAGGCGGAGCGGGAGCGGCGGCCGCGACCCTCACCACGGCGGCCGCCGGATCGACCGCCCCGGCCGCGGCCGGGGCCGTCCCGGCGCGGCTTGCGCTCGCGCCGCACCGGCGGCTTCAGGTCGGTCACCAGGAGGCTGTCGTCGACCGGTTCGACGGGGACAGCGTGGCCGATATAGGCCTCGATCTCCGGCAGCGAGTAGACGTATTTCTCGCAGGCGAAGCTGATGGCGTCGCCGTCGGCGCCCAGCCGGGCGGTGCGGCCGATGCGGTGCACGTAGTCCTCGGCATCCTGCGGCAGGTCGTAATTGAAGACGTGGCTGACATCCGGAATGTGCAGGCCGCGCGCCGCCACGTCGGTGGCCACCAGCACCGGCAGCTCGCCCTTCTGGAACTTCTCCAGCAGCGACTGGCGCTTCTTCTGCGGCACGTCACCGGACAGGATGGCGGCCTTGTAGCCGTTGCCCTCCAGGTAGCCCCAGACGCGCTCGGCGTCGCGCTTGGTGTTGACGAACACGATGCTGCGACGCGGATCCGTGTGGCCCAGCAGGCCCAGCAGCAAGGGGATCTTCTCCTCGTTGGCGGTATGGTAGAGCACCTGGCGCACCCGCTCGGCGGTGACCTGCTCGGGCTCGATCTGGATACTCTCGGGATTGTTCATGTGCTCGTAGGCCAGTTCGTTGACCCGGTGCGACAGGGTGGCGGAGAACAGCAGGCCCTGGCGCTGCTCGGGTGGCGGGCAGCGGCGCAGCAGGAAGCGGATGTCCTTGATGAAGCCGAGATCGAACATGCGGTCGGCCTCGTCCAGCACCACCACCTGGGCGCGGCGCAGGTCGAACACGTGCTGCTTGAAATAGTCGATGATGCGGCCCGGCGTGCCGATCAGGATGTCCACCCCCTCGGCAAGCTGCTTGCGCTGCTTGTCGTAGTCGGTGCCGCCGTAGGCCAGGCCCAGCTTCAGGCCGGTGTGTCTGCCGAGCTTCTCGGCGTCGCGGTGGATCTGGATGGCCAGCTCGCGCGTCGGCGCCAGGATCAGCGCCCGCACCTGGTTGGGCTTGCGCGAGGCATCGGCCGGGTGCTTGAGCAGGTGATCGAAGGTCGCAACCAGGAAAGCGGCCGTCTTGCCGGTGCCGGTCTGCGCCTGGCCGGCCACGTCGCGGCCCTCGAGCGCTACCGGCAGGGTCATGGCCTGGATCGGGGTGCATTTTGAAAAACCTGCCTCTTCAATGCCTTGCATTATCTCGGCAGGGAGATTAAAGTCACTGAACGCGACGTCTGAAAGATGATCCTTTTGCATAACGGCACAGCATAACGGAAACCGGCGCCGGTTTGGACTTGCAATCTGCATTTATTTCGGATGAAATTGCACAGGCTGTCTGACAAAGGTCCCGGCCGGCGCAGGCTCCACAAGCGCCGCGACTTGTTTCAAGACCGACACCCCCTTTGATTTTTTCCGTTCGAACTCTGTTTCAACCGAGATTATTGCGTTTGATTCTGCTCAGGAGGCCTTAAGCGTGAGCGACAAGATCGTGTATCTGACCGACGATTCCTTCCAGAAAGAGGTGCTGGAATCCAGCGAGCCGGTTCTGGTCGACTACTGGGCCGAATGGTGCGGTCCCTGCAAGATGATCGCTCCCATCCTCAACGAGATCGCGGACGAATACGACGGCAGGATCAAGGTCGCCAAGCTGAATATCGACGACAACCCGCAGACGCCGCCGAAATACGGCATCCGCGGCATCCCGACCCTGATGCTGTTCAAGAACGGCAACGTGGAGGCCACCAAGGTCGGGGCCCTGTCCAAGTCCCAGCTGACGGCCTTCATCGATACCAATATCTGAAACCGCCGCCCGCGGGCCGGGCCGGGCGGCGGGGAAGCCCCCCGCCCCGAACAACAAGACACACAAACAGATCGACAAGCTGACGACCATACACCCACCGCGCGCGGCCCGTTCGGGCGGCGCGCCTCCAGCCAACCAGCACAGACACAATACGCCTATGAACCTGACCGAACTCAAACAGAAACCCGCCGCCGAACTCATCCAGCTGGCCCAGTCCATGGGCATCGAGGGCGCGCGCTCGCGCAAGCAGGACGTCATCTTTTCCATTCTCAAGTCCCACGCCAAGAGCGGCGAGGACATCTTCGGCGACGGCGTGCTGGAGATCCTGCAGGACGGCTTCGGCTTCCTGCGGTCGGCCGACAGCTCCTATCTGGCCGGCCCCGATGACATCTACGTGTCGCCCAGCCAGATCCGCCGCTTCGGCCTGCGCACCGGCGACACCGTGTCCGGCAAGATCCGCCCGCCCAAGGACGGCGAGCGCTACTTCGCCCTGCTCAAGGTCAGCGAAATCAACTACGAACCGCCGGAGAACGCCAAGGGCAAGGTGCTGTTCGAGAACCTCACCCCGCTGCACCCCAACGAACGCCTCAAGCTGGAACTGGGCAACGGCAGCACCGAGGACATCACCCCGCGCGTCATCGACCTGGCGGCGCCCATCGGCAAGGGCCAGCGCGGCCTGATCGTGTCGCCGCCCAAGGCCGGCAAGACCATGCTGCTGCAGAACGTGGCCCAGAGCATCACCCACAACCACCCCGAGTGCTACCTGATCGTGCTGCTCATCGACGAGCGGCCGGAGGAAGTCACGGAGATGGCGCGCTCGGTGCGCGGCGAGGTGGTGTCGTCCACCTTCGACGAGCCCGCCAGCCGCCACGTGCAGGTGGCCGAAATGGTCATCGAGAAGGCCAAGCGCCTGGTCGAGCACAAGCGCGACGTGGTCATCCTGCTGGACTCCATCACCCGCCTGGCGCGCGCCTACAACACCGTGGTGCCCTCCTCCGGCAAGGTGCTGACCGGCGGCGTGGACGCCAACGCCCTGCACCGTCCCAAGCGCTTCTTCGGCGCCGCCCGCAACATCGAGGAAGGCGGCAGCCTCACCATCCTCGCCACCGCCCTGGTGGAGACCGGCTCGCGCATGGACGACGTCATCTACGAGGAGTTCAAGGGTACCGGCAACATGGAGATCCACCTCGACCGCCGCATCGCCGAGAAGCGCGTCTACCCGGCCATCAACATCAACCGCTCCGGCACCCGCCGCGAGGAACTGCTGACCAAGCCCGACGAGCTGCAGAAGGTGTGGATCCTGCGCAAGCTGCTGCATCCCATGGACGAGCTGGCGGCCATGGAATTCCTGCTCGACCGCCTGAAGGGCACCAAGACCAACGAGGAGTTCTTCGATTCCATGAAGCGGTAGGAGCAGGGCTTGCCCTGCCCGCGTCGTCGGGTTATCAATAACGTCGTGGTGGGGTTGGGGTTCGCTGCGCTCACCCCACCCTGCGGGCTGGCGAAGACGACGCCCTGAAGCCCACCGGAACAACCGACACACCCACCACGGAAGGAGGCAAGGATGCCCGACTACCGCCGCGCCCGCACGCCGGGCGGCTGTTACTTCTTCACCGTCACCCTGCAACACCGCCGCCGGGACCTCCTGACCCGCCACATAGGCCACCTCTACGCGGCCATCGGGCGGGTGCTGGCGCGCCATCCGCTGACGACCGAGGCGTTCGTGGTGCTGCCCGACCACCTGCACGCCCTGTGGCGGCTGCCCGAAGGCGACGCCGATTACCCGACCCGCTGGGCGCTGATCAAGGGCGCGTTCTCGCGCTCCCTGGCCCCGGACCGCCACAGGGGCCGGGCCAGCCGACGCCGCAGGGGCGAACGCGACATCTGGCAGCGGCGCTTCTGGGAACACGAGATCCGCAACGACCGGGACTACCGGCTGCACCTCGATTACATCCATTACAACCCGGTCAGGCACGGCCTGGTGTCCCGGGCGGCCGACTGGCCCTGGTCGAGCTTCCACAAGTACGTGGAGGACGGGCTGTACCCGGCGGACTGGGGGAGTGAGGCGTTGGAATACGACGGAGCCTTCGGCGAACGGGCGTCAGCGAAGCGCCGGCCAGGTTGAAAACCGGTTGGGCGGCCCGGTTTCGACGGGATGCCACCGACCGTTCCGCCCGGACGAAGGGATCCGGAACCATGCCGCGGTGGCCGCCGGCCTGGCGTCGTGGTGGGGTTCGCTTTGCTCACCCCACCCTTGTATGTTCCAACGCTGGGGTAGAGGGGATAATTCTATCGGTTACCGGGGAAGCCGTCCCACCCTGGAGGCAGCCTGGCTGACCTCGTCCGTAGAGGGGCTCCCCGCCTCATT
>Ga0256841_1000344_pt1 | contig 49738 bp, 57 predicted proteins | sample 356308metaG_FD_185971 | JGI IMG/M metagenome (GOLD analysis project Ga0256841, IMG submission 185971) | Hydrothermal vent microbial communities from Mid Atlantic Ridge, Atlantic Ocean - 356-308 | ecosystem: Environmental > Aquatic > Marine > Hydrothermal vents | place: Atlantic Ocean: Mid...
ATTTCAAGCTCAAGATTCGGCAATCATCACTGCCCGATGACCATTCCATGTTTTATGATCTGGCGTATTCTTCACTCACATAACCGGAGAAGAACCACATTTTGCGCGTTCTGGTGCAATATTCGGGCTAGAGATTTTTATTTTTGTATTCACACAGGTCTTCAATGAGGCAGGAGCCGCAACGCGGTTTGCGCGCAATGCAGGTATAACGCCCATGCAGAATCAGCCAGTGGTGGGCATCCAGCAAAAATTCTCTTGGGATAGTACGCAGCAGTTTTTTCTCCACTTCCAGTACCGTCTTTCCCGGGGCGATACGGGTACGGTTGCTTACCCGGAAGATATGGGTATCCACAGCCATGGTGGGCTGGCCAAAGGCGGTGTTGAGCACCACATTGGCGGTCTTGCGCCCGACCCCCGGCAGTGCTTCCAGCTCCTTGCGATTGTCCGGCACCTGCCCCGCGTGTTTTTCCAGCAGGATGCGACAGGTGGCAATGATGTTTTTCGCCTTGCTGTTGTACAGGCCGATGGTCTTGATGTGTTCCTTCAGTCCTTCCTCACCCAGATCGAGAATCGCCTGCGGCGTACTGGCCAGGGGAAACAGCCTTGCTGTGGCCTTGTTCACCCCCACATCGGTCGCCTGTGCAGAGAGAATCACCGCAATGAGCAGTTCAAAAGCGCTGTTGTAATTCAACTCCGTCGTGGGATTCGGATTGGCCTCGCGCAGGCGGCGGAAGATTTCCGCACGTTTTTCTCTGTTCATCCTTCCGCAGCAGCAGGCTCGGCGGTGGGAGCTTGCGCTGGTTTGTCCGCCCGCTGGGCGTTGCGTTTGTCGATGACGTGCTTGAGGGCGATGAGCAGGCCCAGTCCGAAGAAGGCGCCGGGGGGCAGTATGGCGAGAATCAGGCCGTGATAGTCTGCGCCCATGGAAAAGCTCAGACTTCTGGCGGCTTCGCCGAACATGAGGTGCGCGCCGGCGAGAATGGTTCCCTGGCCGATGAATTCACGCAGCCCTCCAAGGGTCATGAGCACCAGGGTAAAGCCCATGCCCATGCTCAGGCCGTCGAGCATGGATTGGGGCACGGGATTGCGTGAGGCGAAGGCTTCGGCGCGGCCGACAATGGTGCAGTTGGTGACGATCAATGGAATGAAAATGCCAAGAATTTTGTGCAAATCGTGAAACCAGGCGTTCATGGCAAGTTCCACGGCGGTAACGAAAGAAGCGATGACCAGCACAAATACGGGCAGGCGCACTTCCTGACGCACCCAGTTGCGGATGAAGGAAATGGTGGCGTTGGAGCTGATCAGCACCAGGGTGGTGGCCAGGCCCAGGCCAAGACCGTTGATCAGGGTGTTGGAAACCGCCAGCAGGGGACAGAGACCCAGCAGGGCGACCAGGGCCTGGTTGTTGTTCCACAGACCGTTGCTGATGATTTCTCGGTTCGATGTGCTCATGATCTTTCCTGCTTAATGCATGGGAACTTCATCCAGCTTTTGGGCTGGGGCTTTGAACAGATTTTCCTTTTCCCTGGCATAGTATTCCAGCGCCTTTCTGACGGTGGCCACGACGCTGCGCGGAGTAATCGTGGCCCCGGTAAATTGATCGAATACGCCGCCGTCTTTTTTTACCTTCCACTGTTCCAGCGGCGGGTTGCCGAGGGATTTTCCGGTAAAACTCAGTATCCAGTCCGAGCGTTCCGCATCGATTTTGTCGCCCAGGCCGGGAGTCTCCATGTGGGAAAGCACCCGTACCCCTCCGAGTGTGCCGTCATGGCGTATGCCCACCATGAGATTGATCGGACTGGCATAGCCGGGCGCCTGTACCGGGCTGAAAATCACCGCTACGGGCTTGCCCGCCTTGCGTGCCCGGTATGCCTTGAATTCGGTTTTCGCCAGGGAAGGGGCGTGCAGGGTGATGACATCGGTGAGCAGGTCGTTGTCGATTTCCTCTTTGTCGATGAGCTTGAATACGTTGTTGAGGAAGGCTTGTTTCTGGTTCAGGGCGATACGTTCAGCGGTTGCCGTCCAGGTCAGGGAAACCAGGGTGGCTCCGAGGATGCCAAAGATGCCAAGAATGGCGGCGCTGATGAATATGTTGCGCTTCAGTTCAGGCATTGTCCTTGCCCCTGAAGCCGAATACCCTGGGCTGGGTGTAGTAGTCGATGGTGGGGGCAGCCATGTTCATGAGCAGCACGGCAAAAGCCACGGCGTCGGGATAGCCGCCCCAACTGCGAATGATGAATACGGTAACGCCAATCAGGAAGCCGTAGATCAGACGCCCTTTGGGAGTGGTGCTGGCGGTTACCGGATCCGTGGCAATGAAAAATGCGCCAAGAATCATGCCGCCGCTGAACAGGTGAAAGCCGGGGAAAGGCATGGATTCCGCATCGAACAGCCAGAACAGCCCTGAACTCAGAAGCAGGCCGGCAATCATGGCGAAAGGAATATGCCAGGTGATGATTCTGCGCCACAAAAGGAACAGCCCTCCCAGCAGAAACCAGTTGCCTACCCATTCCCAGCCCCGGGCGCCGAAATCGCCCCACATGGGATTCTGGGCGATTTCGCTGATGGTTTTGTTCATCTTCAGCTGCTCGCGCATGGCGTCCAGGGGGGTGGCGCTGGTTATGGCATCCCAAGTCAGATCATGGGGCAGTCCGCCGCCGAAGATGGCCGCCAGGGTCTGGGTGAAAGTCAGCGGATGCTCATTGAGCATTTGTGGTGGCAGCCACTGGGTCATGGCCACGGGGAAGGACACCAGCAACAACACATAGGCGGCCATAGCGGGATTGAAAGGGTTGTACCCCAGCCCGCCGTAGAGATGCTTGACCATGACAATGGCAAACAGTACCCCGAGTATGGTCATCCACCACGGAAGCAGCGGAGGCAAGGCAATCGCCAGCAGTACTGCGGTAACGGTGGCGCTCAAATCCGTGAGAGAGGGTTTGACAGGCCGTTTGCGTAACCGCAGTATTCCGGCCTCCGCCGCCAGTGCCGTGATAACCGCAATGACGATATTGATCAGTACGCCCCAGCCAAAATAGTACACCAGCGCAATGATGCCCGGCACCAGGGCAAGCAATACTTCGCCCATGACCCGGGTGACATTGTTGGGCAGCCCGCCATAGGGGGAGGTATGAACCGGAAACTTCATGAGGACTCCTCGGTGTTCTTTTCCGCCTGGGCTTGTCGCGCCTTCTTTTCCGCGACGCGTTTCATGGCGGCTTCTACGGCGGCTTTCCTGGGATTGGCGCCGCCGGCTGCGGTTTTCTTTTCCAGCGCCTCTTTTTTCTGCCGCAGACGCGCCTTGCGTTCCCGCTCCAGACGTTCCAGCCGCTCTACCCGGGCCTCATGGCGACGGCGGGCGTCTTCCGCCTGGCGCTTTTCCTTTTCCATGGCCCAGGTTTCGGTTTTGGCAAAACGGTAGTACTGCACCAGCGGAATATGGGAGGGACAGACCCAGGAGCAGCAACCGCATTCGATGCAGTCGAAAAGATTGTATTCCTGGGTCTTGTCGAAATCCCTGGCTTTTGCGTACCAGTAGAGTTGCTGGGGCAGCAGCTGGGCGGGACAGGCATCCATGCATTTGCCGCAGCGGATGCAGGGCATGGCCTTGTCCGGATCGGGAGCTTCCGCCCGGCTGGCCACCAGCAGGCAGTTGCTGCCCTTGGTAACGGGAAGTTCGTCGTCTCCCAGGCTGAAGCCCATCATGGGCCCTCCCAGGATGAGTTTGTATGCGCGCTCGCTGTAGCCACCGGCCTGGGCGATCACATCAGACATGAAAACGCCGAAAGGCACTTCCAGGTTGCCGGGATTGTTCACGCCTTCACCGGTTACCGTCACCAGGCGGCTGAGCAGGGGGCGTCCGGCCATGACGGCGTCGGTTACCGCGGCGGCGGTGGCCACATTGACGCAAATGACGCCAATTTCCGATGGAATACCGTGGGAGGGCACTTCCTTGCCGGTAAGCACCTTGATGAGCTGCTTCTCTCCACCCATGGGGTAACGGGTGGGCACCTGAACTACCTGCACGTCCTTCAGACCGGACTCGGCTACCGCCTCGCGCATGGCGGCGATGGCTTCGGGCTTGTTGTCCTCGATGCCGATAAGGCATTCATCGGCGTCCACCACATAGAGCAGAACCTTGATGCCTTCCACTACGCGGTCTGCCTGTTCCCGCATCAGCAGGTCATCGCAGGTGATATAGGGTTCGCATTCGGCGCCGTTGATCACCAGCGTCTGAATGGGCCGGTCTGGTCCGTGATTCACCTTTACGCTGGTAGGAAAGGCTGCGCCGCCCAGTCCCACGATGCCAGCCCAGCGGATGCGTTCGCGCAACAACGAGGGATCCATGTCATCGAAATAGGGCAGCGGTTCCGGCAGCTCACCCCATTCATCTTTTCCATCCGTTTGCAGGACGATGCACGGGGCGCTCAAGCCGGAAGGGTGAGGCACCGGGCGTTCCTCTATGCAAACAACGGTTCCGGAAGTCGGTGCGTGAATGGGAGCGCCGATATACTCGCTGACCCGGGCGATGGTTTGTCCCTTGAGGACTCTTTCTCCAACTTCGACGATGGCCTCGGCCATGGCGCCGATATGCTGTTGCAGGGGCAGAACCAGAATTTCCGGCAGAGGAACCTTTCCCAGGAATTTTCCGGCAGAAACCGATTTTTTGTCCGGGCGATGAATGCCGCCATGGAAATCCCAGCTTCCGGGCTTGTGCGTGATCATGTGCCGGACTCCTGGGTGGCGGGTTGTTCGTCGGCTTCAGGGAAAGGCCATTTCCAGTTACTGAGGGTGGTTTTGACCGGTACCATCTCAATGCATTCCACAGGGCAGGGTGGCAGGCAGAGTTCGCAACCGGTGCATTGGTCGGCGATTACCGTGTGCATCTGTTTGGCGGCGCCGATGATGGCGTCCACCGGGCAGGCCTGGATGCAGAGAGTGCAGCCGATGCATTCATTTTCGCGGATGTGCGCGATCATCTTTCCCTTGCCTGCCGCTTCCTCGTTTTCCAGGGGTACCGGCTCCTTGCCCAGCAGGTCGGCCAGGGCGAGCATTCCGGCTTCTCCACCGGGAGGGCAGAGATTGATGTCCGCCTCACCACTGGCGATGGCTTCGGCATAGGGCCGGCAACCGGCAAATCCGCATTGACCGCACTGGGTCTGGGGGAGAATGGCATCGATCTTGTCCACCAGGGGGTCGCCATCCACCTTGAAACGGATGGCGGAATAGCCCAGCAGCAGGCCGAAGGCCGTGGAAAGGGCGGCGATGGCAAAAATGGCGGTAAACATCTTATCCGGATACCAGGCCGGAGAAGCCCATGAAGGCCATGGACATGAGTCCGGCAGTGATCAGGGCAATGGCGTTGCCCTTGAAGGGTTCGGGCACATCGGCGGTATTTACCCGCTCACGAATGGCTGCGAACAATACCAGGACCAGGGAGAAGCCCACGGCGGCGCCAAAACCGTAGAGGGCGGATTCGATGAAATTGTGTTGTTCCTGGGTGTTGAGCAGGGCTACTCCGAGTACGGCGCAATTGGTGGTAATCAGGGGCAGAAAGATACCCAACACCTGATAGAGTACCGGGCTGGTCTTGTGCATGACCATCTCGGTAAACTGTACTACCACGGCAATCACCAGAATAAAGGCGATGGTGCGCATGTATTCCAGTCCCAGGGGTTCCAGCATCCAGGTATTCACCAGATAACTGGCCACGGAGGAAAGCGTGAGCACAAAAGTGGTGGCCAGGCCCATGCCCATGGCGGTTTCCAGCTTGCGGGAAACGCCCATGAAAGGGCAAAGCCCGAGGAATTTCACCAGGACAAAATTGTTCACCAGTACGGTGCTTACCAGTATGAGTGCGTATTCGGACATTCAGATTCTGCCTGCAAACAATTCCGACAAGAATAAGTTACCGGCCTCCCGGCTGGCAACCTGCTCATAATAAGGTATTAGCAACAGAAATGCGTTGACAAAACTCAGCGCTCGCCTCCATCGCAGAAATATTCCGAGGGCATATCGAAAAATCGGGATGCCCGAGTGGGACAGGGATGTCGCGGCATTTTCGATCACCACAAGTGATTGAAAATGTCAGCAAAGAGAAACTCGCATTTTCTGTTTGCGAGATCCCGCCGAGTCAGACAGGCGTCTGGCGAAAGTATTTTTCATAAAAATAATTGGTGGCTTCGACGAAACCATGCACGCTGCCACAGTCGAAGCGTCTGCCCTGAAACTTGTAGGCAATGACTCTGTTGGTCTGGGTCTGGCGTTTGAGAGCATCCGTGATCTGAACTTCGTTGCCCGCGCCGGCGGGGGTGTCTCGCAGCAGATCGAAGATGTCCGGAGTGAGCAAATAACGACCAATGATGGCCAGATTGCTGGGAGCGGTTCCGGCAGGGGGTTTTTCCACCATTTCCTTTACATGGTAGATTCCCGGCTCGACTTCTATGCCGGCTACCACACCGTATTTATGTGTTTCTTCTTCCGGCACTTCCTCGATGGCTATGATGCTGCACTGGTACTTGTTGTAGATTTCGACCATTTGCGCCAGTACATTATGTTGTTCCTTTTCTCCAATACAAAGATCGTCGGCCAGCACCACGCCGAAGGCCTGATCACCGATCAGGGGTTCTCCCGAAAGAATGGCATCACCCAGGCCTTTCATTTGCTTCTGCCGCGTGTAGGAGAATGTGCATAGCTCCATCAGGCGGTTGGTCTCTTCCAGCAGGATTTCCTTGTCGGAACCTCGCACCGCTTCTTCGATGATGCGGTTGTTGTCGAACAGATCTTCTATGGCATGCTTGCCCCGGCCGGTGACGATGGCGATGTCGGTCATTCCGGCGTTACTGGCTTCCTCCACACCGTATTGAATCAGCGGCTTGTTCACGATGGGCAACATTTCCTTGGGAATGGACTTGGTGGCGGGCAGGAAGCGGGTACCGTAGCCGGCGGCGGGAAACAGGCATTTCTTGATCATGAGCGCAGTATCCAAGTGGGTTGTTCTTTTGTATCGATGAGATTGTATGTCAGCAGCCATGCGCGGGCATCTTCTGCGTCCTGATGAAACCAGGAAGAAGCACTCCCAAGGCGGAAGCTGTAACCCCATTCGTCCATATCGGCAAACATGCGTTTTCGGCCAAAACCGGGGAGGTGGTCGGTAAGCAGGATCTGCAGGTAGCAGACGCCGTTTTCTTCGTCATATCCGCCGCCGGCATCCGTATGCAGCTTTGCACGCCTGTCAGCATCCATGCAGATGTAATGACAGGTCTCATGCAAAGCAGAGTGGATGGGGGTGTCGCCTCTGACCAGCAGCCTGTTGCCGATGAGTCCGGCCTCGGGGTCGCCGAAGTGGGAGCCGGGAATGGGGTGCCGGTCGGGAACCCATTCCAGTTCCAGACCATAACGCCCTGTCAGCTTGGGCAGGTGCAGGCCAGGTGTATCCCGGCAAAGCAATACGCTCATGGATCAGCACTGCTCCCAGGGGAGACCGCGAAAACGCCAGCCATTGATGGTGCTGCGCTGGTGCTTGTCATTGAGTTCGCCTTCAAAGCCCTCATTCACGTTGTATACATCTGTCAGCCCGGCTTCAAGCAACAGCTTGCCGGCTTCCAGGGAGCGCTTGCCGCTGCGGCAGATGAGGATGACCGGGGCGCTGGCCTGGCTGTCATCATGGGAAACTCCCCCCAGGAGCAGCTGCCGGATGTCGGTAACAAAGTTCGGGTTGATGTCCCAGTCGGGCTCGTCGATCCAGGGGATATGCACCGCGCCGACCGGGTGGCCCACAAACAGGAATTCCATGCTGGAGCGAACATCCACCAGAACGGCGCGGGGATTCTCGTTCAACAGTTTGAACGACTCGGCAGGGGTAAGGCCGATGGGGGTTGTGTTATCCATGCTGGTTTCCAGTTAGTATTGGGCAAATTCTGATTATAGGTTGATTGTTTCATGCGAACCCGCCTGTTGCGCTATTTTATCCGTTTTCTCTCTGTGCTGCCTTTGCCGATGTTGCGCGGGACCGGGCGCGTCATTGGCTGGCTGGCGTATCGGATTCCCAATCGTGAGCGCGAGAATGCCAGGGTCAATATTGAACTTTGTTTTCCTGATCTGAATGAAAAGGAAAAAGACGCCCTGTTGCGGGCCACTCTGAAGGAAAATGCCATCACCCTGCTGGAAATGCCTTCGGTATGGTATGGAAACACGGAATCCTGGTTGCGCCGCCTCGACATGGGACGGGTTCCTGATGAGATACGGGAGCTCATGTCCCGGGGCAAGGGCGTGGTGGTGGCCATGCCCCATCTGGGCAATTTCGAGATCAGCGCGCATTTTTTCGGCAGCATCGGCAAGGCTACGGGGCTGTATCGCCCACCGCGCAAGGAGGGGCTGGAATCGGTGATGCTGGAAGGGCGAAACCGGCCGGGACAGAACCGCATGGTGCCTACGGATCGTCATGGCATCAAGGCCTTGTATGAAGCACTGGCCAACGGTGAACTGATAGTCATTCTGCCGGATCAACAGCCCAAAAGTGAAAAGGGAGCCGTGTTCGCCCCGTTCTTTGGCGTGCCCGCCTTGACCATGACGCTGGTGAACCGCTTTGCGCGCAAGACCGGAGCGCCCGTGTATTTCATTTCCTTCGTGCGCACGGGGGGCAGACCGGAATACCGGGTAATCGGTCATCTGGCGGAAGCGGCCATTGCCGACCGGGATGCGCAACTGGCCGCCACGGAACTCAACGCCGGCGTGGAGAAGCTGGCGCGCCAGTACCTTTCGCAGTATCAGTGGCCTTACCGGCGTTTTCGCGCCCAGCCGGACGGTTCCAATCCCTATGCGAAGCGCTAACCCGAATATTGCACCAGAACGCGCAAAATGTGGGTTTTTAACGTGAATTACAGCCTGTTGCGTGACGATTATGCTGGATACAGTTCGTACCTGTCATGCTATCCGGTTTTTCCCAGGATCTTTTCACCCAGCTTGCCCGAACGCCCTGCAAGTCGATGAATGACATCGGCTTTTGTCCGTTCGAACAATCTGGGCAAAAATCCCTCCGGGAAAATTCCGGATTCCGGTGCAACATGCGGGTTAACGCTGATCAGCGTCAAATCCGACAGGCTCCTGGTCAGGAAAGCTCGACAAGACGGCTTGATAGGGTTTGTTCTCCCGTGTCCAGATACAGGGTTCCCCCGGTTACGGTCATTTGCCAGCGTATGCGCCGGGGTGGCGAGGGGCTCAGGTTTTCCACCAGATCCGCTTCCAGGCAGAGAATGCGGCCATCGAAGGCCGGCAATTTCCCGCCATGCTGACTTTGCCAGCGGCGCAGCAGACCGTCGTGGGTGAGCACGGTTACTTCCGGGATATGCTTGGCCGCTTTTCGCAGCCTTTGTTCTGTCGGTGTACCCGTGTCTATCCAGTGGCGAAGTTCTCCGGTGAGGGCACGAACACTGAGGTCGGGGGCGTCTCCCTGACTTACGCCACCGCTGCGAAATTCCATTCCTTCCTCGTGCAACAGGGCAAAAGCCAGCAGGCGCAGTATCAGTCGTTCCGTGGTTTCTGAAGGGTGCCGGGGCGTGCTGATTTTCAGGTTAAGGTATCGTTCCCGGTCCGCATCCGCCAGCTGGATTTCCACATGATGGACCTGGCTGCCCTGGGCCATGTCTATTTGATCCAGTCGATCAGATGGCAGTCCAGCCGGTCGGCATCATCCTCACAGATGGTGCGCCCATTGATGCCGTTTCCGGATTGGTAGACCGAATCCGGATTTCCCGAGACCAGGGGATGCCAGTCTGGCAGGGCCTTGCCTTCGGCGAGCAGCCTGTAGGCGCAAGTGCTGGGCAGCCAGTAGGGGTCTTGCAGCTCGTCCATGGTGATGGTGACGCAATCCGGCACGCGTCTGGAGCGGTTCGGATAGTCTGAGCAGCGGCTGTTGGCGGTATCCAGGAGCCGGCAATGAACATTGGTGAAATAGATCTCCCGGGTGTCTTCGTCTTCCAGGCGGTGCAGACAGCATTTGGCACAGCGGTCACAAAGAGATTCCCACTCTTCCGTGGTCATTTCTTCCAGGGTTTTGTACTGCCAGAAGTTTGGGGCGGTTTGGGTCATGGAGGCCATTCTACAGAGATTCTACCCATTATCTACCAGCCGTTATGCACAAGCCGGTTGCAGGGAGGATAATTTGTATCGGGTTAGAGAAAACTATGAATGTTTTTTCTAAAAGATAATCATAACATATTGATAATATGTAAAATATATCAATTTGTTCAAAAACTGGTCAATTTAAGACAATTCCATGACTGATGCGGAATTTGATGTCTTTACGCATGTTACTGACAGAGTTATCCACAGCTTGTGTGGAAAACTTTTTGTGCATATTGGCGCATTTCATCAACCTGTTGTTACCTGCTGGTCAAAATCTTTCAGGACGCCCAACAGCCCGCGTACCTTGAGTGGATTTTCCTCCCGCCAGGCCATTTCCGCCATGGGCGTAATGGCGCATTCTCCAGGCAAGGGGGATTGCTGCTCGATGAGCTGGTGAAATCCCGGTATCAGCACCCATTGCAGCCACTGGTGGAATTCCATGCGATCGTGACAGAAGGGGGCTGTGCTGGCCAAGGCCTGGGGGTCCGGTGGTTGTTCTGACCACCAGCCCAGGGCGCGCATTTCTGCTTCCATGCGTTGCAGCTGTCGTGAAAGTTCCTGATAATCGGCGGACATGACGGTTTCCCATTGGGGCTGATCAGGGGAGAGATTATGACAGACCAAAGCCCGGCAGCGGAATATCAGGCTGCCTGCCACACGCCAATAGGCTGGGTGGCCGTTGCTGCTTCGCAAGATGCCGTGGTCAAGGTGAAGATCCTGGAGAGCCAGCCGCGGCTGCAAGCCGGTCGGCATGTTCTTGCGGATCAGGCTTGTGCGGTGCTGGACGCCTGGCTGGGGGGAGGGAAGTGGCCTCGCTTTGCCGCCCTGGAACCTCAGGGCACGGATTTCCAGCGTAGGGTGTGGAAGGCATTGTTACAAATTTCTCCGGGCCAGACCCGTACCTATGGCGAGCTTGCCAGGCAATTGGACAGCAGTCCGCGTGCCGTGGGAGGAGCTTGCCGCAGTAATCCGATCCCCTTGTTCATTCCCTGCCATCGGGTGGTGGCGGCCAACGGGGATGGCGGATTTGCCGGGCATACCCAAGGGCGCTGGATGGATATCAAACGCTGGCTCATTCGCCATGAACGATGAACAGGCCATTGCCCTGTTCACGGACATGCTCTGGCTGGAACGGGGCTTGTCCCGCAACACCCTGGCGTCCTACCAGTCGGATCTGCGCAAGGCGTCGAAATGGCTGGGGCAACAACATGGAACCTCTCTCGTGCAAGCCGGACAGGAACAGCTCCTGGCATGGCTGGCCAGTCTGGTGGCGGCAGGACAGAGCGCCCGTACCAGCGCCCGGCGCCTGTCCGCCTTGCGCCAGTTTTTTCAACATGCCTTGCGTGAGGGCTGGGTGGCGGTGGATCCAAGTCTGGATATACAGGCGCCGCGGCTGGGCCGCCCCTTGCCCAAAACACTGACTGAATCCGAGGTGCTGGCGCTTCTGGATGCTCCCGATACAGAGACTGCGGAAGGTTTCCGGGATCGCTGCATGCTGGAGCTCCTGTATGCGACAGGGCTGCGCGTATCCGAACTGGTCGGACTGCATCCGGATCAGGTCAGCCTTGCCCAGGGCTTGGTAAGGGTCACGGGCAAGGGGGGCAAGGAGCGCCTGGTGCCCATGGGAGATGAGGCCCAGGACTGGCTTCAGGGATTTATGCGCGGAGCGCGTCAGGAACTGCTGCGCGGGCGCGTCTGCGATGCGCTGTTTCCCACCCGGCGTGGCTCTGGCATGACCCGTCAGGCATTCTGGTATCGGGTCAGAAAGCATGCCCGAACCGCGGGCATACGCAAGCATTTGTCGCCCCACACACTCAGACATGCCTTTGCCACCCATCTGGTCAATCATGGGGCGGATCTGCGGGTGGTGCAGTTGTTGCTTGGCCACAGTGATCTTTCCACGACGCAGATCTATACCCATGTGGCAAAGGAGCGTCTGAAGCAGTTGCATGCCTTGCATCACCCTCGCGGATAACGGGCCGTTGAAAAACGCCGTTTTTCAACATCCTGACAATGGTGATCCAGGGTTTGTGTATCCGGTTCAAGCAAGATCCTCAACTTCCGGTTACAATGCGGATCCAATTCGGTTTGTTCACAGACACAAGGTGCGTTTACACATCATGTTTTATTCTCCCCTTATTCGTTCTCTCGCGGTTTGCCTGATGTTGCTGCTGACCGGCACGGCACTTGCCGCGCCAGCTGCTGCATCTGATCCGGCCATCGATCAGATCCGCAATTCCCTGGCCAAACGGCTGGGCGATATCAAGCTCGACAGTATAGAACCATCGCCGGTTCCAGGCTTGTATGAAGTGCTCATTGGCGCCCGTTTGTACTACGTATCTGCTGATGGACGCTATTTCATTCAGGGCAACATGAACGATCTGGAAACGGGGCAGGATCTTACCGAAGAAAAGGTATCCGCCGCACGCAGGAAGCTTATCGATGCGGTCGATGAAAAAGACATGATTATCTTTGGAAGCGACAACCGGAAACATACGATCAATGTGTTTACGGATGTCGATTGTGGTTATTGCCGAAAACTTCATTCCCAGATAGATCAGTACAACAAGGAAGGCATCGAAGTGCGTTATCTGGCCTTTCCCCGGGCCGGCGTCAACAGTGAATCCGGGCGGAAAATGGCTGCGGTATGGTGCGCGGATGACCGCAAGAAGGCCATAAGTGAAGCCAAACAGGGGAAAAACCCGGGCAACAAGACTTGCGACAATCCGGTAGCCGAGCAGTACGCACTGGGAAAGGTGGTCGGGGTGACCGGTACCCCCGCGCTGGTGCTGGAAAATGGCGAGCTGATTCCCGGCTACATTCCTCCCACACGGCTGAAAAAGCTGCTTGATTCCAAGGGACTGGATAAGAAATAGATCTGCCATGAGCGCTATTCTGCTGGATACCGCAAGCGCCACGGATGTGGGACTGGTGAGGAAGATCAATGAGGATTATCTGTTCGTCATGCCGGAGCAGGGTATTGTTGCCCTGGCGGACGGCATGGGGGGGCACCTGGCAGGGGAAGTAGCCGCTGAAGTGGCGGTGGAAGTGGCCGTGGAAGAACTGCGCCATGCGCAGCGTTTTTCCCAAATGGACACCATGCAGTGCCTGATGCATATTGGCGAAGCGGTGGAAAGAGCCAACCAGTCTGTATACACCCTGGCCCAGAGCAAGGAGGAACTGACCGGCATGGGAACCACCCTGGTGCTGGCCCTGTTCCAGGATGGCCACATTTATTATGCGCATGTGGGGGACTCGCGCATTTACCTTTTGCGCAACAACAAACTCATGCAATTGACCCGCGATCATTCCCTGATTCAGGAAGTGCTGGATCACGGGATCTTTCCCAACCGGGGAGAAGCCAGGGAAGCCGGTGTGGGTGAAAATGTGTTGACCCGCAGTCTGGGCTTTACCCTGGAAATCAATGTGGATGTGAACGAGGCTGTGGTCTGCAACAGTGACTTGTTTCTGTTTTGCAGCGATGGCCTGACCGGGCCGGTCAAAGAATCCACCATCCAGCAGCTCATGGCCCGGGAAGAACTTTCCCTGCAAAGCCGCGCCCGGGCGCTGGTTCAGGCGGCCAAGGATGGAGGCGGCAGGGACAATATTTCCCTGGTGCTGGCGCGTCCAGTCATGGCAGAGGCCTGACAGGCTGCTTTCAGGTATCCAGCTTCTTTAGCCCGAATATTGCACCGGAATCCGGAATTTTCCCGGAGAGATTTTTGCCCAGATTGTTCGAACGGACAAAAGCCGATGTTATTCATCGACTTGCATGGCGTTCGGGCAAGCTGGGTGAAAAGATCCCGGGAAAAACCGGATAGCATGACAGGTACGAACTGTATCCAGCATAATCGTCACGCAATAGGCTGTAATTTATGGTAAAAACCCCACATTTTGCGCGTTCTGGTGCAATATTCGGGTTAGCTCATACAACAGTTCCAGGGCTTGCTTGGGGGTGAGTTCGTCCGGGTCAATATCCTTTATTCTGTCTTCCAGCATGGAAACACAAGGAGGTTCCGGAGCCAGTTGCAGGGAAAGTTGGGGAATGTCCTGTTCCGCATGCCGCAGAGCCGCATTTTCCAGGGATTGCAGACGTTCCCGGGCGCGTCTGATCACGGTTTTGGGTACACCGGCCAGAGCCGCCACCTGGAGGCCATAACTCTGGTTGGCCGGCCCTTCCTTGACCGCATGCATGAATACGATGCGCTCTCCGTGTTCCACGGCATCCAGATGGACATTGGCCACGCCGGGAAATTCTTCGGGCAGGGTGGTCAGTTCGAAATAATGGGTGGCAAACAGAGTGCAGGCCTGGATGCGCTCCGCCAGTTCCACGGCGCAGGACCAGGCCAGGGACAGGCCATCGAAGGTGCTGGTGCCACGTCCCACCTCGTCCATGAGCACCAGGGATTCCCGGGTGGCGTTGTGCAGGATATTGGCGGTTTCCTCCATTTCCACCATGAAGGTGGAGCGTCCGCCAGCCAGATCATCCGATGCGCCAATGCGTGAGAAAATGCGATCGATGGGGCCGATTTGCGCCGAGCGGGCGGGGACGAAGCTGCCGGCGCAAGCCATGATGACGATGATGGCGCACTGGCGCATGTAGGTGGATTTGCCCCCCATGTTGGGGCCGGTGACGATGAGCATGCGCCGCTCCTCGTCGAAAGTCAGATCATTGGGCACGAAGGGTTGATCCAGGGATTGCTCCACTACGGGGTGACGGCCTTCTTCGATGGAGATTCCCGGCGTGCGGCTGAGACGCGGCCGGCTGAGATTCAGACTGTGGGCGCGCTCCGCCAGATTGATGAGCACATCCAGGGCGGCCAGGGCTTCGGCGCATTGCTGCAGGGGCGCAATCTCTTCCTGCAGCTGATCCAGCAGGTCTTCGTACAGCGCCTTTTCCCGGGCGAGGGCGCGCTCCCGTGCGGAGAGCACCTGGTCCTCGAATTTTTTCAGTTCCGGGGTGATGAAGCGTTCCGCGGATTTCAAGGTCTGGCGGCGCACATAATCATCCGGCGCCTTGTCGGAATGGGCCTTGCTGATCTCGATGTAATAGCCATGAACCCGGTTGTAGCTGACCTTTAGGGAAGCGATGCCGGTGCGTTCACGCTCGCGGTTTTCCAGATCCAGAAGAAACTGATCGGCGTTTTGCGAGAGGGCGCGCAATTCGTCCAGCTGTGCGTCCCAGCCTTCCGCCAGCACGCCGCCATCACGGATCAGCATGGGAGGATTTTCCCGGATGGCTCGTTGCAGCAGATCGACCAGATCCTGGTGGCTGCCCGCCTGTTGCGCCAGTTGCCGAATCAGATTTGCGGACAGTGACCGCAGCTGTCGCTGTAGTTCGGGAAGCACGGCCAGGGAATCGCGCAGTGTCGCCAGATCCCGGGGGCGGGCGGTTTTCAGGGCAATGCGCGCGAGAATGCGCTCGATGTCGCCCACGCCTCGCAGCAGGCCATGCAACTCCTTGAGCCGGTCCTGATCGAGGAAAGCGGCAATGGCGTCATGACGGGCCTGAATGGCCTGCTGATCCCGCAGGGGGCGGTTGATCCAGCGGCGCAGCAGGCGACTTCCCATGGCGGTGGCGGTCTGGTCCAGCAGCCCGGTCAGGGAGTGCTGCTTCAAACCGGACTGGGACTGATCCAGCTCCAGGTTGCGCCGGGTGGCGGCATCGATGACCAGAGCCTCGCTGCGGTTCTCCACTTTCAGAGCGGTGATATGGGGCAGGGCAGCCTGCTGGGTTTCACTCACATACTGGAGCAGGGCGCCGGCTGCCATGATGGCAAAAGGCATGTCCTGCACGCCGAAACCGCTCAGATCCTGAGTACCGAACTGGCGTAGCAATTGATCGCGGCTGCTGTCTAGGTCGAAATGCCAGGCGGGGCGCCGGGTGATGCCACGAATTTCCGGAGTACCGGGAGGCAGTTGCCAGTCTTCTTCCAGCAGCAGCTCCGCGGGCTTGAGGCGTTCCAGCTCGCCGGCCAGGGTTTCCCTGTCTTCTGCCTGCTGGACGCGGAAATGGCCGCTGCCCAGATCCAGCCAGGCCAGTCCGTAAGCGGAATCTCCTTCCCAAAGGGCAGCAAGAAGATTGTCATGCCGTTCTTCCAGCAGGGCTTCGTCCGTCACTGTTCCCGGTGTGATGATGCGTACTACCTTGCGTTCCACCGGACCTTTGCTGGTTGCCGGGTCGCCAATCTGTTCACAGATGGCGACCGACTCTCCCTGACGAATCAGTCGCGCCAGATAGTTCTCCGCCGCGTGGTAGGGAATACCTGCCATGGGAATGGGCTGCCCGTTGGATTTGCCACGGCTGGTGAGAGTGATGTCCAGCAGACGCGCGGCCTTTTCCGCATCGCTGTAGAACAGTTCGTAGAAATCCCCCATGCGGTAGAATACCAGCATTTCGGGGTAATCTGCCTTGATGCGCAAATACTGCTGCATCATGGGTGTATGTCTGGAGGAAGCGCTCACCGGGCGTTACTGGAAGTCGTAATATTTTTCCACGTCTTCAAGAATTTCCCAGGTGCATTTCATTCCCGCGGGGAAGGTAATCAGGTCGCCGCGCTGGAACTCCATGGGTTCACCGCCTTCCGGGGTGACGACAAAGCGTCCACGGGTGATATAGCAGGTTTCCTGTTGTGCATAGGTCCAGGGGAAAGTGGATTTTTCCTTCTTCCAGATGCCCCAGTTTTCCACGCCCATGACTTCCAGTTTCATGGGAGAGGGGTTACGCTCAAGCAATATGCCCTGATTGTTCATTGAGTACCTGTTGGTTTGACTGCCGATGCAAAGAGGTGAGTGTAATGCAAGATGCGTATCTGGAACAATTGGCGCGCAACACCGGAACAGGGCTGTTGCGCAACGGCTTGCTCCTGGCAACCGCGGAATCCTGCACCGGCGGGTGGATAGCAAAACTGATGACGGATATTCCCGGCTCCAGCCAATGGTTTGAACGGGGATTTGTCACCTACAGCAACCAGGCCAAGGAGGAGATGCTGGACGTGCGCCCGGCCACCATCGAGCTGTTTGGCGCCGTAAGTGAGCAGACCGTGCGCGAAATGGCGGCGGGCGCGCTGGGCAACAGCCGGGCCCAGGTGTCTCTGGCGGTAAGTGGAATAGCCGGGCCCGGAGGCGGCAGTGAAGACAAACCGGTGGGAACCGTATGGTTTGCCTGGGCGGATCCGTTCCGGTTGCGGGCGGAGCGCTGCTGGTTCCCGGGAAACCGGGAAGAGGTCAGGCGCCGGGCCAGCATTCACGCCTTGCGCGGGCTGGAGGATATCCTTGGCCGGAAATAGCCGCAGACTGTTCTTCGCCCTGTGGCCGGATGCTACCGTTCGTCGCGAGCTGGCCGCGTTGCAGACCTTGCTTCCTCAGACACAGGGAAATTGGGTGCATGGGGATGATCTGCACATGACCTTGCAGTTTCTGGGGTCTGTGGCTGCGAAGCAGCAACACTGCATCAGCAAGGCGGCAGATCGGACCAGTGGCGATTCCTTCGTGATGTCGATTACCCATCTGGACTACTGGGCTGGTCCGGGCATTGTCTGGGCCGGGTTGGAGGAGCTGCCGCAGGCGTTGTCTGCCCTGGTTTCCGATCTTGGGGGCCATCTGGAAAATTGTGGCCTGCGCCGGGAAAGACGCGCATATCGTCCCCATGTGACCCTGTTGCGCAAGGCGCCGCCTTCCGGGATGATTAGGCTGGAAACCCCGATAATCTGGGAGGTGGATCATTTCGTGCTGGTCGAATCCCGGCCGGGAGGACATCCGCCCTGGTATCGGGTGCTGGAGAGTTGGCCGCTGGATCAGTGATTTTTTCAGTGACTCATCTCCTGAGCCACTGCATCCGGCATACTTCTTCCCGGTTCCGGCAAAAAAGGCATCTTGAAAAATCGAGGTGGCCGAGTGGGACAGGGATGTCCCACCATTTTCGATCATCACAAGTGATTGAAAATGTGAGCAAAGAGGAAATCGTATTTTCTCTTTGCGACGAGAAAAATTCCATGGCAGGAATTTTTCGAGGTTTCCAAAAGAAAAAATACTGGAAAACCAACAGAGAACAAACTAGAATTCTGTTACCGGCTGTAATTCAACTGACATGGGTAGTGAAAAATGGATGAGAATCGTAAGAAAGCACTGGCAGCGGCGCTGAGCCAGATCGAAAAACAGTTTGGCAAGGGCTCTGTTATGCGCATGGGCGATGGAACTGCCATTGGAAATATCGAAGCCGTTTCCACGGGTTCCCTGGGGCTGGATATTGCCCTGGGGATCGGTGGCGTACCCAAGGGACGTGTCGTGGAAATCTATGGCCCCGAGTCTTCAGGCAAGACCACTCTGACGTTGCATATCGTGGCCGAGGCGCAGAAGACCGGCGGCACCTGCGCCTTCGTCGATGCCGAGCATGCCCTGGATCCGCAGTATGCGGAAAAGCTGGGTGTGGACATGGATGAGCTGCTGGTTTCCCAGCCGGATACCGGAGAGCAGGCCCTGGAGATCACCGATATGCTGGTGCGTTCCGGCGCAGTGGATGTGGTGGTGGTGGATTCCGTGGCGGCGCTGACGCCCAAGGCGGAAATCGAAGGGGATATGGGGGACTCCCATGTGGGCTTGCAGGCCCGGCTCATGTCCCAGGCCTTGCGCAAGCTCACCGCCAACATCAAGCGATCCAACTGCATTGTCATCTTCATCAACCAGATTCGCATGAAGATCGGCGTAATGTTTGGCAGCCCCGAGACCACTACCGGCGGCAACGCCCTCAAGTTCTATTCTTCCGTGCGCATGGACATCCGTCGTATCGGCGCCATCAAGAAGGGTGATGAAGTGGTGGGCAACGAGACCCGGGTAAAGGTCGTCAAGAACAAGGTGGCTCCGCCCTTCAAGCAGGTGGAATTCCAGATCCTCTACGGCGAAGGCATTTCCCGGGAAGGGGAAATCATCGATCTGGGGGTAAAGCACGGCTTTGTGGAAAAATCCGGCGCCTGGTATTCCTATAACGGCGAACGTATCGGGCAAGGCAAGGACAATGTACGCAACTTCCTCAAGGAAAACCCGGAGCTTGCCGCGGATATCGAATCGCGCATTCGTGCCGAGGTGTTTCCCAAAGCCGAGATGACGGAAGAGGCGCCGGAAGAGGAGAACAAATCCTGACCCTTGACCAATCATCTGCCGAAACTGCCGATGAGTTGCGGGAAACGCGGCATGCCGCGGTGCGCTTTCTCGCCACGCGGGAGCACAGCCGGCAGGAACTGGAAAGAAAGCTCCTGCGCCACCATCCCATGCACAAGGTGGCGCAGGTGCTGGACGAGCTGGCTGCGGAAGGTCTGCAGAGCGATCAGCGCTTTACCCGACAATATATTCATTCCCGCAGGAGCAGGGGTTATGGTCCGGTACGCATCCGGGCGGAACTTGGCGAGCGCGGGATAGCTTCACAACTGATTGCCCAGACTCTCGAAACCTACGACAACGCAGATTGGCAACAGCTCATGCAGGAAGTGGCCCGGCGCAAGTTTGGTTCCGACTTGGCGGAAGATCGCCGGGAACTGGCCCGGCGGGGCAGGTTTCTGGCTTCACGCGGATTCCCGTCCTGGATGATCAGCGATTACCTTTTCCGGGGATAAGGCCGCAGTCGCCACCGCTTGCCGGGGCAAGAGCCGTACAAGCTTCCCTTGAGGTCGTTTTCGCGGTTTTCTCCTTGATATTTCGCAGTTTGCCTGCAATTTTCAGGTGACATTTTCCTCCGGACTGCATAACATTTACCGCCTTGCAATTTCCCAATCGGAAACCGATGAAAACCAGCGCCGAAATACGACAGGCATTTCTTGATTATTTTGCCGGCAAGGGACATACCGTGGTGGAGTCCAGTTCCCTGGTGCCTGCCAACGATCCCACTCTGCTGTTTACCAATGCCGGCATGGTGCAGTTCAAGGATCTGTTCCTGGGCAAGGAAAAGCGCGACTATGTGCGTGCTGCTTCTTCCCAGCGCTGCGTGCGCGCCGGGGGCAAGCACAATGACCTGGAAAACGTGGGTTATACGGCTCGCCACCATACGTTTTTTGAAATGCTGGGCAATTTCAGTTTTGGCGACTATTTCAAGCGCGAGGCCATTCAGTTCGCCTGGGAGTTTCTTACCCAGGTCATGGGACTGCCCCCGGAAAAGCTCTGGATTACCGTGTATGAACAGGATGATGAAGCCGCGGATATCTGGCTGAAGGAAGTGGGCGTGGATGCCGCGCGTTTCAGCCGCATTGGTGACAAACCCGGTGGCAAGCCGTATGAAAGCGACAATTTCTGGTCCATGGGCGATACGGGCCCTTGTGGACCCTGTAGCGAGATTTTCTACGATCATGGAGAGGAAGTGGAAGGTGGTCCACCGGGAACGCCCGAAGAAGACGGGGATCGCTATATAGAGATCTGGAACCTGGTGTTCATGCAGTACAATCGGGATGCTGATGGTAACATGACGCCCCTGCCCAAGCCGTCTGTCGATACGGGAATGGGGCTGGAGCGTCTCGCTGCAGTCATGCAGGGGGTTCACTCCAATTATGAGATCGATCTTTTCCAGGCGCTGATTCGCGCTGCTGCGCAAGTGACTGGCGTTACCGATCTGGAAAACAAATCCCTGCGCGTGATTGCCGATCATATTCGTTCCTGCGCTTTCCTCGTCGTGGACGGAGTGACGCCATCCAACGAAGGGCGGGGCTATGTGTTGCGACGTATCATTCGCCGCGCCATTCGCCATGGTTATCAGTTGGGGCAGAAACAGCCTTTCTTTTTCCGCCTGGTAGATGCGCTGTGTGAACAGATGGGAGATGCCTATCCCGAACTGGTAAAGGCGAAGGAAAACGTGCAGCGCGTACTCAAGGTGGAAGAAGAGCGCTTCGCGGAGACAATTGAACAGGGAATGAAAATCCTGGAAGAGGCCATAGAGGATTTGCCAGACAAGCTCATTCCCGGAGAGCTGGTGTTCAAGCTCTATGACACTTACGGGTTTCCGGCGGATTTGACCGCAGACATTGCCCGCGAACGCGGGTTGCAGATCGATGAAAAAGGCTTTGACCGGGAAATGGAGGCGCAACGCGCCCGCGCCCGCGCCGCCAGTCAGTTTGGCGTGGATCAGCAGGCCGAGATTGCCCTGGATGGCAATACGGACTTTACCGGTTACGAGCGTCTGGAAGAACAGGCCACGGTAATTGGCCTGTTCCGCGACGGCGAGCCCGTGGATCGCCTGGAAACCGGCAGTAGCGGCATGGTGGTGCTGGACAAGACGCCTTTCTACGCCGAATCCGGTGGTCAGGTGGGTGACAAGGGGGAATTGCTGCTTCCTGGCGCCGAAACCCGTTTCGAAGTCGTGGATACCCGCAAGCAGGGGGGCTCGGTATTCGGTCATCTGGGCAGGGTGACTGCCGGGGAGCTGAATGTAGGTGATACGGTATTGGCCCGGGTGGATGAAAACAACCGGCGTCGTATCGCCCTCAATCATTCCGCCACCCATCTGTTGCATGCCGCCTTGCGCCAGATTCTTGGCGACCATGTGCAGCAGAAGGGTTCTTTGGTGGATGCGGAACGCTTGCGTTTCGATTTTTCCCATTTCGAGCCCATAAGCAGGGAACAACTGCGCGCCATCGAGCAGTTGGTAAACGAACAGATTCGCGACAATCATATGGTGGAAACCCGAATCATGGCCCTGGAAGATGCCAGACAGGCCGGCGCCATGGCGCTGTTCGGGGAAAAGTATGACGAACAGGTGCGGGTATTGCGTATCGGTGATTTCTCTACCGAACTGTGTGGCGGAACCCATGTGCGTGCGGCGGGTGATATCGGCCTGTTCAAGATTGTCAGCGAAAGTGGAATTGCTTCCGGGGTGAGGCGTATCGAGGCCGTGACCGGGGAACGGGCCATCGAATGGGTGGAACAGGCCGAATCCCGGTTGCAACAGATTGCTTCCCTGGTCAAGTCCGGTCTGGAAGACAGTAGCGACAAGGTTCAGGCTCTGGTGGACAAGGCGCGCAAGCAGGAAAAGGAAATCGAACGGCTCAAGGCCAGGCTGGCATCTGCAGCCGGGTCGGATCTGGCCAGTCAGGCTCTGGAAATCGGCGACACCAAAGTGTTGGCGGCCAAGCTCGAAGGCGCGGACGTTAAAACCCTGCGCGACACCCTGGATCAGCTCAAGAACAAACTTGCTCCTGCGGTGATCGTGTTGGCAGCGGCCAGTGATGGCAAGGTAAGTCTGGTTGCCGGCGTTACCAAGGATCGCACTGACAGGATCAAGGCCGGTGACCTGGTAAAGATGGTTGCGGAGCAGGTTGGCGGCAAGGGCGGAGGGCGTCCGGATATGGCCCAGGCGGGGGGCAGTAAACCTGAAGCGCTGCCCAAGGCGCTGGCATCGGTGGAAACCTGGGCGAGAGAACGGCTCTAAAGCCGGGTGAGAGACATTTGTCTTGCAGCCCGGCGTGATATCGCCGGGCTGTTTTGTTTTTTGGCGGAAGTATCATGGCATTGATTGTTCAAAAATATGGCGGTACATCGGTGGGCAGTACCGAACGCATTCAAGCCGTAGCGGAAAAAGTAAAACGCTACCATGATGAAGGTAACCAGATTGTGGTGGTTGTTTCCGCCATGTCGGGAAAAACCAATGAACTCATCGCTTTGGCGGCGGACATCACTTCCCGGCCCAGTGCCCGGGAAATGGATGTGCTTCTTTCCACGGGTGAGCAGGTAACCATCGCACTGCTCACCATGGCTCTGCACAAACTGGGAGTGGATGCGCGTTCCTATACTGGTGGCCAGGTACATATCCGCACTGACAGTTCCCACAGCAAGGCGCGCATAGTCGACATCCATGGAGACCGGGTGAAGGCCGATCTGGATGCAGGGCGTGTAGTGGTAGTGGCCGGTTTCCAGGGCACCGATGAGCATGGCAACATCACCACCCTGGGGCGCGGCGGATCGGATACCACAGCTGTGGCCATGGCAGCGGCCCTGGATGCGGATGAGTGTCAGATATTTACTGACGTGGATGGCGTGTACACCACGGATCCTCGTGTCGAGCCCAATGCGCGCAAGCTGGATCGGATTACCTTCGAGGAAATGCTGGAACTGGCCAGTTCCGGCTCCAAGGTTCTGCAGATCCGTTCGGTGGAGTTTGCGGGAAAATACAATGTACCCTTGCGGGTGCTGTCGAGTTTTGAGGAAGGTGAGGGAACCCTTATCACTCTGGAGGAAGAAGACATGGAAAAGGCAAAAATTGCAGGCATTGCATTCAGTCGGGATGAGGCCAAGCTGACCATTCGAGGGGTCCCCGATCATCCGGGGGTGGCTTACCAGATCCTGGGGCCTATTGGAGAGGCCAACATAGAAGTAGATATGATCGTGCAGAATATCGGCAAGGACGGCACGACTGATTTTACCTTTACCATCCACCGCAACGATCTAGATGAAGCAGTAGGCATCTTGCAAAAAACCGCGGACGAGATTGGCGCCAGGGAAGTCGAGTACGACGACAAGATTGTCAAAATCGCCCTGGTGGGGGTAGGCATGCGTTCTCATGCGGCCATTGCGAGCAACATGTTCAAGGCGCTGGCCAAGGAACAAATCAATATTCAGATGATATCCACTTCAGAAATCAAGGTATCTGTGGTGGTGGAAGAAAAGTATCTGGAATTGGGTGTCCGTACCTTGCATGAGGCTTTTGGACTGGATCAAGTTGAAACCTGATCAATAGCGTGGGATTTTCCGTCTCAAATTGCTCAAACAGGCTATTTCCCTTTTGCTGGAAGTAGATTGAGCTGATTCATTGGCAACGTCTTGTCAGCACATCTGGTTCAGGGCGCCCAGCAGTCCGTTTTTTCATCATAATGAACGACTGAAGATTACAGTTTCTCGAAAATGAGTATGCTGTTGTCTTGGTTAGCCCTGGATATCATCCAAGGAGTTTTTTCTTTATAAATCATGTGGATACCAATGGTCTGTCAAGGCTGAATCTGGGCTTGTCCCGTTGCCCGGCAATAATGTTTCCTTCCCCATCCACTATTGGCATCATTGATTTATTTGGTATAAACCCCATTTATAAACAACAGGGTACTTCGATTACAGGGATTCGCAACAATCCCGGATTCCCGGGTGCCGGAATGCAAATCATGAATTGTTAAAAGCGCCGTTTGTTCAGATGAGAAGGTAAAAACTGCGTTATCTCACATTAATAATATTGTAGAACTGATTTTTTTCTTGCGTATCTACTGTTAAAATTGCGAAGTTCGCTATAGTTATATTAGCGGAAGGCTTGGTTTGTTTATTTGATATGTACCCGAAATCAGGAAACAGGATGAAGGGCACAATGGAATTTGGAGAATTGCAGTTATGTTGATATTGACACGCAGGGTAGGTGAAACCCTGATGATCGGTGATGATGTCACCGTCACCGTGCTGGGCGTCAAGGGAAATCAGGTACGCATTGGCGTCAATGCGCCTCGGGATATTTCGGTGCACCGTGAAGAAATCTACGAACGCATCAAGGCGGAACAGGCTGAAGAAGGCCTTGGCGAAGTGGAGGCCGATACCGGAAACGAAGAACAGGCATAAGTGCTGGAAAAAACCTACAAGGGCGGCTAGAATAGCCGCCCTTGTAGTTGGTTGCGGGCCATATTCATCCTTTGTCCATCATCGACAGGATCGCCTGGAACCATTGGTTCATTGAATAATGCGCATGCAAGGTTAAACAGATTCGGAGAGCTGGCCGAGTGGCTGAAGGCGCACCCCTGCTAAGGGTGTATACGTTAACGCGTATCGAGGGTTCGAATCCCTCGCTCTCCGCCATATACTGCATTGCTACTGCCGGTATCCGGATTGGCATCGCGGCTTGCCGGAAGGCTGATTCGAACCCTCGATTCAAACAGGCCGGGTTCGACCGCGAAGCGCGGCAGCGCGTAGCAGAGGCGAGCGCAGGGAGCCAATCCCTCGCTCTCCGCCATATACTGCATTGCTACTGCCGGTATCCGGATTGGCAGCGTGGTTTGTCGGAAGGCTGATTCGAACCCTCGATTCAAACAAGCCGGGTTCGACCGCGAAGCGCGGCAGCGCGTAGCAGAGGCGAGCGCAAGTGTCTTAACATGGTTTTTGAGCATTGACAAACAGCGAATAAACAAGCATCATTCGCTACCACTTTTGCGCCAGTAGCTCAGCTGGATAGAGTACTCGGCTACGAACCGAGCGGTCGGAGGTTCGAATCCTTCCTGGCGCGCCATACTGAAGAAAAGCTCACCGCTGGGTGGGCTTTTTGCTTTTCAGCTACAAGGGAAATTCGAACCTCCGACTTCAAAAAGGCCGGTTCGACAAGCGCCGGCAGGCGCAATTTCCGTCTGGCGACTCTCATGGTCTGTTTTTCCACTGGTTCGCCAAGGGAAAAATGCAGGGGAAGCGGTTATACTCTTTTCCACCAGCAATTCAACAAAATGAATCAAGTACGTTTCTTTGTATCCCGTTTTTTGGCCCGGTTTGCTGTTTGGATAGTCGATGCAAGGGTGCTGACTACAGGGGGCTGAAAAACAATGTGGCGTTCTGATCCCACACAGGCATCCCGGTTTTTTTGAGATGTCATACAATGATTCGGCGTACAGCAAGGAGTGGAAATGAGTGACGACAAAACAGAGCAGATGGCGGACTGTTATCAGCAGATCATTCGCGGGGTCGGAGAAGATATCAGCCGGGAAGGATTGCTGAAAACCCCCATGCGCGCAGCCAAGGCCATGGAGTTTCTGACCCAGGGGTATGAACAAAGCCTGGATGATATCGTGAATGACGCGATTTTTCCGTCTGACAACGATGAGATGGTTATCGTCAAGGACATCGAGCTCTATTCCCTGTGCGAGCACCATATGCTTCCCTTCATCGGCAAGGCGCATGTGGCTTATCTGCCCAAGGGAAAGGTGATTGGCCTGTCCAAGATCGCGCGCATCGTGGACATGTATGCGCGTCGCCTGCAGATTCAGGAGCAGCTCACTACCCAGGTGGCATATGCCATTCAGGATGCCATTGGCGCTGCCGGTGTCGCGGTGGTCATAGAGGCGTCTCATCTGTGCATGATGATGCGTGGTGTCCAGAAGCAGAACTCTTCAACCACGACTTCCATGATGCTGGGTGCCTTCCGCAGCAATCACCGGACCCGGGATGAATTTCTTACCCTGATCAAGCTCTGATGGTAACCATACGCGTCAAGAACCTGCGTTTGCGCACCTATATCGGCTTCAATGATGAGGAAGTGAAAAAGCGCCAGGACGTAGTGATCAACATTGTCTTCAGCTACAAGGCGGATGAGGCAGCAGAAACCGATGATGTGAAGTATGCGGTCAATTACCGCACCATTACCAAGAAAGTGATTCGTTTCGTCGAGGATGGGCGTTTCATGTTGCTGGAGCGTCTGGCGGCGGATGTGCTGGAGCTGGTGATGGAAAATCCGCTCATTGTCAGGGCTGAGGTTGAAGTGGACAAACCCCATGCGTTGCGTTTTTCCGATTCCGTATCTGCTTCGGTACGGCAAGAGCGTTCGGGAAAGGCTCATGCGTGATGCCTTGCTTGCCAAGCTGTCCTTCTGGCTGATCGTGATCGGAGGCTTCGCCTTGCTTACGCCCAACCCGGCCTGGCCGGAATGGCTGGCGCGAATGATACTGTCCACAGGAATCGCTCTTGCGATTACCACTGCGATCGTCAAATACCGGGAAGTCCGGAAAAAGTCCAAATGACAGGTTGTTGAAAACCCCATCCCGGCAAATCGAGATTTTCGAAAGCCGCCGTCTCAAGCCCGCGAAAAACGTTCCTGACGTTCCAGATAATCCTGCACCACGGTATCCATGCGTGCCTTGTCCCAGGGACGCAGGCCGCTGAGCACCATGTTCTTGGAACCATGGCCGATGCTCCGTCCCTGGTCGGTGAGCGTATAGTTCAGCTGTACTTCACCGCGTTTGCCTCGGATGTTGAAGCAGGTGCCGCTAAGACGTAGTTGCGGATTTTCCATTTCCAGACTTTCCAGGTGGATTTCCATGCTTTCGTAAATGATGAGTGGCCGATCAGGGTTGATCATTACCCCGTGAGCCTCCATGAGTGGCACCAGCACCCAGGGAAAAGCATGTCCGGAAAAAGCCACATAAGCCTGTACCAGGCGGCTGATGAGTTCCTTGTCATCGGTACTGTCCCCACCGCGCTGTACCCTAAGATATTCCTTTTCGTTGTCACCCAGAATACGCAGCTGTTCGCCATCTTCTTCCGGGAAATGCAGGTCTATGCCATTGCCCACCATGCCGGAAAACTCGAAACGCATGTGCTGGCTGAGGCCATATTGATCGAGGATCAGACCGAACAGCAGATCACCGGGAACACAGAAGCGCCGGGATTCGGGATCGTGCAGGGGATTGAAGTCATTGGCGATCTTCTTGGCGAAATTACTCGCTTGTTCGGGAGAGACCCGAATCCTGTTTTGTTCAATCTTGTAGTAGTTTTCCAGTATCATATAGCCTGTCCCGTCGCCATCTGGCGCTGAATTTTATCAGGATTCCCGTTTTGTTTTCAGTATTGTTCAAGAGAAAGCCGCCACTGGACGAAGTGTCCGTGCGATGGTTGTTCGATGTTTTCGAGTGGGCTTTGCGTAATTTTCCTTCCGAGGTGTTCTTTCGCCAGAACCGTCTGGTGCTGCCGACCAACGAGTATTTTCCGGGAAAAGTCGATAGTGTTCAGGGCATGGCGGAACTGGTGTTCGAGCGTGTCGCGGAGTACGCGGGAATGGCTCATTGGCCGTGGCAGGTGGTGGAAAAATCCCACTGCAGCCTGGATGCGATTCAGAAAATTCCAGCGGGCGCCACGCAGGAATTGGTTGGCAAGGCTTCTCCTTCTTTCGGTTACAAGCATCCCTTGCCGGTCGTCTATGATCGTTTGCTGATTGGTAGCCCGGAATCCCTGATAGCGGGATTTGCCCACAGTCTTGCTCAGTATCTCGGCTATACGGCCCGGGAGGCTCCACCCGGGGGGGTGGACAACTGGCCGCAGGTCACGGAAGTGCTGGCAGATTATCTGGGCTTCGGCTTGATGTTTGCCAACAGCGCGTTCCTTTTTCCTTCGGGGGGATGCGCAAGCTGCACCACCAATATCAGGCGTGAAAGTGTCTTGTCGCAGTGGGATCACAGCTATGCCCTGGCGCTGTTTGTGATGCTCAAGGACATTCCGCCACGAAAGGTAAAACCACACCTGAAGAAATCCCTGAGAGGCTACTTTATGCGCTGTCTTTCCGATATTTCCGGAAGACCAGAACTCTCCCGGTTGCAACAGTATGCCGTGGAGTCCCGTACGGCGGGGGAAACTTTGGTACGGGCAGAAGGTTAGCGCCAACCCATGAACGAACAGAAGCTGATGGCCTGTCAGGAATGTGATGCGCTGCAGCGCATACCTCATGTCGATCCGGGTCGCAAAGCGCTTTGCAGGGAGTGCGGCAGTCTGCTCTATCGAAATCCACGCGGCGGCATGGAACGGCCTCTGGCACTGATGTCCGGCGCGTTCCTGTTTTACCTCCTGGCCAATCTGTTCCCCCTGGTTACGCTGGACATTGGCGGGGCCAGTCGGGATACCTCGTTGGCGGGCACCGGCTGGGCGCTCTACCAGCATGATATGAAATTGCTGGGTATTCTGGTGCTTGCAACTACCGTAATGGTGCCGGGAACCCTGATTGGAGGCACGCTCTATGTATTGACGGGGCTGTATTGGAAAAAACAACTGCCGGGAATGCGCAACGTACTCTTGTTGCTAAGTCATATGCACCCCTGGGAAATGGCGGATGTGTTTGTCATCAGTGTACTGGTGGCTCTGGTGAAGATGTCAGGCATGGCTGAAGTCATAGTCGATGTGGGCTTGTATGCCTTGCTTGCTGCCATCGTGCTCGGGATTGCAGCGCGAGGGGGCATGGACATGTTCCTGATGTGGGAACTGCTGGAGAGAATGCAGGGGAAGCCCCGGATAGCCGATTCGGCCATCGATGCGGGAGAAGCCGGGTGAGCCTGCCGCGTGCGCGTGAACTCGGGGTCGCCAGTTGTAGTGTCTGTCTGCAGGTGGCGCGTGTACATGATCACCAGCCCGTCTGTTGCCCGCGTTGCGGAAGCAGGATTCATGTACGATACCCCCATAGTCTGTCCAGAACCTGGGCCTTGCTTGTTGCCTCGATGATACTTTATGTGCCGGCCAATCTTTATCCGGTAATGACCAATACCTATTTGGGGGCAGACAGCAGCAGTACCATTCTTGGTGGAGTGGCGCTGTTTTTGAACGAAGGAGATTGGCTGCTGGCGGGCATTATTTTTACCGCAAGTATTCTCGTGCCTTTGGCAAAAATGATGAGTCTGTTGTATTTGCTGATCAATGTCCGCCGGACTTTTCCCTCGTACCGGGCTCATCAGCATGCCCGTCTGTACAGAATAACCGAGCTGGTGGGGAGATGGTCCATGGTAGATGTTTTTGTTATTGGTATCCTCACTGCCCTGGTGCAGATGGGGGCCATATCTTCGGTGGAGCCGGGAATAGGGGCTCAGGCTTTTGCAGCAGTGGTGGTGCTCACCATGCTGGCGGCCATCAGCTTCGATCCGCGCCTCATCTGGGACAGGGATATGTCATGAATGACAGCAAAACAACACTCGATGAATTGCCCGAGGCGCTGGTAGCAAAAAATAATCCAGGATTTTCCTTCGTCTGGGTGGTGCCTCTGGTCGCCCTGGTTATCGGTGTGGTGCTTATCTACCGGGAATATTCCAGCCTAGGCCCCGGCATTGATATCGTTTTTCGCAGCGCAGAGGGCATCAAGCCCAAACAGACGGAAATCCGCTACCGGGATGTGGCCATCGGCAAGGTCACAAACGTCGAATTCAGTGAAGACCTGACTCAGGTTGTCGTGCAAGCCCAATTAAAAAAGGGCATGGAAAGCCTGCTGTCGGAGAATACCCGGTTCTGGGTGGTTCGTCCCAGAATCGGCGTTTCAGGAGCAACAGGCATAGGCACCCTGCTCAGTGGCGTTTATATTGCCGTGGATCCCGGCAAGGGGGGGCGCTATAGCGAAGACTTCGTTGGCCTGGAAGAACCTCCAAAAATCCTGTCTGATGCCAAGGGGCGTCTGTTCCGTCTGAAGGCTGAACGCCTGGGATCCATATCCCTGGGATCGCCAGTCTATTATCGGCAGATACAGGTGGGGGAGGTCACCGGTTACCGCCTGGCGGAAGACGGAAGCTCCGTGGACATGGATGTGTTCATACACGCGCCACATGATCAATTGGTGCGCAATACTACGCGCTTCTGGAATGTGTCCGGTGTGGGAATGGAACTCTCCCCGGATGGCCTGAATGTCCGCTTTGAATCACTGCTCTCGCTGTTTTCCGGCGGGGTTGCCTTCGATACCCCCAGAAGTCTGGAGGCGGACACCATCGCAGAGGAAGGGGCGTTGTTCCATCTGTATGAGTCCAGAAAAAAGAGTGAAGAGCGTTCCGGTGGTCTGAAATTGCCCTATGTGCTCTACTTCGATGATTCGGTGCGTGGGTTGTCGGTTGGGGCGGCGGTGGAGTTTCGTGGCATTCCGGTGGGGAAAGTACTGGATATCACCCTGAGCAAGCGTCAGGATGATCAGCCGGTGCATATCGCCGTGCTCATTGCCCTGGAACCGGATCGTGTGCCGTTTTCCAAGGATGTGCACTATCCCGTGGAATCGGAGATGGACGATGAAAAGCGGCGCAAGCAGTTCCAGAAAACGCTGGACAAACTGGTAGCCCGGGGCTTGCGTGCCAGACTGATTACGGGAAACCTGCTCACCGGCCAGCTGGTTGTGGATATGGATCTGGAGCCTGCAGCGACACAGGCCGCCATTGACTATTCGGGAAAATACCCGGTGCTGCCTACGGCGCCGAATTCCCTGTCCAACATTACCAATAGCCTGGTAACCCTGTTGAGCAAGCTCAAACGCCTGCCGCTGGAAGAGATGGGTGAACATCTGCTCAAGTTCAGTGAGGGAATGGACAAACTGGTCAACAATCCGGGTGTGCAGCAAAGTGCCGAAGCCCTTGGGCAGGTGCTCGATGAACTGAACGAACTGATGGTTACCTTGAATCAAAAAGCGCCTGGCATCATGAACGATCTTGGAACATTGAGCACGGATGCCAGAAAAATGCTTGTCCAGGTGGAAAAAGTATTTCAGGTTCTGGAAAAATCAGTTTCAGACCAGGGGAGCATGGGAGGTGAACTGGCGAGAACCATGCGTGAACTGAATGCTGCCGCACGCGCGGTAAAGGGGGTAGCGGAATATCTTGAGCGTCATCCGGAATCACTGCTTCAGGGAAAATCTCAATAGGGAACCTCGAAAAATTCCTTCCATGGAATTTTTCTCATCGCAAAGAGAAAATGCGGTTTCCTCTTTGCTTACATTTTCAATCACTTGTAGTGAACGAAAATGGTGGGACATCCTTGTCCCACTTGGGCATCTCGATTTTTCGAGATGCCCAATAGAAGCCTTCCGGGATTTGTTTGGGTTGCACAAAAAAGCGGCCTGCTACAGACAGGCCGCTCTGATTTGAGATGTGTGAAAACGGTTTAACCTTCGTCGTTTTCACCTCCTGGAGCATCTTCACCTGGATCGTAGCCTTCCGGTAACTCATGGGCGATACCCTTGTGACAATCGATACAGGTATAGCCTTTATCGATAGCTTCTTCATGTCGGTCGGCGCTGCGGCTTTCCTGCTTGTCAAAATCCATGGAATCGAAATTGTGACAGTTGCGGCATTCCCTGGAATCTGTTTCTTTCATGGCTTTCCATACATGCTTTGCCAATTCCAGCTTCTTGGCCTCAAATTTTTCTACGGTGTCAACGTCTTTGGCAATAAAGTGGTGATACAACTCGTTGGAAGCCTGGATCTTGCGCACGATCTTGTGGATCCATTCCCTGGGGACATGACAGTCAGGACAAGTTGCCCGAACACCGGTACGGTTGGTGAAATGGATGGTGTCCTGCAGTTGTTCATAGGGATTGTCACGCATTTCATGGCAGGAAATACAAAATGTTTCCGTATTGGTCAGTGCGAGTGCCCAGTTGAAGCCACCCCACAGGATTATGCCCAGAATGACGCCGATGAGCAGCACGGAAAATGTCCCCTTCTTTTGACCGCTAGTCATGATTCAACCCCTGTTTTCGATATGCGTGTTTAAGTAATTGGCCTCCCGAAGGAGGCCGCAAAGATATGTATTATTTTACACCTTCAAACTCGTTCTTTACCAGAGGATTGGCATCAAGCTGCGGTGCGTGACACTGGTTGCAGAAGTAACGACGGGTTGAAACTTTTTCAAGCTTCTTGCCGTCACGAGAGAGGAAATGACTTTCGCCAACCATAGGTGCTTTTTCCTTCTTGTGATTCTTCTTGCTGTGGCATTTCAGGCAGCCATTGTTCTTCAAGGTGATTTTGTATTTCTCGATTTTATGAGGAATCAGTGGGGGCTGCTGCTTATAGTTGCGTTCAAAACCGCCTTCCTGAGAAATCACTTTCTTTTTTGTTACCTTTAGTGAGGCGCCTTCGATATCGGCCGTACCGCGTAATGAGGCAACACTTTCCTTGGCGGACGCAGTACTGCCAATAATGAGTAACAACCCGAAGGCTACAATGGTAATTTGGACAATCTTTTTCATCTTAATCTCCATCAACTCAAATTAAACTGTAGGTTTGGAATAGTCTTTGGCGGGTTGTATACCGCCTTTGGATTCAGTGGAATAACGGTTTCCAAACTGGAATACTTTCACTGCACAGACATCGATACAGCGTCCGCAGTTCGTGCATTGATTGGCGCTGATGATTGGACTTATACCCTTGGCCGCGCCTTTCAAAGCTGGTTTTATGACTTGTGGCTCGGGGCAGACATTGAAACAGTCCATGCAATCATCACAGGCTTCCCGGTTAGTCGCTGTTACTCTAATGATGGCTCGGGTGGACAGCAGGCTGTAAAAAGCTCCCACCGGACAGTAATGGCCGCACCAGCCATCTCTGGAAACCAGCAAGTCAAACAGGAACACAGCCAGCACCAGTACCCAGGCCAGGCCCATACCGAATACAATACCGCGAAACATGATGGATACCGGATTGACCAGTTCCCATACGATACCGCCGGTAATAAGCGGCAATATGAGTGTCAATGCCAGCAGCCAATAGCGGGTACTGCGGGAGGCATGAGAACTGCCCCGGATGCCGAGCTTGCGCCGTAGCCAGGAGGCCGTATCGGTAACCATGTTCACCGGACATACCCAGGAGCAGTAAACACGTCCCCCAACGAGCGCATAAAAGACCAAAACAATTGCTGCGCCCAAAAGGGCGGTTTGCTCTGGAGTCACGCCGGATACCATTGCTTGCAGCAATATATAGGGGTCTGTCAGGGGCAGGGTTTCCAGCGTCAGGCTGGAGGCCAGGTTGCCTTTGACAATCCACAGGTCAAGCCAGGGACCGGCCACAAAAGCGGCCAGTATGCCCAGTTGACTGAAGCGTCTGAGAATCAGCCACTTGTGCGCACTGAACCAGCCTTTGACTTGAGTGGCTTCTTTGCCAGCATCTTTAGGCATGTTGGCCATGGTCAGTTTTCCTCCGACTTGCGGTTAAGTGTGTCCAGTGGATTGGAGGAAAAGGGCGTATCAGGCGCCTTCTTGTCAATGATCAATCCTTCTCCCTGCAGGTCATAGCGTACCCCTTCAGGAAGGTTGTATTGATGTTTGACATCGGGCGTGACCAGCGACTTTCCGGCCTTTTCTTTCTCTTGCCAGCCAAAGCGGTAGTGATGCCCCAATTCACCTTTTGCCAGTTGCTTGGGGAACACCTTGATAGCCGCTTTTTCGAGAATGCAGGCCTTTTCACACAGACCGCAGCCGGTACATGCATCAGAATGCACCACCGGGATGAACAGGGCATGTTTTCCGGAACGCCTGTTGTGTTGCAGATCCAGGGTGATGGCTTTGTCTCGCAGCGGACAGACATTGAAACAGACCTCACAACGCAAGCCCTGGAAGGCAATGCAGTTTTCCTGATCCACCACCACAGCAAGACCCATGCGCGCTTTCTCGATGTCTTGCAACGAATGATCGAGTGCATTGGTTGGGCAGGCGGCGACGCAGGGAATGTCTTCGCACATCTCACAAGGCCCGGTACGGGCGATGAAATAGGGCGATCCCGAAGGAATGTCATCACCCAACTGACCCAGGAACAGGATATCGTAGGGACAATCCCTGACGCATAGTCCGCAACGGATGCAGGCGCCAAGAAAATCTTCCTCGGGTAACGCACCCGGCGGGCGGATGGCCATCGGTGGCAGGGCATTGGCGCGTTGAGTATAAAATCCCAGTCCTACGCCCATGAGACCCACGCTACAGGCAGTTTTGAGTGTCGTAGTCAGAAACTGACGCCGATTGACTGCTTTTGCGTTTTTGTCTGATTTTGCCATTTCAAGTTCCAGTCTGGAATGTGAGCCCACCCAAGTTGGGTGGACTATATCCCGTTCATGCCTTGGTGATTTTCACCGCGCACTTCTTGTAATCCGTTTCCTTGGAAAGCGGATCCGTGGCGTCCAGGGTCAGCTTGTTGACCAGGCGGCCAGCATCGAACCAGGGGATGAACACCAGTCCCGGTGGTGGCTGGTTACGACCGCGGGTCTCGACCTTGCAGGTAATGGTTCCCCGACGGGAAGAGATCTTGGCCATGCGCCCGTTGCGCAGCTTGAACTTCCTGGCGTCTTTTTTGTTCATGAAGACCACCGCGTCAGGTACTGCACGATACAGCTCGGGAACACGACGGGTCATGGAACCGGAATGCCAATGCTCTAGCACCCGGCCAGTACACAACCACAATGGATATTCATCATCCGGACTTTCTGCTGGTGGCTCATAAGGCGCAGTGATGATGTTGGCGCGGCCGCCGTTCTTCTTTTTGTTGCCATAGAAGAAAACATCGCCTTTCTCGCCGTCCGGATTGTTTTTGGCGACATAAGGGTCATAACCTTCGCGGAAACGCCACAGGGTTTCCTTGCCATCGACCACCGGCCAGCGCAGACCGCGCGCCTTGTGATACATGTCGTATGGCGCCAGATCATGGCCATGTCCACGACCGAAAGACGCATATTCCTCGAACAGGCCTTTTTGCACATAGAAGCCGAAATGCTCCATTTCGTCGTTGTCATAGACATTGCCGCGCTCGTCCTTGATTTCCTGTTTCGGGAACTGGTTGACCTGACCGTTTTCGTACAGAACCTCATAAACGGTCTTGTCCGCGTATTCCGGTTTCTTGGCAATCAGTTCTTCCGGCCAGACTTCAGAGATCTTGAAGCGTTTGGAGAATTCCAGAATCTGCCACATGTCGGAATGCGCTCCTTCAGGTGGATGAACCTGCTGACGCCAGAACTGGGTGCGGCGCTCGGCGTTGCCGAAGGCGCCTTCCCGCTCGCACCACATGGCAGTAGGCAAAATCAGATCAGCTGCCTGAGCCGATACCGTGGGATAGGGATCGGAAACGGTGATGAAGTTTTCCGGGTTTCTGAAGCCGGGATAGGGTTCCGTATTGGTATTGGCGGCCGCCTGCATGTTGTTGTTGCACATCTGCCAGTAGCAGTTCATGACACCATCATGCAACATGCGCATCATTTTGACCGCGTGGAAACCAGGCTTGGGATTGATGGTGCCTTCAGGCAGTTTCCAGATTTTTTCTGCGATGTCCCGGTGGGCTTTCTTCTTAACCACCAGATCGGCTGGCAGACGGTGAGCGAAGGTACCCACTTCACGGGCGGTACCGCAGGCAGATGGTTGACCAGTAAGGGAAAACGGCCCGTTGCCAGGGGCAGATATCTTGCCCATCAGCAAGTGGACATTATAACAAAGGCCATTGACCCAGACGCCGCGGGTATGCTGGTTGAAACCCATGGTCCACAAGGAAGTGATCTTTTTCTTTGGGTCGGCATACAGTTCAGCCAGACGCTTGAGTTGTTTCTTGGGCACGCCGGACAGTTTGGACGCCTTTTCCAGTGTATAAGGCTCTACCGACTTGGCGTACTCTTCAAAACTGATTTTTGAGAGCTTGCCTTTCATACGGTTCTTGGCTTTTTTCTCACGTGGATCATTGGCACGCAACCCATAGCCGATGTCCGTCGGTGTTTTGTTGAACTGGACATGCTTTTCGATAAATTCCTTGTTATAGGCCTTGGTCTGAATGATGTGGTTGGCGATGTAGTTGAGGATGGCCAGATCGGTCTGTGGGGTGAAAATCATGCCGTTGTCGGCCAGATCGAAGCAGCGATGCCGGTAGGTGGACAGTACATGGACTTCGCAACCGGGCTTGGTCAGACGGGTATCGGTGATGCGTGACCAGAGAATCGGGTGCATTTCCGCCATGTTGGAGCCCCAGAGGACGAAGGCGTCCGCTTTTTCCAGGTCATCATAACAGCCCATGGGCTCATCGATACCAAAACCACGCATGAAGGCGCCCACTGCCGAAGCCATGCAATGACGGGCATTGGGATCGAGGTTGTTGGAACGCAACCCTGCCTTGATGAATTTCGAGGCGGCATAGCCGTCCCACAGTGTCCATTGGCCGGAACCGAACATACCGACAGAGGTCGGCCCCTTCTTTTTGAGGGATTCTTTCCACTTTTCGGCCATGACATCGAAAGCTTCGTCCCAGGATACCTCCTCGAACTTGCCATTCTTGTCGAACTTGCCGTTCTTCTTGCGTAACAAGGGCTTGGTCAGCCGATCCTCGCCATACAGGATCTTGGGCAGGAAATAGCCTTTGATGCAGTTCAGACCTTTATTCACTGGTGCGTCCGGGTCACCCTGGCTGGCAACTACCCGGTCATCTTTCACGCCCAACAATACACTGCAGCCGGTACCGCAAAATCGGCAGGCGGCCTTGTCCCAGCGTATACCGGCATCTTCATCCGCCGCCAAGGCGGTTTTTGCTGCCGGCAATGTTACACCTGCAGTCGCTGCGGCTGCTGCAATGGCGTTACTCTTGATAAAATCACGTCTAGTTAAACTCACGGATTACCTCCTCGTTAAGATCATCCCCACCGTAGTGGTAAATCAAGGTTGCACTCACCACGCCTTCGAGTGAGTTGAATGTCATCATGGTGTCGCCAGCGGAGCTTTCCTCGCTGTCTTCCACTGTGACGATCAGTTTTCCTTCATCCACCCCGCCGTGGACTTCCACGCCGGGGATACTGTTGAGCAGTTTTTCCACTTCCTGCCCTCTTTCCGGGCGGGTGTGGACGATACAACTGCATAAATTCATGGTATTGCTGTTTTCCATAGGGCTAACTTGCCTCCGGAATTGCGAGAGAAATGGAATCGTTGGGGCAGACGGCGAAGCATTCGCCACAGCCGTTGCAGCGTTCGCTGTCCAGCAGCGGGGTGGCTCGTCCCCCGGTCTGCAATTGGAAACGGATGGCGTCCGTGTCGCAGGCGTCACCACAGGAGCGACACACAATGCCGTTCAGGGACAGACAGCTGGGTTCAATAGAAGCCCGTTGGCGCCAGGCCAGGGAAGGGGCGGGCGGCGCAGCGCTCAAGGCGCCGGTTTTGCAGGCCTTGAGGCAGTCAGCGCAAAAATCACAGCCGGAAGAATGGAAATCGGCTTCGGGAAACCCACCGGAACCACGGATGAGAATTCCGGCCCAGCAGGTATCGATACAGGCGTCACAGCGGCTGCACAGCCGCACAAATTCATCTTCCTGGCAGGCCCAGGGGGGACGTACGGGCAAAGACTGCGGGTGAAGTCGTCCCCGCAACAATTGTCTGCGATTCAGGTTTGTTTTTGCGTCATCCGCTTCAAACACATTTCCTGCCTGATGGCTTGGGTACAAAGCAATTACACAGGAAAAAATGGGTATTTGGATTGATTAAGGTCAAAGATTATGGGTTTATTAAAAATTCTTAAAAACCATGCAAAATGAGCTGGATTTGGGTATCTCGAAAAATCGAGATGCCCTTGCGGGACAGGGATGTCCCGCCATTTTCGATCACTTCAAGTGATTGAAAATGTGAGCAAAACGAAAATCGCATTTTCGGTTTGCGACGAGAAAAATTCCAAGGAAGGAATTTTTCGAGGTACCCATTTGTGAGGGCGGGATGCCTGGGAGCCTGTTGGATTTTCGCTTCGATCGGTCAAATCCGACAGGCTCCTGGTGGACAATGACCAATTACGCCTGGATTCAGGTCAAAGTTTGATACGGTCGAAATAACGCCCCCGGTATAGCAGCCGCTGGCTGTTTTTCTCGAATCCGGTGCGGGTATGCAGGACATTGTTGCATATCAGACCCTGGCCGGAATTCAGGGTGCCTTCCATATAATATGGATTGTCCGCATTCATGATGCTGCCCAGAAATGCCACTGCCTGACGGGTGAGTTCATCGTCGCGCCATTCGATGTTGCGTTTGCGGTGGGTGTAACGCATGTGCAGACTGCCATCGGCCTGGCGCATGAACACCGGTCCCCGGGCCCAGCCGCGCAGTTCCTGGCCATCGACGATATTGGGTGGGATGCTCATCGCTTCCGGATGCTCGAAAGCGCGAATGTAATCGGGATTTTCGTCACGCAGCATGATATAGGCGATTTCATGATCCAGCAGCTGGTTCATGCCGCCTTCGGCCGCCGGACGAACGCAATGCAGCAACAGGCCGTGAATCTGTTTGTCCAGGTCGTTGTAATAGCCGTCGGTATGCCAGGCGATGGGGCGGTTGGTGTAGGGGATGTAGCCGGTGCGAGGTTCCTCGTCGGCCTGCTCCAGGGAAGATATGGCGTCACCATCGGCGCACATGTTGTGATCCAGATGCGCCAGGCCGAAGCGTATCCCCAGTTGGCGCACGATTTCCTTGTCCGGATCGTCGCCGGTTTTTGAGGCATACACGGCCATGTTGGTTTTGCGAATGACCTTTGCGAGTTGGCGCTGCTCGCTGCTGCTCAGCTGGCGGGGGTCTTTTATCTCTACCACGATTTCTTCAAGAGAGGCAGGGTAGTCATGCAGCTTTTGTTCCCGCCATTGCTGATAGGCATCCGGGTTGTTGAGATCGAAAGGGTTGTTCATCCTACTTTGTCCAGTTGTCGGCGCCGAAAATTCACGCCCCGTTGCCTGGCCAGGTTTTCACAGGCCTGGATATCGACATCTTCCAGGCCATCGATGGCTGTGGCAGTCACTTGAGGTATGTATTTGGGCGCTTCTTGAAGAAAATCCAGCATGGCCTGCCAGGAACCGGTCAGGGCAGGCTGGCAATGCCGGGCATAGATTTCCGGGGTCTGGGCGTTCAGGGATACGGACAGGCTGTCCACCAGGCCCTGCATTTCCGGCAGCACGTTGCGTTTGTTCACCAGATTTGCCAGCCCATCGGTGTTGAGGCGCACTTTTCCTCCCCGCGCCTTGATCCAGCGGGCGACTTCCAGCAACACCTTGAGGCGCAGGGTGGGTTCGCCGAAACCGCAGAACACGATTTCCTCATAATCCGCGGGATTGCCGATGGCGGCGGTAATTTCCGCAACTTCCGGACGATGATCCAGGCTCAGGTCATACTCGTGCACCACGGGACCTTGCGCCTGGTGCTTGGGACAAAAACGGCATTTCAGGGTGCAACGGTCCGTGATGTTCAGATACAGATTGTTGCGTATCGGATAAGCGATCTGGCTCATCAGGGCTGTACCACTTCTACCTTGCCAAACAGTGACAGCTGGTCGCGGATTGCACTGGCGTCCCCGCTGATGGCGATGCTCTGCTGGCGCGAGGATAGATACTTGCGGCCCATGGCCAGAACGTCGTTTTTGCTGACGGCTTCAACACCGGGTACATAGCGCGCCAGATCCGCGGGTGTCTTGCCATCGATCCAGTATCCTGTGAGGGTCGCCGCCAGAGAGGAAGAGGTTTCGTTGGCCAGCAGAAACTTGCCCTTTAGATAGCGCTGGGCCCTGGATAGTTCTTCGTCTTCGGGCAAGGTGGTGGCGAGGCGATCCAGCTCGTAGAAGATTTCAACCAGGGTTGCGGCGGTTACCTGGTTGCGCACCGATGCGCTGATGCGGAACATGCCGCCTTTCGCCCATTCCGTTACCGAAGTGCGAGGAGAATAGGTGTAGCCCTTGTCTTCACGAATATTCTGGGTCAGACGGCTGCTGAAGGCGCCGCCAAAAATGGTATTGGCGACTTTCAGGGAAAATTCATCCGGATTGCCGGCAGCGGGCATGGGACGGCCCACGTAAATCGTGGATTGTACGGAGTGGGGACGATCCACCAGAGCCAGGGAAGGCTGGGCATGCGCAGGTGCTGCGGGGATCTCCTTGGGTGTGGCGCCGGTGTTTTTCCAGTCGCCCAGGTGGTGCATGGCCAGGGTTTCCATTGTCCCTGTGGGCAGATCGCCCACCATGATCAGTATTGCGCGGTTCGGCTGAAAACGCTGTTGATAGGCCTTGATCAACTCAGGACGGCTGATGCGGCTGATGACCTCGGGTTGGGGATTGACGAAGGCATAGGGATGCTCGCCAAACAACCGATGGTGGAACACCTGATTCAAATCGTAAGAAGGTTGTGACTTGCTGGCAATGATGCTTTGCAGCTTGTTTTCGATGGCCAGTTTTACTTCATTGTCAGGGAAGCTGGCGTTGCGTGCGGTATCCGCCAGGATTTCCAGCAGCTTGTCTGCCGCGGAAGACAAACCGTCTATGCCGATGTAGGTGATGTCCTTGCCCGTGCCTACCTCGATATCCGCTCCCAGGGACTGCAGCTCCTCGGCAATCTGCCGGGCGCTTCTTGTTTTGGTGCCGGCACTGATGGTCTCTGACAGAATGTCACTCAGGCCGATACGCTCCCTCGGGTCCATGGCTGAACCTCCTTTAACCGCCAGATAGGTGGAAACCAGCGGTAATCCCTTGCGTTCGATGAGCCAGAGGGTAAGCCCGTTGGGCAGCTTTTTCTCCACCACCTGTGGCAGCACCAGTGGTTTGTCCTTACCGTAGGCAGGCAATCCTTCGATGGGGACATCCGCTTTTCCGGCCAGGGCGAGGCCGCCGCCCAGGAACAAGAACAGGGTTAGCAGTGCAGTTGACAGACGGATGGGTTTCATTGCTGCTTCTCCTGCTGGTGGGGGGCGATCTTGCGGTCGATCCAGCTGCGATTGTTTGTACTCAGGTATTTTGTGGCGACGCGTTGGATGTCTTCAGGCGTTACCTTTTCTATGAGATGCGGATACCGGTTGAGAAGATCGGCATCTCCATGCAGCAGCTGGGTGATGGCCAGGTAATCCGCTCGTTTCAGATTGCGCGCGATGCTTTTGTAATAATCCGCGATCATCTTGGTCTGCACCGCTTTCAGACGTTTGCTGGCGACGCCTTTGCGGGCGATGTCATCGATGACCTGCTGAATACTGTTTACATCTTCGGTGGCTTCATGCTTGGGTTTGTACAGGCCGAAGGCCACCATCAGACTTGGGCCGTCGAAAGTCAGGGGATCGCCCAGAGGCCAGCCCATGCCGCCGGAGATGGAAAGCATGGTCTGTTTCTCCTTGACCAGTTTCTGATGCAACAGGCTGGCATCTCCACCAAGGAGAAGTTCTCCCAGTACCGCCAGAGGGTAGTAGTCAGGGCTGTCCGGTCCAGGCATCTTCCAGCCAATGGCAAGGGCGGGGACCGAGGCGTGCTGATCCTGTTCTTCCCGAAAGCGTTCTTTTGTGTTCAGAGGTTCGGTCACATCTGCCCTGGGCGGAATCTGCGCGGCGGGAATATCTCCAAAATATTTTTTTACTGATTGATAGACCTGTTCAGGGTCCACATCGCCGGCGATGGCGAGTACCGCATTATTGGGGGCATAGTAGGTCTTGTGGAAGTGTTTTACGTCCTCGATACTCGCCTTGTCCAGGTCGACGAAGGAACCGTAGCCATCATGAGCATTTTCCCATTTGTCGAAGGCCAGTGCGGCCAGATCGGTCCAGAAGAAAAGACCATAGGGTTTGTTCTTTACATTGACCCGGATTTCCTCCTTGACCACATCCCGCTGATTGTCGAGATTTTCCTCGGAGAAATCCAGATGGCGCATGCGGTCCGCCTCCAGCCACAGCACGGGTTCCAGGGCGGACACGGGGGCGGTGGAAATATAGTTGGTGTAGTCGTAACGGGTGGAGCCGTTCAGCGAGCCACCGCCGCCCTGGATGATTTTCACAAAACTGCCCTTGGGCGCCTTGGGCGTACCTTCGAACATCATGTGTTCGAACAGATGGGCAAAGCCCGTGCGTCCCCTGGGTTCCAGGCGGAACCCTACATGATAGGCAATGGAAAGGCCGAATGTGGGGGAAGAGTGATCTTCCGACACGACCAGGGTCAGTCCATTGTCCAGCTTGAACGTTTGGATGGGCATCGAGGTGGCCGAAGCCATTTGCGTACCCAGCAGCAGTACTGCCAGATTCAGAAGAAGTCGGTTCATATTGATTCTTGGTTGTCCGGTTTGCGGGTCGTCTGTATTGCGTTGCTGGCAGGAAAGCGGGTTCGTAATCAGACGACATATATAAGAGTATGCTAATATGCACGTTTGCCAGCGTTGGAGTGGATTCTAGCACCACAAGCACCCAGGACGGAATTGGGGAGCCTGTCCTGAGATCGGCGGACGGGAAAGAGTGCTGTATAGTTTTTTTATATCAGGCGGAATTATCAATAGAAATTTACTACTTAACAATATAAGTAAAAACTGAAATACTAATGCTCAGATGACAAGTTGCTGTATGACATCTGAAACGAACACATGTTCCACTAATCGAATTTGGAGAATTATCATGAAAAAAATGATCAAAGTCGCTGCAGTAGCAGCTCTGGTTGCCGCTTCTGCTTCTGCTTCCGCCTGGTGGGGAGGCCCTTGGGGTGACCGTGGTTACGGTAATAATGTATGGGACGATGCCATGGACGGATGGGGCGACGGTTCCGGCGACTTCAGCTTTGGCATGAGCGGTTCCGCCCGTGGCAACGGCTATGGTCGTGGCTACAACCGTTACAATGGCTACAATGGTTACGGCTACGCTCCCTACGGCTATGCTCCTTATGGCTACGCTCCTTACGGCGCGCCGGCTCCCTATGGTGCTCCCGCTCCTTATGGCGCTCCCGTAGCTCCTCAGGCGCCTCAGGCTCCTGCTGCTCCTGCCAAGTAAGTTAGTGGTGGATCGGGCGTGCCCGCGGTATCGGCGCGCCCGAGTTGAGTTAGAGTTGATTCAATTTGGTGATACCGGAGAGAGTAATGAACAAGATAGTTAAAATGAGTATGGCTGCGGTTCTGGTTGCCGCTTCCGCTTCCGCCTCCGCATGGTGGGGCAACGACTGGAACGACAACAATGGTGTTGGCGATTTCCTGGGTGACATGTTTGGTGATATGGATTTCAACTTCAACATGCATGCCCGTGGCGATGGTTATGGTCGTGGTTACGGCTACAACCGCTACTATGACGGCTACGGTTATGCCCCCTATGGTTATGCGCCCTATGCTGCTCCTGTAGCGCCTGCCATGTCCGAAGAACAGCAGAAAGCGGCTGCCGAGCAGTATGCAAAGGCAGTTGAAGCCCAGCGTAAGGCTGCTGAAGCCTACGCCAAGCAACAGGCCGAGATGTACAAGCAGTACCAGCAGGCAGCTCCTCAGCAAACAATGCCTGCGCCTTTCCAGGCTCCTCAGTTTTCCGGTTTCCAGAGCCGGGAAGATGTCATGAAGGAGATGGAAGCCCGTCGCGCCCAGATGGAGAAAGACATGGAAGCGCGTCGCGCCCAGATGGAAAAGGAAATGGCCAGTATGCAACGCCCCATGCCTGCTTCTTTTCAGGCTCCCCAGTTTGAGGGATTCAAGAGCCATGAAGAGGTGATGAAGGAAATGGAAGCTCGTCGTGCCGAGATGCAGAAGCAGATGGAAGCGCGTCGCGCCAAACTGGCGTCAAAGGATTGCAGCAAGCTCTGATTTCCTGGGCACACGCCTGCAAGGAAACGCTCCCCATTTTTCGGGAGCGTTTTTTTATGTCCATGGATGGACGGTATGCCGCAAGGAGCCATGGCACTGGAAATGTTCCCGACATTTCCAGCATTTCCTCCATCCCTGGAGGTTATGGCGGTGCGGCGAACCCAAAGGATGGACGGTATGCCGCAAGGAGCCATGGCACTGGAAATGTTCCCGACATTTCCAGCATTTCCTCCATCCCTAGCCCGAATATTGCACCAGAACGCGCAAAATGTGGGGTTTTTACCATGAATTACAGCCTGTTGCGTGATGAGTATGCTGGATACAGTTTGTACCTGTCATGCTATCCGGTTTTTCCCGGGACCTTTTCACCCAGCTTGCCCGAACGCACTGCAAGTCGATGAATAACATCGACTTTTGTCCGTTCGAACAATCTGGGCAAAAATCTCTCCGGGAAAATTCCGGATTCCGGTGCAATATTCGGGCTAGAGGTTATGGCGGTGCGGCGAACCCAAAGGATGGACAGTATGCCGCAAGGAGCCAGGGGCAACATGCTGTTGAGGGGTGTTCCGGGCCGACTTGTGCTAGGATAAAAACCGTTTTCCTCACCCAGGCACCAGTATTTCAATGAAAAAGCAGAATACCGCACAGAAGATTTCGGTTGTTTTTGCCTATGTCTTCTATGCTTTTGCCCTCGTCAGTATTGGCGCCGTAGCCTATTTCTATCAGCAGCATGGCGGCAATCATCCTGCGGTAGCGGCCTGGGCGGCCGCCATCGTCTTTTTTGTCGGTGGAGGTGTTGTGCTACATGTCATGGGACGGGCGGATATCCCCGATTTCAGGATCAAATAGTTCAATGATTCTTGGCTGATTTTGATCAGCATCAAACCGGGGGCGGTGCATTTGTGGCATAAAGCGCCATGCCTGAAGCAGCGCCCCATACTTCTGTGGTTTTGTCTGATGTGGTCAATACCTTTGGCCAGGATCTGCTGCGCCGTTACGGCGAGCGGGTACACAAGCTGGCGATCAATGCCGGCTTTACCTGTCCCAATCGGGACGGCAGCAAGGGTCGGGGTGGCTGCACTTTCTGCAATAATGTGTCTTTCAGTCCCAATGCCCGTCAGGAGCCAGATATCGCGGCGCAGTTGCAGTCCGGCCGCAAGGTGCTTGCCAGGCGTACTGGCGCGAAGAAATTTCTGGCGTATTTTCAGGCTTATACGAATACCTACGCGAATGTGGACGATCTGGACAGACTGTATCGTCAGGCCTTGTCTGAGCCGGATGTGCTGGGGCTGTCTGTAGGCACCCGGCCGGATTGCGTGCCGCCGGCGGTACTGGATTTGCTCAAGTCCTATCAGGACGAAGGATACGAAATCTGGCTGGAACTGGGGTTGCAGTCGGCTTTCGATCATACCCTGGAAAAGGTCAACCGGGGACACGGCTTTGGCGAATACAGGGCGGCGTTGCGGGCGGCTCATGCGCGTGAGCTTTGCGTGTGTACCCATTTGATCGTCGGACTGCCGGGAGAGCGGCCGCAAGATTCCCTGCAGAGTCTTTTTCGCGTACTGGAACTGGGCGTGGAAGGGTTGAAGATTCACCCGCTGCATGTGGTAAAGGCCACTCGTCTGGCCAACCAGTGGCGAAGTGGAGAGTACCAGCCGCTGAAAATGACGGATTATGTGGAAACTGTGGCGGGCATGGTGGCGCATACTCCGGAGGACGTGGTCTATCATCGTCTTACCGGTACAGCCGAATCCAGAATTCTTCTTGCGCCCCACTGGTGCAGTCAGAAGTGGCGGGTGCTCAATGCCATCACCCATCATCTTGAAACCCTCGAACTGCGACAAGGCAGTCTGGCCTCCAGGTTGTCTCGCGCAGCAAATGCCGAATAGGAGTCTGGGAACTCATGCAACTTGTCTGCCCGGCAGGTAATCTGCCTTCCCTGAAAGCCGCCATCGATGAAGGGGCGGATGTCGTTTATCTGGGCTTCAAGGATGACACCAATGCGCGGAATTTTGCCGGCCTGAACTTCAATGACAGAACCTTGTATCAGGGGCTGGACTATGTGCGAAGCAAGGGGCGGGAAGTCTATGTGGCACTGAATACCTACCCGCGGCCCCAGGGCTGGAAACGCTGGCAGGCGGCAGTTGATCGCGCCGCGGATATGGCTGCGGATGCGCTGATTGCCGCTGACATGGGGGTGCTGGATTACGCCGCAAGCCGTTATCCGGATTTGCCGCTGCATCTGTCGGTGCAAGGTTCAGCAACCAATTATGAAGCCCTGAAATTCTATAGAGATCGTTTCGGTATTCGTCGTGCCGTGTTACCGCGGGTGCTGTCCATGTCCCAGGTGAAACATGTGGCAGAGAATACGGATGTAGACATCGAAGTGTTCGGTTTTGGCAGTCTGTGCGTGATGGTGGAGGGACGCTGTCTGCTGTCGTCCTATGCAGCGGGCCAGTCGCCCAATACCCACGGCTGCTGTTCCCCGGCTGGTGAAGTGCGTTACGAGGAGACTGCCACCGGTCTGGAAACCCGCCTTGGCGGCGTGCTGGTGGACAAGGTGGGCAAGGGTGAGAATGCGGGTTATCCCACGGTGTGCAAGGGGCGTTATGATGCCCTGGACAAGACCTATTACGCCATGGAAGAACCCACCAGCCTCAATACCCTGGACTTGCTGCCCGAACTGTTGGGCGCTGGTGTGAAGGCGATCAAGATCGAAGGCCGTCAGCGCAGTCCCGCCTATGTGCGTCAGGTTACCCGGGTATGGAGGCAGGCCATAGATGCCTGTCTGAATGATCCGCATAACTTCCAGCCACGCAGTGAGTGGATGCAACAGCTTGGTGCGGTGTCCGAGGGCCAGCAAACCACCCTTGGTGCTTATCACCGTACCTGGCAATGAGGTGGTGTTTGTCATGAAATTGTCCCTAGGCCCTGTTCAATACTACTGGTCCCGCGAGGATCTGCAGGAATTTTACCGGCAAGTGGCGGAAATGCCCGTGGACATCGTCTATCTGGGAGAAACCGTCTGTTCCAAACGGCGCTTGTTTCGTCATGATGACTGGCTGGAAACCGCGCGTATGCTGCGGGATGCGGGCAAGGAGGTGGTGCTGTCTACCATGGCCCTGCTGGAGGCGGAGTCCGAGCTCAAGACTATGCGCAGGATCTGCGCCAATGGTGAGTTTCCCGTGGAAGCCAATGACATGGCGGCGGTACAACTGATGTCTGCTGCCGGACTGCCGTTTACTGTCGGTCCCACAGTCAATGTCTACAACGCGGCAACACTCAAGGTTCTGGCTGAAGCCGGACTGATACGCTGGGTGCCGCCCGTGGAACTGGACAGGAAAACCCTTGCTGCCATTCTGGAGGAAGTCCCCCAGGATGTGGAAACCGAGGTCTTTGCCTGGGGACGCATGCCCCTGGCCATGTCCGCACGCTGTTATACTGCCCGCGCCTACAATCTCCCCAAGGACGACTGTCAGTACCGCTGTCTGGACCATGCGGACGGGTTGACCTTGCGCACCCGTGAGGGAGAGCCTTTTCTTGCCCTCAACGGTATCCAGACCCAGTCGGCATTGACCTGCAATTTGCTGTCGGAGGTGGGCGTCATGCGGCAATTGGGCGTGGATGTGCTGCGCATCAGTCCTCAGGCCAGACATACCGCTCACATTGTCCGGTCTTTTGCCGATGCGTTGCGGGGCAAGGATCAGCATCCGGATATGGAGCGCTTCATGCCTGTAGGGGGCTGCAATGGGTATTGGCGGGAAAAGGCGGGGATGCGCTATTCCCAAAGTTGAGCACGGTGTTCGCCGCCTGTGATCATGGCGTCAGAAATTGATGCGGAAACCCGTGCGCAGAATGTAATCGTTTTTCAGGGTTCGGCCATTCAGATTCTGCACCACAGGCAGTTGTACCGCACCCTCGATGATCCAGCGCCGGGTAATGTATTGAATACCCGGGGTCAGAAAAAGCCGGGTGCCACCGGTGTCAGGGTCTGAACTGCCATTGAGTTTGTTCTTGCGCTGGTGTATCAGGTTCATTTCCAGAACACCATAGAGAAAGCCGGGTGTTCCTGCCGACAGTTTGTGTGGATGCAGTCGATACTGAAGTGAGCCGTCCAGGCGGGCGATGTCACCGGCCTCGAAGCCATCTGCTTCGGTGTTCATCCGGTAGCTGAACTGAGCATCGAACTGGTACTGCAGGGTCTGATAGGTCAGTACCACTCCGGCAAACGGATCCCAGGAGCCGGAGCCGATTTGTACGGATGGCGCCAGCAGGCCATATCGATCTTTTTTCCTGTGAGTGCCTGTCGGCGTCTTGAGTCCAGCAAAAGGCGCAATGCGCAGGGTTTTTCCTGCGGCATCGTGCTGGTAAGCGGTGTATCTTGCAAACAGGGACAGGTCGCCAAGGCCGCTTGCCTGGCGACTGATGGCTTGTTCTTCTCTATCCAGATCCAGGTCAATATTCCGATAGGGAAAGGCAGCAAACAGTGCCCATTTCCCGCTCAACCCGTATCCCAGTGCGGTAACTACTGCGGTTTCTCTGCGGTCACGATTCAAACCTGCAGGGTCGTGTCCTGACTGCACAACGACAAACTGCTCACGCAGTACATACTCGCCCTTTCCCACGGCCAGGGCGGTGTTGAAGGTGATGGGGGCTGCGCTGATGGTGCTGCTCATCAACAGGAATGCCATGACGTGCAGAAATCCATGCCCTGCGACCAGCCCCTCTCTTCTGGCATTCATGAATCCAGCCACATGCGAATGGGCAGGGCCAGATAGGCGGCGCTGAAACCAGTTGCCCAGATCATCACGGATGTCCAATAAATGCGTTTGTTCCATTTCTGACTCTTTTCACACAAGGCAGCAAGCGCCGGATCTGCAGGGCAATGGCGTCCCGGCCGATACAACAGCCAGCCGGAAAACAGCAGCATGGTGCCGGAAAAGGCAAACACCCAGATCTTGTGCTGACTCAGTGTGATCAGAAAAGGGAAGGCACTGGTCATGGAGACTACGGCGGCCCCCAGTCCCAGGGTAACGAGCATGATGGGCAGGGCACAGCAGATCAGTGTGCCCATGGTGGTGAACAATGTCAGCCAGGTGACGCTTCTGTTCGATGCCGGGATATGTTGCATGTTCACAGTGGCCTGGACTGCATGCCCCGATAGGTGAATCCGGCATCCTTGAACAATTCGATCATTTGCGGTTCTGTGAGTTCGGTTCCTTCATCCACGTCGACCATTACTTTCCCGGCTTCCAGTTCCACGTTTACCTTTTCCACACCATCGATTTTCTTGAATTTTTTCTCAATGCTGTAGGCGCAGAAAGGACAGGCCAGTCCGTCTACCTGCATTTCATAGTGTGTGCCGGCGGCCTGGGCATTGACACTCCCGAGTACAAGGAGAGCGAGAAAGGGAATGGTATATCTGTTCATCGTTTTACACCTTGCGGTTGATTGTTCGTACTCATGTGACCGTCTGTTTTGGAAAAAGAATGCAGTTACATCGATGCAGGACAGTGGTATCGAAGTCCAGTCTAGCCCGAATATTTCACCGGAATCCGGAATTTTCCCGGAGAGATTTTTGCCCAGATTGTTCGAACGGACAAAAGTCGATGTTATTCATCGGCTTGCAGGGCGTTCGGGCAAGC